>Ga0209336_10001304_pt1 | contig 12201 bp, 19 predicted proteins | sample LinPmetageLP32_FD_184042 | JGI IMG/M metagenome (GOLD analysis project Ga0209336, IMG submission 184042) | Marine viral communities from the Pacific Ocean - LP-32 (SPAdes) (version 2) | ecosystem: Environmental > Aquatic > Marine > Oceanic | place: Pacific Ocean | collected 2009-08-23 | reverse complement strand
TTTATATACTTATCATATAATTTATGTTCTTTACAAAGTTCTAATGCTTCTAATATTGTTTTCATGTAGGTTCGTTTAATAGTTCAAAAGATGTTTCTCCAGACTGTAGTTTAGTAGTCATTTTATTAATTGTATATGCTCTTGTGCCTACAATCACTAAATCATCTAATGTTAGAGTCAACAGAACTTTTAAAGGAAGGACAGCTTCAAACTTAAATAGCCTTGTTCTGGTGTTAAATACTCTAGTTATATAGTTTTGATAATACTTTTGAAATAAACTGTTATTTATACCAGCATAATCTGTTAGTGTATATGTGTTTATTTCACTACCAAAATTTAAATTGTGTGTTGGAGGATTGCCAACATCGCCAACTTCATTGCATACACTAGGGATAAAATAAGTGTCTAAACTTGACCTAGTACCTCCAGTTGAAGGAAGCCCGCCACTTACTGGTCTTAAAGTACCAGAAACATAATTTATAAACTCATCTGCATCGACAATTCTTATTCCGTAAAAAATTAGAGGTGCGCCTATAGAAGGATTCAGTTCTTCATCTATTGATGTTCCAACTTGAACTTGTGTTGATGAATTTCCAAGTCCAATATTTTTTAACCTTTCAAATATCATTTGAGAAAATGGAAGTTTTATTTGATAGATGTTTTTTTTACTTACATCAACTCTATAATTTAACTCACCATATTTTTGGTTATTTAATAATTCAAATCTTTGTGCTAAAATTGTTTCTGGGTCTTTATATTCAAAATCAACTTCGCTAAAAGGAATAACATCAGCTACAGTATTTTCATCTGTTTTTATGTACTTAGTTAAATCTTGTGTTTCACCACCAGCATAAAAATCATCTAAAGTTTTAACTATTATTTCATTTTGAAAATTAGAAAAAACTGTTAAATTAAATTGTCTAAACAATCCATTTAAAAAGTCTTTTACTTTTAATTTTGGCACTTGTTCAAGTATGTTTATTTTACCAAAAGCTGGACTTTGTAAAGCTACATCAGGTGTAAATGTTGCAGTATAATTTCTCACAATAGTTTGTGGTGGTGAAAAAGAAGTTTCAATATATTTAATATGTCTATTAATAGTAATTTCAGCGTTAAATTCAATAGCTTGTTCTGAAATTAATCTGCTTATAATATTGTTCAAACCTCTTGGATTTGCTGAAATATCAGTTATTGGTATTCCGTTTTGCCCACCTATAACAAGGGTTAAAGTTTGTGTTCCGTTTACTGAATTTATTTGTGCTTTAGCTGAATAATTATCAGCAGTTAATATTGATAAATTATAAGGAACACCAACATAAGCAGAGGTAGGTGTTATTTTAACTGATATTGTAGTTTCATCAAGTGTTGATGGTTTTGTTGCTTCAAATACCCAGCTTCGCCAAGTAAAAATTCCAGTATTTTCAAGAAAATAACCCCAAGCAGAACCAGTATTAGTTAATTCATTAACATCGCCTGTGCCACTGTAGGATTGGCCGTCATTTAACCAAGTTCCAGCAAGAACCATTTTACCTTTATCCCTGTGCAACCAAAGATAAAGATTTGTAAATACATTAGAATCAAAAAATTCACCACTTTTAAAAGTAATTCCATATTGCTGCTCAATAGCTTTTAATATTAATTTTATTGTAATAGCTGGTTTTAAATCTTTTTGAAATACACCCCTTTTAGTATTATTTGCACCACTTGCGTTGATATTATAAGGGTTTGAAAAATCAGCATTAAAAGTGTAACTATATGAACCTGTGTGCGTAATCAAAGGAAATATAATTGCATCGTTATAAAGAACACCATCTCTAGTAAAATTTAATCCATTTTTTAAACCTTCTTTTACCTTATCTGTAATTGCTGATTCTTCTACAAAATCAAAATTACTTAACCAAGCCAAATCACTTAATTGGTCTTCATTAATAGCATTTTTAAAATTTACAGTTTCACCAAAAAATGTTACTTTATACATTGAAGGTTTATTATCTTTCATTACAACCTCGTTAAGCTGAATTTTTCCAGTCTTAAATTCAAAATGATTTAGTTCTATTCTTGCAGTTGAAAAAACTTGATTATTAAAATTGTTAACATCTGGGTTAAACCAATATTTAAAAATCTTATTATTTGTTTTTGATGCTGGTAAATTAAATGTTTTACTATAATCTGTAAATAGCTTTTCAATGTCTTGCACATCTTGTATTACTTGAGTTAATGTAATTAATTCCTCTTCCATTAAATCAACTCTTACAAAGTCTGCTTCTGTATTTGAATTAACTATTTGTGGAGATATGTATAAAATGACTTGCTGCATTTATCTAATATTGTTTACTATGCTAAATGACTTTTCAAAACTCATTGTGTAATTAATTAAGCCATCGTTAAGACCTGTTTTTTTATTAAATGAGCTTTCTTTTAAATTAACTGGATAAATAATATTATCGCTATCTACCATCCAAACATATTCACTAACCATAAGTTCTTGAAAACTTGGATTTATTAATTCGTTCACATAACCAGTATTTAAGACAATAGATTCAACACCATTTGAATTGTATGTTTTCTTAGAATGTGCATTAGTATTATAAACGTTAAATTGACTTGATTGCGAACAAGTACCACCTAAAGGAATACCCCAAGAAAGAAAATTAGCATTAAAAATACTTGCATTAAAATTTTCTCTTGTAGTATTTAAACTTTCTGTTGACTTTTTAAAGAAATATAAATCTTGCAAAACACCCCATCTGTTAATAAAAACTATTTTATAAGGTGAATATTTACATTCTTCTATTTGTTCAACTTTTATTGTTCTTCCAGAATCACCTCCATAGTTAATTAATATTTCATCTATTTGTTGTGATGCTGTGCTATAATAACAGTATTTTATTTTAAATTGTGAATTATCATTATTTGGTGTGTTTTGAGTAGATATTGTTGTTCCGTTATATCTAAATAAAACTGACGATACATCTTCAACATTTACTGGAAGATAAATAAAATCACCTTTTTTATATTGTATATAATTTGATGTAATTAAAGCGTTTTGTTGTGTTGTATAATTAACACCCTCTTTAAATGAGTTATAACCTTCTTGTGCTAAATAAACTGTTGATGTTGCTGAACCTATAATAGCTCCTGTTGATGTTCTTGCAGATGTTTGAACAGTAACCCAAACAGATTGGTTATAACCAGCAGCATTGTAACCATTAAATGTGTTGCTGTTATATTTTTGTTCTATAAAATCATTTACTATTTCGCTAATATCAAAAGAAACTGAGTTCTCTGTTCCTATTGGTTTTTTATTTAAAGTAAAACTTCCTAATGATAAAGGGCAGCTAATAACACCTATTTCGCCTTGTTTTATAGTTATTTGTATTTGAAAATAACTTAAAGTTGCAGCTGTTTCTTCTGGTGTTCTTATAAAGTAAGGACTTCTTGTTCTTATTATTGTACTCATTATATTTCTAAATTATCGTTTAAAAAACCATCTAACATATCATCCTCAAATAATGGTAATGCTTCTTCAAATGGCTTTGTGAAAAACATACTTGCTCTAATTCCTTTTCTAAATATACTGTTTGCTATTATAAAATTTAATGACTTTCTTTTGATAAATTTACCTTTACTATCTCTTGGTGCTATTCCAGATTTAACACTCCACTTATCAAACACAGAACTTGGTGGTCTTTTATTGGTGTACTTAAATGGACTTGCTGAACTTTCTGGATATGTAGATTTAGAACCTTTTACTCCTTGATCTAAAAATTCTCCATACTTTTCACTAAGAAAAGAAACCTTATTATCTTTTATTGTATATTCAATGCTTTTAGATAATGCACCAGATTTATTGTGTGAACCATACTTGCCACCTTTTTCAAGATTTTCTCTTGATTTTTTAACAACAAACTTTGCATATTTTTCTAATGCTTTTCTAAATTCACTCATTAGCAGTAAGTCATTTCATCTTTAGTACCAACATCAAAAGACACCGCCCAGCCAGCTAACATATTATCAAATCTTTCTGTAAATGGTTCGCAAGATGCTGTATTAATTAATTCAAATTTATCTCTATATAAATCACTTTTTTGTAATACTCTCATAACTCTTGTAGCTAATGCTAACTGAGTGTTTAATATATCTTGTCTATTGTCATTACCTCTATATAAATCTGTAACTTGCTCGTTACTAATATCTACTAAATCCATAAAAAATATAGTCATATTAAAAGTTACATAATTGTTGTTTATTGTAGCACTATTTATCATTACGTGTGATAATGGAAATAAAGATTGTTTTTTTAAATCTATGTCTGCTATATCTCCAAATGTAATTTCGTGGTTAAATGGTTCTGCTGTAACAACTTCTTTTATTTTATCTATTATATTATAAAAACTATTCATATTGCTTTCATATAAGTTGGTGTATGTTCTCCTAAATCTTGCTCAACAAATTCTTCTAAATTATCTATTGCATAATCAAAATCTAAATTTTCTTTTTGTATTAATATATCTAAACAAATCCAGTAGTCATATATTGCTTTTATTGGCTTTCTTACTGTAACCCCTAAAAATGCTTCTTCAAATCCATCTACAAGAATTATATGATTATTTTCATTTAATAAATCACGTTCTGTAAGTTCTTCTAATATATCATCTTTTGTCATCTTCTATTTGCTTTTAATATATGTTGTTCTAATTGGTATTTATCTTTTTCAAAGGCCAAGTGCATTAAACAGGTATGGAGTTTTGTTTTGGTGATTTCATCGTATTTGAGAATGTTTCCATTAGTGAGGCCATAGATGGATTGATACCAACCCCATTTTGCAGAGAATCCCGCAGATGCTGTGGTAGCTCTACCTCCTCCTGTATCGCTAAATAATTCAGTATATGATTCTGTAATTCGTTCCTTAAATTGTAAAAAAAAACAAGCGAACCAAAAACTATATCTAATGTTGTGTTTGTCATATCGTATTTATCAGAGCTTTCATAATCCTCAACTAAATACTTTTCTTTTTTACTAAATGTAATTGGTCTAAATAAAACACCAATTGCTTTGTGCATTAATTCCCAATCTGCAAGGTATGTATCTAAATCAACATATTCTCCAAAAGTCATATCATCTAGTTTAGGTATGAATCCAAACTCTTTATTATCTAAAGTAAATCTATTAATGAATTTAGGTTCTTGTTGAAATAACTTTGTAATGTCTTCGCATATTTGGTTTATATCAGTAGCTTTAATTTGTAAAACACTTTTTAAAGGTACATCACAAAAAATCTCAATCATCTTTTGTTGTAAGAAATTATCCATTTCTTTACCATCTGATATTTTAAGCCACTTTTGGTATTGCTTTAAAGTAACTTCATTTAATGCTTCTGGAATATTAATTGTGATATTCATATCTATAAACGTTTTAATTAGTGAACTGTTATATACAAATATAAAAAAAAGTAGGTAACGCTCTTTTGCCGACTACCTACTTTTACCCAAAACATATACTTATTGCGTAAATTTTTATACATTAAGTTTATAATCAAATATAATAAAAAAAAGCTACCTTTTACAGTAGCTCTTAAATTTCTGAGGACTTACGCTAACATACATCGGCTGCCTCTTATATATCTTATCTTTTCTTATCTTATCTAAATGCTTAAGGGTGGCTTAAGCGTGGCTTTAATAAATGTGATATTCTCCTAAACTTGGATTCTGTAATTGATAGCTAACAGCATACCTCAACGCATCAATAGCGTGATTAAAATTATCTACTGGTGTTTGTGATTTCTTTTCTAACCAACAATAGTTATTTAACTCTTTAATTAATTCTGTGCTATCTTCAGTTATTACTAAATCGTAATCTTGTAATAAACTAATACCAAATGTAATACTACCTTGTCCTTTGATAGCTGGTACAACATTACAATCTCTACTTAGTTCTGTTATTAATCTTGGTTCTGCTGAATCACCTACTATTAAATTATCTGCTGCAAACTTCTTATTAAGTTGCAATATCTCACTTGTAGTCAATTTAGTTTGGTAAAAGCATAGTTGTATATAGATAACTTTATTTTCTTTGTCTATGCTTGTTTTAACTAATGTTGAAGGGTCATTGCTAAAACCATAATCTTGACCATAAACAACTTTACCTACTTGTTTAAATTCTCCAATACTCCAATCAGTAAATATAACACCTTCTGCTTTATCAAGCCAGCTACCTTCTATTGTATGCTTGTATCTGTTCGGCCTTCTGACTTTCATTGTTTCAATCTGCTTAATATAGCTTTCTGAAAGGTTATCTATATTATCTAAATATGTTGTATGAATGTAAGTAGTATCTTCTTTAGTTATATTACTACCAGCAGCAACACCTCTATCTTCAAACCAACGCTTATAAATGAAATGTTCTTTAGTTGTTGGATTTAATATTAATATAACTCTATTCTCTTGTATTTTATTACGAACACTTAAATCAATCTTATCAAATATATCCTCATCATTAAGTTCTTCTGCCTCATCCATTACCCAGGTAGTAATGCCAGTTAATGATTTAAGATTTGCTGTTTGGTCACCTGAGCTTGTTTTAATACCTCTAAATATTATCTTGCTACCATTGCCTGTATTTATTATTTCATCCTTTGTTATTTTGAATTGGTCAATAACTCCAAGCAGTTCTAACTTTTCTATAAATTCAGGTATGATACTAATGCTGGCTGCTCTTAGCGTGTAACGTGTAAATAGTATTGTGTGTCCAGCTTGATAGGTTAATAGTAGTAGTACAGAGTTTACAGCAAATGATTTACCTGAACCTCTACCACCAGTTACAATAAAGTATCTAGCAAATGATTCATCTAAAACTAAATACTTTTTATTGAGCTTTAATCCTTGCAATGATGTTTCTAAAATCGTGGTTTACTTCTTCTGAGGTATGTACATCAACAGAATCTTTTTGCTTACCATAGATACTATCTAATACCATATTTAAGCCCTGTGCATCTCCTTTTTGTATAACCTTATCAATAACAGCCATAGCCATACGATACTCATTAGTCATCCAAACTTCTTCACCAGTAACTGGATGAATGCCTTTTGTTCTAAGCTCTGCTATTTCTTTAAGAATTGTGCTTCTATTCTTTGCACCTTTTGGTTTGCCTTTTGGATTACCAGATTTACCTTTTGTCCATTGGTGTTTTATTATATCTTCTTTTGACATCTTCTGTTGTATTTGTGCTGTATTTATTTAAAAACATTAATAGTTTCTTTTCAATTATTTTTATTTTCTCTTTCGTATTCATATTCATTAAATAACCTTTTCATTGTTTCAATTAATCCCCTTACACAACTACCACAGCTTGATGTTTCTTTATTAGTTTTAAATACTCTATTATGTATTTTAATTAATTCTTTTTGTTCTATGCTATTAACTACGTTTTTATTAATACTAAAGAATCCTTTTAAATATATGTATTCATCTTCATTTAAACATTCTATATTTTTATAAGGAAACATTTTATTTAACTTTTCTTTTCTCGTATCGCATCCGCAATCTTTTCCAAGTTTATCAAATATCCAATCAGTAGCTTGTTTTATTCCTGTGGCTTTTGTAATCTTTTCTACTGTATCTCCAAGACCTTTACTTTTCATTAATCTTTTTTTTTATTTGCTTAATACAATTGTTTATAGTTCTCCATACTACAACGTGTGATATATTAGTTGCTGCAGATAATTTTCTTATACTGTGAAACTTTTTTCTATATAGATTAAATAGCTTTTTATCAAACCAATAAAACTCATTAACAATATCATCTACCATTTGTTCAATATCAATATAAGGTTCTGTATCTGCTTTTATTATGTTTTTAAGGTCTTTATTTATTATAATATCTTTATCTTTTTGTAATTGATCTAAAAACAAATTAGTCATAACTTTATATATAAACGCTTTATTTAAAGAATCGTTATATAGTATATCGTTAATTTTTACTTTACCACTATCAATTTTACTATGTATTTTTATATAAAAGTCGTGTAATAAATCTTTAGAATTTATTTTAGAATTTTTGCTTATTTCTTCGGCCATATTGAGCCAAATCTTTTCATCTCTTACTAAAATTTGCAATATATTATTTACTTCTGTATTCATCTAGTTCAAGCAATATATTAACAAAATCATAATATTGTAAAGCAATGTAATCTTTTTCAAAGTTTTTAGTAAATACAACTACTGGAGTTTTTAAAGTTCCTCTTGCATCTCCTTCGCTTTGTTCTAATGCTTTCCAGATGTTTAATTTTTCTTGGTTCTTACACTCCCAACTATATTCTGATAATATACCAGATGTGGTCATAATATCTCCTTTTATACTAAGTCCACCAGAGTTTGGTGTTCTTCTTATATTAGTGTCAAACTTCTTAGCTAAATCTTTTGCAATTTTTAGCTCGAACCTTTTGCCTTTTTGATTTGCATTTAAACTCATAATTTTTGAAAATGTTTTCTTATTATTGCTCCTAGTTCTGCATTGTTAGGATATAACCTACACAAAAAAGCAATGCTATACTCAATAGGAGTATCAGGACTAACATAATAGTTGTCCTTTGTTTGTCTATACTCATTTATATTTCTTTTTTTATTCTTCAATATATTTTATATATATGTTTGTCAATAAACATCCACACAAAAAAACTGTAATATGAGAGATAAAAAGCCAAGTAATTATTTCAGTCATTGTTTAAATGTATTAAATTTTTTCTTAAGTTCAGCAGTTTCTTTATATGCTTTTACATTTTGTATAGTTAGTAAGGTTTGTTTTTTATTTATTTCATCTAACATTAACCTCAACTCAATAATACATTTTAAACTATCTTGCAGCGTTTCTACCGCATCTAATTTACTTTGTGTTACTCTACCTACTTTTAAACCTTCTTGTGCCTTTAAAAGCAATATTTCTAATTTGTTCTTTGTTATTGTATAATCTAAATCTGTCATTGTTTTAAATCTTCTGAGTATAATAATTCATCACCTAATTGTTTATTTAGTGTTTTAATTGTTCTGTATATTTCTATACTTCTTCTTTTAACTTCATCTTTTTCTCCTTTAGTTGAGTCAGAACCTAAATGCGCATATAATGAGCAATCTATTCTTAATAATTCATCTATTTTTTGTTTATCAGTCCAACTTGTAAACTGCATAAACTTTTCTATGTCTTTGTATGTGTATCTCATTTTTTTTGTTTTAATACGTTGTTACCACCAATTGTAAAACCTAATCCACTATTGTAATCAAAACATAACGGCTTATCTAAAGTCGGTGTTCCTCCAGTTTCTTTGTCTTTAATTTTTTCTACTCTTACTTGTGTCATCATCCAGCTTTCAGGTGAATTTATAAACCTGTGTATTGAAAGAAAAGAATCGCAGCGATTCGCAAATACTTGACCACCCTCAACATCAGATTTTCTTGGTGGTTGTATATAACCAGCATATTCGTGATTTGGAGGAAATACTCTCCTTGCGGACTCAGTCATTGGGTGAGTCATCATATAAATAGATTTACCAGTAGTGTTGCAAAAATCTCTTATATCGTTGCATATTAAATAATTACGTTCATATTGGTTTACTCTTCTATCGTGGTTTAATCCTGTAAAAGGGTCAATAGCAAAAGCGTCACAATTACTTTTTTTAAATATATTTAACAAGTCAATATGATTGTACATTTTTTTATTACTAACAAACGTAAACCACTCTGAAATTTTATTATTGTATTTATCTATTTGAGATTTTGTTAATTCACCTAATTTACATTGTGCATACATTTGAATTAAATCTCTTGTTAATTGTCCTGAACTATTTTCTCCTGACCAAATACACCACTTAACATTATGTTTAATACTTAAGCATAAAAAGTACCATAACATAAAATTTGTTTTTCCTACATTATCAAGTCCAACAATAACAGTGAAGCTACCACGCTTGTGAACATACCAATTATCTAATTCATTATCTATACCTAAACCACGTTTAATTTTACCTTCTTTAAAAGCGTATAAGTATTTTAAGTTATCTTCTTTATTAACTATCATCTTATAAAATTTGTAGTTAAATAAGGATCTTTATTATCTTTTCTTATCTTATCTTTTCTTAATGCTTTAGCCCTGCTTAAGCCACCCTTCTTTCCGTTGCTTACATTTCGCTTATGTTCTACTAACCTTTGCTGGTATTGTTCATCTAACCATTTGATACTAATAGTTTCTTTTTCTATTTTAAACAACTCAGCATCAACTAATACACTCCATTGCTTAGGTATTAATGTTTTAATTTGTTTTCTTGTAACATTACATTCTTTGCTCCAGTAGTAGCAGCAAACTTTCATAAATGCACCTTGAACATCTAAGTCCATAAATGATATTGAGCCTGTAATCCATTGATTTGGAAAAAATTTAAAGTATGGTAATTCTTTCATATAGCTAAAATTTCTTGTTGTAAATCTTTTTTCCAAACATAACAATTATTATATTGTTTACTTTTACATAGTTTTTTTAAAATATACCTTTTATGATAAATATTTTCAATATATGCAGTTTTATTACTAATATTTATTTGAATAAATACGTAAAAATCAGAGTTTAAATATTTTTCTTTATTATTAAATTCTTCAGGTTTTATGTTAAAAGTATATGTGTTTTTACTTGCTGCCTTTATTTGATACGTATAACCTTTCCAATCAGCGTAATCAATTTGTTCAAATTCACGATCTTTTCTTTGTTTATGTAGTTCTTCGTTTTCAAAGTTTCTTTTATACCATATTTCAAATATATCTTCACCTATTTTTCCAATAGATTGATTTAATAAATTATCTGGTATTATTATTTTTGATTTATAATTTCTCATAATATATATTTTTATTTAATTGTTTTTTATAAATGATCCATTGATCATTTTTCCTTTTCTTTTATTAATTACATCATAAGCTGTGTTTATACATTCTTCAATTGTACAATTATTAAAATGTGCAATACTTGTTAAAACAACTACACAATCGCCTATAGCATCAATTATTTCATCATTATCATTATTAATTATTGCTTTAGCTAATTCTCCAGCTTCTTCTTGTAATTTAATATATTGTGTCTTTATATCTCCTTTTTGATATATTCCCTTTTTATTAGCCCATTTTCTAATTGTTTTAAATTCATTATTAAGTTTCATGTTTTTTTATTTAAAAAGTTATTATATAAATGAATGTTATTTACAAAATGATAATACCATCCTATTTCTAAAGATAATTCATTAGAGATCATCTCTTGTAGTTTAGAGAAGCAATATTGATCATTACAAAAACCAAACCACAAGTCGTTTGACCTCATCATTACACTCATACATAATTTATTATTTAAAATTGTAAAGTTAATCGCGTAAGTGCAAGGAGTATCATTTTCAAAATTAAATCTATCTTTAGCATCATAAATACTTATTGAAGCTCTTCTTGATGTTGGATTATGTTTTAATTCATTAATAACATATTCTAATTGATTACCTCTATTCCATTGGTAACCATAGTTAGAATTTACATTACCATATATATCCATACAATTATACCATATTTTAGCTCTTTTTGCTATTAATTCAGCTGATTTATCTCCTGATAAATACCATTGCCATTCATATTCAGCATAATCATTATTCCAGTTTCTCCAAATAGTTTTTATTTTATTATCTAAAGGGTTACTTATTTGAAATCCTATATTAAACAAAGCTTTTGTATTATTAAACTCTTGACCTTTATTTGACAAGAGTTCATAATAGTATTCAAAAACTTCTTGAGCATTATTAAATATCATATTTTATTTTTTAAAATCCATAATGTATTTCTTGATTGTTCAGGGAAAAATGGAGCCATAATATTACTTAATAAATTAGCGTCAAAATAATCTTTTAAACCTTCGAACATTTTTATTTGCCATTCATTCATTAAATGTTTATAATCTCTAATACTTGCAAAAGTTCCATATTTATTTATTATTTCAAAACCTGCTTCTAATATTAAAGATTCTAATTCAGTATGTGAAAATTCTTGTATGTCTATACCTCTTCCATCTCCAGAATCATAAGTATGATTACCTGCTGCTCCTACTTTTTCATCAAAATTAGGCGTAGATAAATAAAATTTAGCATTTTTATTACCACATTTTTTCATATTTAATAAAAATTTTAA
>Ga0209336_10001303_pt1 | contig 12214 bp, 14 predicted proteins | sample LinPmetageLP32_FD_184042 | JGI IMG/M metagenome (GOLD analysis project Ga0209336, IMG submission 184042) | Marine viral communities from the Pacific Ocean - LP-32 (SPAdes) (version 2) | ecosystem: Environmental > Aquatic > Marine > Oceanic | place: Pacific Ocean | collected 2009-08-23 | reverse complement strand
GAACTCTGTCTTTATCTGTCGTCAGCAAAACAAGATGGAACTAGAAAAGATCGCTGAAGAATATGCTGGAAATGTTGGGGGCAAAGAGAATTTCCTCAAATGGTACAAAGAGATTCACAAAGAGCAATATGCCGTCATGTATCTTGACCTTCAATCTAACCCCGCTCGTATCCTCCGGAACTTCGAAGAGGTTGTCTGGGAAGGTGACAATCATACCGATTATGCTCTAATAGATTAAAAAAATGAAAATCAAATTTCTAGATAAAATATACAACTTGTATATACTCAAATGTCGAAGCCAAATTCAAGTATGACTGTTGCACAGATGAAAGCATATATTCGTGAAAAGAAAATCAATCACCCAGAAGTGAGACTGGGAATGAAGAGAGGAGACATGATTGCTGGTTTAAAAAAAGCGGGACACTGGGATGATTCTAAATCTGAAAAGAAACCGCCGAAGGCAAAGAACCCAGCAAAGAAAACTCCAGCAAAAAAGAAAGCCGTGCCGAAGGGGTCACACAGAATGCCGGATGGATCTATTATGAAGGATGAAGATCATAAAGGAGCACCGCCAAAAAACGAAAGTCCGCAACGACAAGAAACTACTAAAGCAACGACTACAGATGCGTTATTTAATCTGGGGACTGATATCTCTTCGATGATTGGATCCGCTTTGGCTCAGACACTTCCAGTTAAATTAGAACGACTGAAACAACAAATCTTTAGTCTTCCTCTGTCAGATGTTCGTCGTATGTTCTCTCGCAGTATGAAAACCCTCAACCGCAGACTCGTCGGTATAAATTCTGCTACTGTCACCTCACTTATAGATATCATAAATAGACCAGACAGAGACGATAAACAGAAACATCAACTTGTTGATGCTATGTTAGTAGAAGTTGAAAACTATAAACCCAAGAAAGGAAAAGTCCTTATTACATTTTCCGACCTCCGCCGAGACACAGAAGGAAATCAACTGATAAAACGGATTATGGAGACAGAGACATACTGGTGGCAAGACCCCCCCATGAAGCTACAATATGCTAAGAAAGTAGTCAATAAAGATTTGAAACAAATATTCGCAGCGAGAGAACCATTCGCTCCAGTATTGTCTATACACGATGTCGTCCAGCGTCTTAAAGTGAGAAGTAAAGCACGAGAGATTGTAGAGATGGATAGTTAGATCATTTCTTTTTCTTTTTCAAGTGTTTCTCCCATAAGTCTTTGTCTGCTGTCTTTTGTGTCCGTCCACCCATAACAAAACTATAGATTCGAGCCATCGCCCACTGCGGTCCAGACATCTTACCTTTCAAACTACTACCTCCCACTTTCTTTCCAGATAAACTTCTAACACTTTGAGGATTTCCTTTTCTCGCACCGAGACCTCTGTCATATACTTGATCTAAGATACTCATACTGACACCGGTGATTTTACTAATCTCTTTTTTGCTATGAGGTTCATCACGCTTGAATCCATACTTCTTGTTAAACTTCTGTTTGTTAGTCACTACCATTATATCATAAAATAGAAAAATATTCACTATGTCATTTTTAATATAAGTTCATATATAACATGGATTTATTCGATCATTCACGAGGTCGTGCGAGAGCCTCTGCGAGAAATAAACAGCGAGAGCAATTCAATCAGCAACTTGATGTGATGAAGAGGACTGCGGCAGCACAAGCTCAATCTGCTGAGGCACAGACCGAACTAGCAACGACTCAGCGTGAAGAGAAAGATGCGATTGTCACGGCATTTTCAGTCAAGGGTGGGATTACCGATATGGCAGCAGCACTCAAGGGTGCTGGAGGTGGTACGATTGAAGAAGCAGCGGCCGAAGGATTAAAAGCAGCGAAGGGTGGAAAGAGTGCTCTTGAATCTGGAGCAAAGGCAACCGATAAACTTCTTGGAGAAGGAGCAAGTGAACGATTATCAAAAGCAGCTGAGAAAGGAGGTCTCAACAAGAAGTTTGAAAAGTTTGCAGCGACCGAGACTGGTAAGAAACTGGGACGAGCTGGTGAAGCTGCGATGGGACACACCGGAGCACTTGTCAATATTGGGTTGGGTGCATATGATCTTGCTGAAGATTTCAAGGGCGGTCATTTTCAACTGAAGGGTGATAACGATGCTGAGAAAACTGCGAATGCCTTACAGATTGGTAGTGGAGTTGCTGACGCAATCGGATTTGTCTTTCCTCCCGCGTTTGTAATTGGAGCCGCCCTCGGAGCTGCGTCTGGTGTTGCTGATGTAATTGGGAGCGGACAAGCTGGAGTCGAGAAAGAGAAAACACAAAAAGAAGATGAGACACGACAAGAAGCAAGTCTCGACTCTCAACGAGAACAAGTTCAAAATGAAGTAGTTGAAACAACAACGGCTCTTGCAACTGCTTAAAAAATTATTATCTATGTTATAGTAAATGGAAGACGATCATATTGCGACACTTGAGACTTACAAGAGACGACTTGAAAAAAAGAGAGATGTATATCAAATAAAATACAAAAATAATCCAGACTTTATCAAGAAGAATCGTGAGAGAGCAAACGCTCACTATCATGCGAATAAAGAGAAACAACGAGCTTTGAAATTATATAGATATTATATCAAGTATAAGACTCTTAAAGAGTTTATTGATTATCACCCAGACAAGTTTCTGATGATTTCGGATAAGTTTACGCTGGATGAAATAGATGCTTTAATCTAATTTCCATTCCATATCTACTTCCCACTTCTTATCCCAAACTTTATCGGTGTGTGTTTCAAAAGCAGATAGAACTTGTCTCCAAGTCGTACATACATTCAAATCAATATCGTCATCTTCATCATAATTCCAGACCCATTTCTTTCCCAAGACTTTTTGAATCTCAAACCAAATATCTCTGGATACGAATTCATTCCATATTTTCGGATGCAAGTGTTCTTTCAGTTGTGGCCACGAAGGATGCATAGTATATCTAAGAATAATATTTTATTTCAAATCAAATTTTTTTAAGGTTCTGGTTCTGGTTCTGGTTCTTCATCAGACGCAGATTCTAAGACTATCTCTTCGCTGCTTCTCTGCTTCGGTTTCTTCGGTGGAGGGGGTTTCTTGTCTTTCTTGTCTTTCTTGTCTTTCTTGTCGTCTGTCTCCTCTGGATTCTCTGGGTCTGGTGGAGGTTTTCTTTCACACATACAGAGATTACAATCATCAGTTAAACCAAGTCGAAATTTACAATAACATCGTGAGGATAAAATGATAGTAAGTAATCCACCGATACTCGCTAAAATGATTGCTCCACTACCAGCAAGATCACTCAACGAATAATCGTCCATGTTTCCAAATCCCATGTTGTATATATACTCTACTAGAGATTTTTGATTTTTTTAGCATTTTATTTTATATATTGACTATAACATAATACTATGAGTTATTGGCGCGCTGATTCTGTCGTTCATATCGGTGAAGAGCAAGTTGAAATCCCAGCGGAGCGTGGTCTCCAGTATATTGTCGGTTCTACTTCTCGCAAAGTAACTTTTAAAGTCCCTCAGTCTATCGGTATCTTCTCCGGTAAGGACTCATATCTTTCATGGGATATGAAGATATTGAATACGAATGCTGTTGAAACAAAACTACAGCTTGACCCCGCTGGTGGTGGAATGATGGTGCAGAATATTCGTTTAATGAATAACGGAACTGTGATTGAAGAAATCAACGAATACAATCAGTTGGTTGCGGTCAAGCACGATTACGATCGTGATGAAGCACTTCTTAAGATGAAGGGTGTGACTGAAGGTGCGACTGTCTATAATTCTTTTACTGCTGGTACGCAAGGTTCAAGCAAGAGTGAGATGGCGGACTTGCAGACTAATCCGTGGTTCAAAGTAACGACTGGAAATCAGACGATTGCTTACGATCAAGCATCGATGGGTAATTCGGTAAAGTGTTGTGTGCCTCTTCATACTGGTGTCTTTCATGGTGGTGCGTTCCCAGTCCTCTTGATGGAGAATGGTCTAACTGTCGAAATTGATCTTGCTCCCGCACCTCGTATCGTCAAGCAGTTAGATAGTGTTGTTCGTAATCGTCGGCGTCCTCTGAACCCAGTCTTCCGTGGTTGTGATGAACTGAAACCTCCAAATGTCCGCGTGGCTCCCGGTGATATCCCTTGGACTTGTACGAATGGTGCTGGTGTTGGTGGTGGTGCTGGTGAGCGAGCTGCTGGTGTGAGTGAAATATTTATTGATAACCAGCAGAACTCGTGCAAGAGTGTAGCGCAGTGTCCGTTTGCTGTTGGAGAACGAATTGGATTTGTAGAGATTGATAATCCGCTTGATAGTGTCGTTCAGTTGTCGAGCACGGATGGTGGTGGCCCGGGACCGAATTTGGCTGCTCAACCGATTATCACCGCTATCACCCTTGATGGTACTTTTGTGCGATTGACTCTTGATGCTCCACTATTCAACACGATGACGAATGCTGTCGGTGGTCGCACTATCACGCAAGGTAATTTCTGTGTCGTGTCTCTTGCTTGTGAAGATGGTCTCAACTCGGTTGTTGATCCGAATGGTGCTCCCGCTTCTGCTGGTAGTATTGATTATCCAGTATCTTATCAAGTGGATAACCTTAACCTTGTCATCCATAAACTTGAACTAGAGCAGTCCCAAGTCCAGTCCATGCTCTCTCAAGCACGCGACGGATCTGCGATTGAGTTTGATATTATGTCTGTGACGAATTACAAAAACTCTCTTCTTGCGTCGGAACGCCAAGCGTCTTTTCTTATCAACGCTAAGAATCAAAGGGCAAAGGCACTTCTCACGATTCCGACAGATTCTACGATCTATGTTTCTGGTGATTTACTCTCATCTAAAAATACATATGAAGTCACTCGCAATGCTATGGATACAGCACTTACATCAGCGAGACCGGGAATCGCTGGATGCTGCGACCAGCTTACTGAGTATCAGTTGCAAATATCTGGACTTAATGTTCCAAGCCGTCCAGTCTCCACACGCAAGATTGCGACTCGTAATAGTATTGATGCTTTCTTTCTGTATGAGTTGGAGAAAGCTCTTGCGAACTCTGATGTCGACCCTCGTTCGTTTGCGAAGTATATGGAGAATTTCGTGATTGGTAGAAGTTTCGGCACCTTCTCTGGAGCGATGGATCTTCGTAATGAAGACCTCAGTATCATTCTGCGATATGCTGAGACAACTGCTCCCAGTAAACCCAAGATGTTTAGTTCGTTTGTGACCCATGTGCGTCGTGTAAGACTCCAGAATGGATTTGTTGTGGTTGATATGTAAAAAGTAAAGACTAAATAAACAAAAAATTTACCTTTTGATTTTTTATACCTTCCTTAGTATATACTAAGAATGTCAGCAGTCGGTTCTCGTTTCGTGCAAGTGCGTGCTAATAATGTTGCGTCAGATCAAACCCTCTCGTTTAAGAGGGGCTTTCCAACTATTTCGTTTACCATACCCGCTCAGCAAGGTATTTTAGATCCTCGTTCTATCCGTATCAACGGCGAACTGATGGTGTATAAATCGATTGTCAACACTGTCTCGCAACCTTCTTATGATGGAGATGTGAATCGTGTCACTATGGATAATCGTCTCGGTATCTATGCGATGTGGGATCAGTTAGTCATTCGTCACGATAAATCAAAACAGATTTGTGAAAACATCCAGAACTACAATCGTTATATGTCTCAGTATCTCGGTCTCACTTCTAGTATTCAAGACCTTACTGGTCACATGAATCAGTCAACTCTTATTCAGCCGAATGCAGATGCGATGTATTTTAATGTCGTCAGTAGTGGAGCCGACCCCGGAGCTGCTAATAACCCTCAGCAGAGACCCAAGCAGTTCTCGTGCTATCTGCCGTGTGGTTTCTTGATGAGTGGTCAGTCTATCAATCTTATGGAAAATTCGTTCGGTGGTGTCACGATTGAACTTCATCTGTCTCCAGATAACAACTGCCTCTTTACTAATACTGGTGCTGCTGGTGTGGGTGCTAATGCTTTCTACGAACTCTCTAAGATGAGCTTGTCGTGTGAAGTCCACGATGTACCGATGGAAGAAGTCTCTCGTCTTCAGAGTCAGACGACTGGTGAACTTGAATTCAATACTATCACGAGTCTCTACACGACTATCAACTCGACCAACGCTCAGATTCAGTATTCGCTGGGTCTTCGCTACTTGCAATCTGCTTTCTTGAATTTCGTCCCCGCCGATCATATCAACAACATGAGTGAAAATGGTCTCGCTCTGACTCAGTTGTCGCAGAGTAATTCTACCCTCGTGAATGTCAAACAGATTCAGTTTCTCAAAGGTGGTGTCAATTATCCAGCGGATTTTACTATCAACGATGTATCTCAAACGACTGGTAATTCTGCTGTTGCTACTGCTGGAGGCACCGCAAGTTTCCAGTTGTCTGACTCCATGCTCGCTCGCATGCTTGCAGAATCGGTTGTCCCAGAAGCGATGGTAGATAAAACATCTCTGTCTCCAGCTAATCTGTCTCGTGTCTATACTCTCGCGTTTGATGGGACTGTTGCTGGTTCATACAAGCGTGTCAAAGATGGTGGGCCATTATACGGACTGGGTGTTCGTCTGTCTCAATTCAACGATGGAGAAGATTACTCGCAAGAGCAGTTCGGTGTCTCTCTTGAAACTGATCTTACGACCGATTCTCCTCAAGGAGTCTTTTTGTATTTCAAGTCAAAGAGTAAGCTTGTGTGGGGGCCGAGCGGTGTGAATCTCCTCAAGTAAATGATTTTCTATGTAGAATTATTTTATTTTTTCTCTAACATATTTTATATATAAGTCAGTATATAAATATGGATCAGCGACAAATGGAAGACCCTCTCTCCTCTGGACCGAAGATGGTACCAGATTTGATTAGACTTGATAACATCGATCCCAACTTTCTTCAGCATGTTGAAACAGATCTTTTAGAAACCTCTACTTTCCAAGAAGCAACTGCCTCCTCAACTGGATTCGCATCCTTCAATCTCGCACAGAAGGGTTTCCTTCATTCTCATAGTAAGGTTTTAGTCGGTCTCGTTCCCGGTGCTGCGACTCAGTTTCTCCCCACGAATATTGGGATTGCTTCTATTATTGATCGTGCCGTGCTAAAGGTTCGCAAGAGCGGTCAAGTCATCAACGATATCAGCGACTTCGGTCATTTTCATGCAATCAAGTCTGCACAGATTTCTAACGAGACGAATCGTGAACGAGAGCAATTCATGACCGGTCGTATTATGAATAAAGAGTTCAAGCATTATTTCGATGATGGTGCTGGAACTGGTTATGATACAGATTTGTCGTTGGGTTATGGACTTGATAACGGCCGTGAATACGACCAAGGTGCTGGTGCTGGTGTGCGAAATACATCACAGAAGGGTAAGATCCAGCCTTTTGCGATAATGAATAATGGTGCGCCCGCAGAGTCTCCGACATACTCTATTGATATCTCGGATCTTTTCTTGTTTATGAAGACCCAGTCTCTTCCTCTTTACATGATAGACCAAGGACTTACGATTGAACTTTTCTGGTCTCGTACCACGACTGATCGTGTGTGTGCTGGTACGCTTGGTGATATCGGTAATCCCGCCGTCATAGACCAGAATGAACTCAAGTTAGTTGCTGATTACATTACATACACCGAAGATGATGCGATGAACCGCTATCGTGACGCCAACCCCGTGATTGATTTATCTTTCTCAGATTATCGTCTGTCAAAGAATAGTCGTCAACAAAGAGAAATTCTGACTGGATTTGTTCGTCAGCTCGGCATGAATAACAGAGTTGTGCCTCGTGTCGTGACGACTCTGTCGATTGACGGACAAAGTGTCACCGACCCAGACCCAGCTCCCGTTCTTCCCAGACAAGTTCGGTCGGCATTCCAAGATGGTTCTCTCGTCAATAAGTATAATATGCAAGCACCAGACGAACTTCAGTTTCGTCTTGCTGATGGTGAAGGTCAGCAACTCTCGTATAATATTCGCTACAAGTCTCGTTTTGAATTTTCGCAACCTCTCACTAACAAATCACAAGCATTCACCCAGTTTGTTCAGAGCGAAGGATTGCCGTTTGTGTCAAGACAAGAATACTCTCGTGACCAAGGTGGTTATTTGATGGGACGCAATCCCGGTGCTGCTTTTGTGCCGACAACTCCGGTTGAATTTGAAGATTATTTACAGACGAACGCACTTGCCGGTAACTTTTTCATGCTGGGAACTCGTCTCACGAATGGTCGTGTCGGTAATGACGGCATAGAACTTCATCTCTCTGGAATCTTCCCAGATTCTCTACCAGACCGCCTTGCTGGTGTAAATGTTCCGGGTTCAACTCACTATGTTGTCAGAACTTATTGCGAATATGTCCGTCGTGCTCGTCTTGAGAATGGTGAGATGCAGATCTACAACGCTTAATCTTAATAATCAGTCATCCTTTTTCAAGACTTATTTTGAAATTTTATTTTCTCAGATACTCTCTAGAATATCTGTCTTAATATTAAGTTTAAGACAGATAAATTTGATTTAAAAATAACCTCACTATCTATAGTGTATAATGTATAGACTAGATCTCTACTGGAAAGACTTGTTTATTTCAAACTTCGATACAATCGGAGACAATCCAGAATTCGTGTATAAAGAATACTCGGATTTCTTGATACGAACTGGTCTTGAGGATGGATTGAGTCTCGGTAAGCAACGACTCTTGATTCTCCTCTTCTGTGAAAAAATATATGAACGCAAAAAACAAGGACGCAAGATACCGAGTGCAGATCATTTTCAGTTTCTATCATGTTTCTTTGCCCTCCATAAACTCAACTATGAACCGACATTCAACGGCTACATCTTTCTCAAGAAGAAGAAAAAGTCTATGACAACTCGTAAAAACCCTTCTCGTCTCTAGTATATGAGATTATCTCATTTTCTACTTCATACTCTTCTTCACTACTTTCGATTTCAACATACTTGTAATCTGGATCTAAGTCTTCTTCAATTTGTTTCATGAGGTCGTTGATTTTACATATCATCGTCTTATCACCCCTCGCATCATAAAAATGAATAATATCTTTCAAACACTTACCACCGAATATATCCATTATAATATTATACAAGATTATTTTCCTCAAGCAAGATTGGTACCAAAATAGTCTTTCTTCCATCGTGCGTGTGCGCGGGTTCCTCCACCGGAGCTTCGTGGGAGGAAGTCAATCTTAAGTCCCATTACTGGACCGGGACTGACATCTACATCTATAAGTTTAGTTGCTCTCTTACTCAACTTTGGTAATAACACTCGTTCCTTAGTGAAGTTATGGTGCCACTCATTTAACTTATTCATCTGATTAAGATATCTGCGACTATGACCCGGATGCTTGTCTCTTTGAGGCTTAGAGACTACAATATCAACGAGTTCACCCTTGACGATTTTATGTTTCTTCGTCCTTGTGTCTTTCGTGATTAGTCCATCGTGCTTACAAAAGTATCCTTCGTGTCCGCTGTCGCTGTATCCCCAACTATTACAATACGCTTCTAGTCGGTCGTCGTACCATTGCCGATAATGATAGTGAGAGTTGAGATGAAAAGAGCCTTCTCCTTCCTTTGCGTGTTTTCCACAACACTTCAAAATCATCCAATTGCCGTATCTACCAAACTCCCCCACATCTAGATTGAGAGAACCAACAAGAGGTTGGAACCGGCGAGAAGTCTCCTCTGGAATCTGAATAAAACTGCCCGCTTGTGCTCCACACATACTACCATCTTTGTTGAAGCACATACATACATTACCACTCGCACGAATATTAAAGTCGGTCTTCTGACAGACGAATGCTTGTCGGTTATCTCTAGAATTAGCGACTTCTGTCATATAATAATTATAGTTGTCGGTCGGTATACCTTGTGAGCGCAACCAGTCGTATTGCCCTTCGTTTTGGATTGCGATGACATCTTGTAGTGTGTAATTATCTAACATCGTCATATGCTTCTTGTCTTCAGCGATTAGCTCTTCTCGTCGTTCTCGATGGGCCTCCCAACCGGGGTCGTAGAGCTTCTCAGTCAGTCGGTCAATCCCATTTTGCAATTCGCGTTTCTGAACTTCAATATCTTCTAGAACGAGATGGTGGCTATGTGAGTAGCTACCATCGTTGTTTAGATCTAGTCTGAATGGATGCTCTATTTCTAAGACTTTGTTAGAGTAGATAAACTTCCAGATGGATTTTGCGAGACCCTCTATGATATCTGGAGGGAGCATACTGAGATATTCACCGAGTTCAGAGTGGTAGAAGAACTTGCCGGTAGTAAGACACATATGCGTCGTGAAGTCATCAGAGAGGAACGATGGATTGGAGACAACGAGAGACATTTCTCAAGAGATATCAATTAGTTTTACGCCCTTATCAAATTTATTGATTTTCTTAAAAATGTCCTCCTTACCCAACAAACCCCCGCCTCAATCTGATTGAGGTCGCGGGGGGATGCTTTTGGGGAAGGAGGATAATATAATTTACATAGAAGAGTGGGTGGATTCATACATAGTGATTGCACGCTCTAGACCCATCATATTGACGAATCGTTGCATCTCGTTGTAAGTCTCTTGAATAAGGTTGCAGAGTTGTAGATACTCGTCTTCCTCAATAATCGAAAGTTTAACTTCTTCTTCCATACCTTCTATGATGGTGAGATTGTTCGCTTGGATAACACTCCCAATCGTAAGATACTTCTTCAAGTTGCGATAGTCTTCCTCGGTCGGATCTGGATTGTGTTGCATGCTCGCCAAGATAGAGATGATAGTCTCTAGAGAGTCCTTCACGAGGAGATTGTGTCTCAGTAATGCTTTACGGCCTTCAAGTGTCGTCTCGTTACCGATACCTTTTTCAAGGTCTTGTGTAGCGATGTCGACCGACCAAATAGCACGAGGGATACCCTCTTCTTCGGTCGCAAGCAATTGTTCGTTCAGCATAGATGAAACTGTCTCCATATCGGTGTAGTCTGATAAACTTTTTGGGTCTCTATCAAATTTATTGAATTTCTTAAAATTATCAACTGCTCCTTACCCAACAAACCCCCGCCTCAGAAATGAGGTTGGGGGGGATTTTTGGGGAGATAATCATGAGGTTGTCTTAATATTAAGATTAAGACAACATAATTCAAAACTAATCTATGAAATTCAAATACTCAAACACTCTCTAGAAACTATGACTTAATCTTAATATTAAGACAACATATATTCACTCTCGTAAGTCTTACTAAAGTCTAACGCTGCTTCTCGCACCATCTCTGATGTGTCGTCAGCAAGGTATTCTACATCCTTAGAATCTATGAGTCCTTGAAACTTTTCATCACTCCAGTTCTCATCTGTGAAAGCCTCAATATGTTCCTTCGTGAACCAGTTTGGTGTCAATATCGGTATAGCCTTCTCCTTCCGGTGTTCCTCTAGTTCCTTCATATCCTCTTCTTGACCTTGAAGCTTGGTAGTGAGTCTTGCAACTTCTCTCTGGAGACTCTCAATACGCGTCGTGCTAGATGCAAGGATACGCTCTAGCATCGTTTGCAACGACTCACCGACTTCTTGAGGAGCAACTGGAGGAGCTGCTGGGACTTCGTCATCTGAATCAAGCATCGCATAATGCTGAGGGACTTCGTCGTCAAGCCACACAATTCCTCGTGGGAGATTCATCTTGTAGCAGTAGTAGAAGCAATCAAAGTTGCAAGAAGACTTAACACTCTCATCAACTACACCATCAACCATCTTCGCAAAGTGAATGCGTTTGCGAGGAATGATAATTTCAATCGCCGAGTCGGTGTCCTTGTAGTTGTTGCGAAAGTACGAGGTACAGATCTTACTACAAGGCATAATCACGATGAAGGGTTTGTCGAGTTGCTTCAGTCTCTTGAGGACATCCTTAGACTTGCTGAAAGGAGGATTCGTAACAATCACCTCACCACGATTGCTTGCGAAGAAGTCCTCGGTGATATGAATGACTTCCTTACAACCGAGTTGTCTGAGGTATTCTCCAGATTTGCCGTCACCAACGAACGGCTCCCAAATGACCTTGTCTTTTGGGATAAAGTGAGAGATGGCCTCCCAAGCTGAGAAGGGTGTCATGTAGTCATCGTGCATAGAGAAGGTTTTCGTGTGGAATCCAGCCATATTCTAATTACAATCTGTCGGATAATCTGATAATATTCTAAGGGTCTCTATCAAATTTTTCGCAATTCTTAAAAAAACGAG
>Ga0209336_10001301_pt1 | contig 12221 bp, 7 predicted proteins | sample LinPmetageLP32_FD_184042 | JGI IMG/M metagenome (GOLD analysis project Ga0209336, IMG submission 184042) | Marine viral communities from the Pacific Ocean - LP-32 (SPAdes) (version 2) | ecosystem: Environmental > Aquatic > Marine > Oceanic | place: Pacific Ocean | collected 2009-08-23 | reverse complement strand
AGTTAATCCATTAGTAGGTCAATCAGATTTAGGTGAGAGAATTGCAGGTGGAGAATATATCAACTCAATGACATTTTATTGGGTTCAACCAGATGGTACAGTCGGCTCAACAAATAAAGGATGGAGTAGAGTACCAAAAGAATTTAGAAACCAAGTATTTTTAACACAAGGCGAAGCCAATAGTAAATCTTCAGATTATTTTAGTTGGCAGAAGGGTAATGATATGAAAGATAAAGATGTAGATACAGATGTAGATACAGGACTTCCAGAACAACTTGACCCACAAGAACAATTTGACAAAGAACGTAGTGAAAGAATTAATAGGACTTCAGACAGAATAGAAGATGCTGCAGAAGGTAAAGTTTCTGATGCTGCTAAGATAGCTGATCCGACTTCAATGGTTGAAGGTACTCCAATGACTACTACAACTATGGACGGATCAACTAAAGTTGTAGGTTCTACTGCTGCTCCTGTAGGTCCTGAAACAGTCACCGAAGTTAGTGACACAGCACAAATTACTCCTCCAGAAAAATTAAAAGCAACACAAATGGAAGCTGCAGAAGTTGTTGAATCTCCAGAAGTAATAGCAGCAAAGTCAGAAGTAAGAGATGAGTCACTAGCAAAAGCTGCAAAAGTAACTAGGGTTGCTCCAATTGAAGGAGCAGAAGTAGATATACCTGAAGGAGCATTAGCACAAAAAGTTGTAGGTACTCTTAGTGAAGGTTCAAAGGCAGCAGCAGCAGTTAATGCAGGAACTAGTTTGTCTAGGATTACACGTGCTAAAAAACAATTATCAAATGCCGGCTTAACTGAAAATCAAATTAATGATATCGGTAATGATCCTGTTTTACTAGAAGAAAAACTTGCTGATTTTAGTGAAGAAGAAAGAGGAATTATTGAAGGCTTACCAGAAGAAGCTTTAGTTTCTACACAAATAAATGGGTTACTCGAAGGTATAGAAAATGGTAACATACCACCTTGGGCTGCTCCTGCGGTTGCACAAGTAGAACAAATGTTAGCTGCTAGGGGTTTAAGTGCTTCAAGTGTAGGTAGAGATTCATTACTAAACACAATTATACAGGCTGCATTACCTATTGCACAAAGCAATGCTCAAGCTCTACAACAATCTGTTGCACAACAAAAAGATATAGAATTTAAAACATTCGAAGCAAATGCACAAAGATTACAACAGACTGCATTGAAGAATGCTGATAATGTTTTTAAAATGGATATGGCTCAATTTAGTGCGGATCAACAAACTGCTTTATTTAACAGTAAATTTTTACAAACTGTCAGTTTAACAGAAGCAAACTTTGATCAACAAGCTGCTGTACAAAATGCACTATTAATGTCGCAAGCTAATTTAGCTGAAGCAGATTTTTATCAAAAGTCTCAAATTCAAAATGCCCAAGCTTTTTTACAAACAGATATGGCTAACTTAAACACAGAACAACAAGCTAATATGCTTAGGTCTCAACAAGATCAACAAAGATTGCTTAGTAATCAAGCAGCCGTAAACGCAGCACGTAATGCTAATATGGTTTCTGATAATCAAATGCAACAATTTGCTGCAAATTTAAATACTCAAACAAAACAATTTAATGCTCAACAAACAAATGCAATGAAACAATTTAATGCTAATGCTAAAAATTCAGCAGCAGCTAGAGATGCAAACAGGACAGCAGACTTAAATAAGTTTAATGCTCAACTATCTACACAAGTAGAAGAGTTTAATTCTCAACAAGACTTTGCAAGGAATCAATGGAATGCACAAAATTCTGCAGCAGTTGAAGCTTCTAATGTTGAATGGAGAAGAAAGATTAATACAGTTAATACAGCAGCACAGAATCAAGTAAATATGCAAAACGCAATGAATGCTTTTAATTTAAGTTCTCAGTCTCTTTCATTCTTATGGCAAGAATTAAGAGATGAGGCAGACTTTGATTTTAGAAGTTCAGAAAATGCTAAAGCTCAGATAACTCAATTACGAGCTACTGCTATAGCAAACGAAGCAGCACTAGCAGAAAAATCTAGATCAAGTTTAGATCAAGTAGTAAGAGTTGTAGAAGGAATGATAGAAAATTATTACGTATAAATATACTAGGATAGAACATGGGAAAATTAAGAAAAGTAGGTAAGAAGATTTGGAACGGTATCAAGAAAGTTGGTAAAAAAATCGGCAAAGGATTTAAAAAAGTCTTTAAAGGTGTTGGTAAATTTTTAGGTAAGCTAGGACCAATCGGTACTATTGCTATGATGATTGCTATGCCTTATATGGGTGCTTATCTATGGCAGGGTTTTGGGGCATGGGCAGGGGGATTACAAGGTACATTTGGTACTGTAATGAAAGGAGTTTATACTGCAGGTAATAGTGTAATGGGAGTATACAAAAATATAACAGAATCTATTTATGGAACTTTAAAACAGATTCCCGGAGTTGGTGATGCACTAGAAGGATTTGATAGATTTTTAGATCGAACTAGAAGCGCAATGGGAATGGAGTCTGGATCAATTAGTGTCATGAAAGATAATGATCTTAATCAATGGGTAGGTACAGACGTAGGCGCACAATCAATGGGCTATGATAATGCTGCTGCTTTTAAAGCTGCAAACCCGACATACTTTAATGCGGAAGGTACTTTAAGTAAAAGTGGTTTAAACTTTACTAGAGGTAAAGGAATGGCTTATGAAGCGCATCTTAGAGGTAGAGATGTATTTAAAAAGGTAGATGGTGAGTTTGACTTTAATACATACTCCGATAACTTTAACAATAATGTACTAGGCACGGATGCAATTAAAGGAGACATATCTAAGTTTGGAGAAGTACTAGGTAGTAGAGAGTCAATAGTATTTAGAACTGGAAGACCTATAGGAACTCAACAGATGCAAACGTCAATGGCAGAATATAAAGCAAGCTTATCTCCTGAAGAATTAAAAACTTTTGATGCTAAAAAATATATGGAGGGATACAAATACGATTCAACCTTTGATGCACCTAAAGGATTTTTTGATAAACCTATTGCAAACGAGGTTAGTTTTGAAGGTGTAGGTTCTAGATATACTAGACAAGTTCCAATGGTAGATGCAGATGGAACAGTTAGAGGATACACAACACAAGAAGGAACAAAACTTGGAACTGCTGCTTTTGAAGGTATTAAACAAACAGCTTTACAAACTGTAGGTGGTGAAGAACAAATGATAGACGGAAGCGGAGGGGGTTATACTGCTCAAGTAGCAGATGCTCCTGTTTTAGAAGCTCCTCCAACAACACCTCTTATGACAGCAGGACCTGCTACCTATGCAGGATTAGATTACATGAATTTATTACAAGGAAGCCCCACAGTATCTGGCGCACAATTAACTCAATTTTTAAATGGGGGAACTGTTATGCCTCATTTAATGTCACCATTAAAATTATCTTAATTAGGAGATACATATGCCGATTATAGAAAATATATCAGACGATAAAGAGTTAAGCCAAGAAAAATTAGATTTAATTGGAGGGGCTTTTAATAAGTCTATTCCCGGACAATCTTTAACTAAAGACCCTGATCAGCCCTATGCATGGGAAGGAGCACCTGAATTTACAACTGTTCCAGAGGCTTCTATGGCAATATTTGTTGAAATGACAAAAGAAGAAACTTTTATGCCTTTACTAGAATCATTGAAGCAGGGCTTCCCTGTTGTAGATATGGCTAATTTAATTTTATATAGAGGGTTTCAAACTGGTAAGTTTAGTCCGGACTTAATGTTACTTTTAGTAGAACCGGTTATGTATATGATTTTAGCTTTAGTAGAAAAAGCAGGCTTAGGAGATGTCGTAGGTTATGATGGTGAAAAAGATGATGAAGAGGGTGAGCCCGAAGATAAAGTAAAAGTTTTAAAACAAATGAAACAATCCCTACAACTCGCAGGTAAAAATGTATCAGAGCAAAGTGTTGCTGATCTACCTGAATTAAAGCAAGAGATAGAAGACTTTGAAGTTCCTGAAAACGTAGATAGTTTATTAGAAAGACCTACACAACAAACAGAAAATAATAGCTTATTGGCTAGAGGTATTTAAATGGAATCATTATTGAATAAAAGACAAAAATTTAACGATGGGGGAGCTCCTGATCAGTTAGCTTATGGTGCAGACTTAGAGCGTAGTATTAAAAAAAGAATGAAAACTAAACCTTTAGATGCTATACTTAAAATAGGAGTAGCATTAAAGGCAGGAAAGGCTAATGAGTTGAAAGAAAATTTAGCCCGTATAACTACAAACTTAGAAGAAGAACAGGCAGGTTTAAAAGCCTTTGGTACACAACTTACAGAGCATCAAGCTAGGATGAAAACTTTACGAGACAGAGGTAATGGTAGTTTAGTGTCAGGAATCATGATGGATTTTTTAAAGGAAGCAGGTGTTGAAGATGTTGATGCTGAAGGTATTCAGAGAAGGTATAGTCCAGATATTTTTTCTAAGATTAAAAGTGAAGCAGAAAAAAAAGCAAATAACCTAGAACTTAAAGAAAACGAATATAAAACACTTCGAAGTACATATAATCCTAATGATTCCTCTGAAGGAATATACGCTGAAAATTTAGATGATGTAAGTTTATTTACTAAACCTTATAATGCAGCCTTATATAATATTCATTTAAATCAAAAATCTTTAGGTAACAATAATTTATTAGATGTTATAACTAATAAAGCAAACAAAAATGATTATAATATTTTACAAGATGGGATAGCGGAAGAAGAAAAATTAAATGGTATACTTTCTGCATCAAGACAAAGTAGAAAGGATTTAGAAGATTATGTCGTTGATCCAGAATTTTTACAATCTCTTATACAAGAAGATATAGGTAAGCAAGGTTCGGCTCGAATGAAAGAGCAAACAACAGAAAATATTAAAGATGTAGTTACTAAAACTAGACAATGGTTACAAGAGAATGACAGAGACTACACAATGGGAGATTACTTTTTTCAACAAACTAGTCCTAATGCAGCACTCGCAAGAAAAAATCAAAAATACGATGAAGACTATCAAAGTTTTTTAGGCTATAGTGGTTATACTAATCAACAGATGAAAGAGATTTATTGGCAAGCCACAAGTATTGCAAGTACATTAGACGAAGAAAATATAAAGAATCTTTTAATAGGTAGTGATTCCGGTGGTGCTTATGGTGAAGAAGATATATCAAAGGAATACAAAGCATCACTAGCTACAATATATCGAAAGTTTAATAATAATGTAGACATAATGCCAGAAGAGATAAAGAGAAAAGTCATTGCAGGTTTAGAGATTAAAGGCTACGAAGAACAACAAATTACCCAAGAGCAATATTTTCAAGGATCACAAATTGTTGAAAATCGTATATCAAACTTATCTGAAGAGTATTTAGAAAAATATAGTAATCTTGATGGTACTGCAGAAATTGATTTTAATATTTCTGTAATAGCAGATGCTAAAACTTATATGAAACGATATGGTTTTTCTCAAGCAGAAGCTTATGGATTTGCTCTACAAAATCAAAAATTTGGTCTTGCTGAAGGTACAGATTTTATAACAGTTCCATTTATAGGTTATAAACTAGCAGGAGATGATAGGTTTCAATCACAACCTTTATTATCTGTAGTAAAAGGTAAGCTACATCAAGATATTTTACAAAATTATCCTGTGTCTTTTCCTCTTACTGAAAGTACGTTTAGTCAATTTTTAAATACGATTAATAAAAATCAAATTTATTGGTATCATGAAGATACGCTTAGTAATCCTACACCTAAAATGTGGGAAGATGGACAGAATATGACTATTGGTCAATATAGGGTTGAGTTTAGTAGGACTCCTGATGCAGAAGGTAATCACTTTATAAATATTACTCCATAAAATAAATGCCTATAATACCAAAAGATTCTGAAAACGTAACAGGTTCTACAGTTACTAAACAAGATGAGCCTAGTACTATCTTGCCTATGGAAGAGAAAGAAAAGACTTTCTTCAATCCACAAACTGGCTTAGTTGATAAGTTTAAAGGTACTAAAGAAGAATACACAAAAGATCAAAATGTAAAAACTATAAAAAAATACTTTGAGCCTGCAGCAAAAAGTATTACAGACTTCACACAAAATCCAGACGTTCAAGACAAAGCAATGCAAATGATGTCTTATCTTGACAATACAACATATGAGGATGGTCAGAATGCTGCTGATGCTTTCGTAGATTATACTAGAGGTAGAGAATTTAATCTTACAAAAAGTCTTTACGAGACAGCTAAAACTTTAAAAGGTAGAGCCAAGAACGATCCAGAGGCTCAAAAGTTTATAGAAAACTATTCCTCTTTAATGAATGAGTTTCATTCTACAAACCCTAACGGGAAGTCTAAATATGAGAACATAGGTCTTAATGAAACTTTAACTTTAACTGGAGATGTGTTCAAGGGCATCCTTACTGATCCTGCTAATATTCCTATTTTATTTACAGGTCCGGGCGGTATTCCCCCTAAAATTGCTATGCAGCAAGCAGCCTCACAAACATTAAGACAAGGTATTAAAAACATGGCTGCTAAAGGTTATAATGTATCTTTAGGTAAAGTTGCTCCTGTGTATAATGCAATTCCTAAGATACCTTTAAATACTAGAAGCTATAAAAGTTCAATAGGTATTCTTGGTACAGAGGGGGCAATCTATGGTGGATTAGATAGTCACTTGTATCAGAAAAGATATAATGAAATCGGTGTTGAAGGCTACGAAGAATATGATCCTAGACTCACAGCTACAGGGGCTGTATTTGGATTTACATTTGGTTCATTTCTTGGAGGAGGAACTACACTTGTACTAAACAGGTTAGACAAGAAAGCTACATCTGAAGCTGCTGAACAAGCTACAAGAGAATCAGAACAATTTCAAAGAACTATTCTAGATGAGCCTGATCCAGATGCTGAAGTACCAGAAATTATTACATTAGAAAAAGCTGCAGAACTAAACAGAAAAGAACGAGAAAGAAACCCACAACTGTCTAACAAGACACATGTTGAAGAGGTGGCTGATTTTGAAAGGCGAGCAGCAGATGAAGAAGCTTTACTACCTGAGAATTTTGTAAACAGAGTTATTGATAATGATGGAATTATTATAACAGATAAAACTGTTAGTCAAGTTATAAAAGAAGAATCCAAAAAAGTTAAACCTAAAATAGGTGGCTTTCAAAAATACAGAGAAGAGGGCGGTACTATATTGTTGGGTAAGTCTATGCGTATGTTTCAAAAGCCTTCAACGTATAGTAAGCAAACAGGAGAGGTTAGTAAATTTTTAGAAGAAGCCGGAGTAGATCAAGGAGGAACTGCTTATAGATTTTTAAGATTGATTCGTAATGATGCTTTCGAAAATTGGAATGATGATATAGTAAAGATTGCTACCGACTATGATTATGGTCAAAGACAATTTAGTGAACAAATTGCTGATGCATCTGGTAAATATATGGCTAGGGTTGAAAAGTTAAAATTTGAAATAGAAGACATTGCAAGAAATGAGAATCGATATAATAGAGGAACGGGTTTATATCTTAGAAAAAAAGACTGGGCTTTAAAAGAAGGTACTACTTTAAATGACGATCTTTATATGTTTTTAAATCAAGGTCGTTTTAAACAAGGAGTTCCTGAAAGTATAATTAGAAAAGCTGCAGAGTTTAGGAAAGTTTATGACGATGTAGAAAGGGAAGCTATTCAGTCTGGTTTTGTTTTTCATAAAGTTCCTAATTTTTTTCCAAGGTATCTTAAAGAAAGTAAAATAAAAAGATCATTAGGTGAAGAAAGATACGCACAACAACTTGTTGATGATGGTTATTTTGACACTATACCAGATGCTAAAAACGCAATATCATCTCAATTAAATAAATTGCATGATGATTTTGAACCTTCTAGTGGTTCAATAGGACAACGAACTTATAAAAATTTAGATACATATAAAATTAAAGATTTATTTGAACATGATGTATATGCAACTACAATGGCTTATGTAAACAGTACATCTAGAAAAATTGTAACTAAACGAACTTTAGGATTTGGGGAAGTTGAACAAGATAACAAATGGTTTATTCCGATGTATGGTGGTAATCTAGTAAAGACAGAACGTCAAACAGCATTAGAAAACATTAGAGAGCATCTAACGGCAAGAGGTTTTGCAAAAGAAATAGTAAAGGATAAGTCTTTGTCTAAATACATCCAGTCTAATTTCTTGGCACGACAATTAAGTGATGATGATTCAATGTTATTATCTGAGTTAGTAAAAACAAATGCTAGGCTTAGGAGTAACAATTCAATTATAAATAATTCTTTTAAGTTTAATAATTTAAGTGTTCAAGAAAGAGCATCATTACTTAACAATACTTTCCAAGAAGAGATTGATAAAATTATTTTAAACAATTTTAATAGTGGTACATTTACAAAACAAAATCAAAAAGTTGTTGGTGAACTATCTGAAGTTAATGTAAATTATACTAAAGGAAGATACTCGTCAGATGAAAAAGCTAGAATGAAAGTGTTAGTTGAAAACATAACTGGTCAATATGGTCGTAGTAGTAAAGGGCTAGAACAATTTACAGGTAATCTATTAGCTTTGCAAGCAGCTAACAAACTTTCATTAGCTACGCTATCTAGTTTACCTGAAATGTTTATTCCTTTATTTAAAGCTACTCCTAAGTTAGCTATACAAGCTTTTACAAAAACTTTATATGAAGAAGGTGTTAAATCCGCTTCAAATTTAGTTAGTGGTACTAAAGGATTGCCTACTTTAACTAGAGCAGAAATGCATCAACATAATAAAATGATGTCTAGTGGTTTAAATGAAGCTATTAATGCTAGATATGGGGATGGTTTGTCAGGCATATCTCAAAAACTTACTTATCGTTTTTATAGAACTATATTTCTAGATCAGTATACTAAATTTGTACAAATATATTCATATAATGCAGGTAAATTACTTATACGAGAAAATTTATCTAAGTTAGATAAGATGGGGAAAGAGGCTTACAACACTAAAAATAAAAAAGCTATGCGTTTAAGATCAACTATAAATCAACTAGGTGTAAATGTTGATGAGGGTATTAAATGGCATCAAGCAGGTGGTAAATTAGATGATGCGTTTTATGAAAATTTAAGACAAAGTGCTGATAGATTTGTAAACGAAGTTGTTATGATCCCGTCTAGAGAAAACGCTCAAAAATTTATAGCTTCAAGTCATTGGGCTGCCCGATTAGCTTTTCAATTATATTCTTACCCTATCTCTTTTAGTAACACAGTTTTAAGAAATGCAATTAGGGATATGAGAATGACTAAAGGGGCAGCAGTTCCTAAACATTTAGCAGGTGGAGCACTTATGTATTTTGCTACTGGCTTTACTCAAAGGCTAAAAGGTATAAATGAAGTAGATGATGAACCTATTGATCAACTTATTAACACATTAACAACTATGGGGGTAGCCGGTCCTTTTGATTTAGCTCATAATTTTACAGAAGCTATATCCTACGGGAGTAATACTCCTAGATCGCTTTTAAAATTAATGGGTCCAACTTTAGGAGGGATGTTAGCAGATTCTTTACAAGGAGATACTCCGTTTAGTTCAGCAATATTTAAAAATACAATGCCTTATAGAAATTTAATGAGAAGAATAAGTCCAGAAAAGATTCATGAATTAGACGAGTTTTTAAAAGACATAGAAAGACGTGCTCAAGGAAAAGGAACATATACTAGAGGTAAGGCAAGACGAGAAGCAGATAAAAGGTTTGCACAAAGAAAAATGAGAGCACAGCAACGACCTGCGAAACAAAAAATTAAAGAGGCTCGTGAAAAATTAGCTACTGGTGGTAAGCTATCGGTAGATTATCCTGTTCCTTTTGTGAAAGATAATCCAACAGAACGTAAAATAGATAATACTAACCAGAGCTTTGCAATTGTTTCTAGGTTGTTTGAAGAAGAAGATAGAGTTCCTCTTAGTTTAGGGGGTAAGTTAGCAAATAAACTTATAAAAACAAATCTATTTAAAAAGAAAGCAGGATGGAAATGGACAGAAGTTCCTGAAGGTTTTGATCCTAATCCAGATGGTCAGTTTCCTATAGTGTCTGTAGAAACAGGAGGTAAACATTTATATTCTTTACAAGCTGATTTTCCTGAAGGAGTTTTATTAGAAAGATATGCTAAACAAAAAAGTGAACCTAGACTTAGACCAACAACAAAAGGAGTTGTTAGGACAGGTAATAAAGTAGGAGAAATTAAAACATCAAGCGGTAAATTACATCCAGTATACGATAATATAGTTGCGGTAGATGAAAAGACTAAAGCTGTAAAAGGATTAAAAGATATGCCTACAAATGTAATGCCTGCTCCACAAAGATTTTTTGATCTTGAAGATAAAGGGTATAAGCCTTTCTTATCTAATTTTGATTACATTAAAGGAGGTAGGTATGTTGAACTTAATAAAGAGGGTAATAAGGATGTTACAAGTGCTACACCTAAACAAGCTAGGATATCTATAAGCCCTGAAGGTAAAGCTTCGTTTACAATATCAAAAGAGTTCCACGATTCTATTTTCCCACAACAAACAATACGACAATTTCATGGTACAAAAAAAGAACTACCCGAAGTTTTAGAAGATTTTGATATGGGCTATCAAGGATCAGAATCTAACATATATGGAGCAGGATTTTACACAACTTCTGCATCAGGTATTGCTAAAGGGTATGCTAAAAAAACAGACCTAGGTACTGGTGTAACAGATAAAGGTTTTGTGTATGAGATCACAGAAAAAAAAGGTAACAAATTATATAATCTAGACACAAAAGTTCCTGAACAAATTAAAAAAGATATACTTGAACCTGAGTATGATTTTTCTAGTGATTTAGAAGGTGAATTAGCAGGGTTCTTAGAAGAAAATTCAAATGCATCTTTCTTAGAATTATATGATGAGGCTAGAGATATTTCAAGCGGGTATAAAATACCAACGTATGAAGTTCAAGAATTGTTTAATGGTTGGGCTATGTATTTAATAGAACAAGGGTACAACGGACTCAGGCATAAGGGTGGTGTTCTAAGTGGAGGTAAAGAACATGATGTTAAAATTTATTGGAATCCAAGCAAATCTTTAAACGTAAAACCTTTAAAATGAAATACAACCACTTCCTAGAACACTTAGAACACAGAGAAGGTAACGAAGAATGCGTATACCTTGATACACTAGGCAAGCCTACCTGTGGTGTTGGACATCTCTTGACAGAAAGAGAACGTCAAGTTTACCAAGTAGGTGACAGAGTTTCTCAAGAGCAGAGAGATGAATGGCTTAGACAAGATGCTGCAACTGCATGGGAAGCTGCTGCTCAACAGATGCAAGACTTACGTATAGAAGATACAGACTTTATAATTGCACTAGGCTCAGTAAACTTTCAACTAGGCACTAGATGGATGAATAAATTTCCGTCAGCCTATAGAGCCTTGGCTAGTAAAGACTATGATGAAGCAATTCGTCAAGTCTCGACAGGCTCTGGTAGGAATGGACAATCGAAATGGAAAGAACAAACACCAGTTAGAGTAGAAGATTTTGTTCTAGCTATTGACAAATTAACATAACAACCCTATAATGATATTATATTTAGAAGATCAATTAGAAGGATGCTACAGACAATACTGTATGCACCAAGTAAAACAAGATATGCCTTTCATGAGCTTAGACGATTTTAGAAACATGTTCGAAGACTTAATGGCAGTAATTTATAAAGACGAAGATATTTAAAAATGGGTGCGAAACTTTCCGTAATACTCGGTGGGCTTTTAATTGCTACCGCAGCAGGTTCGTTTTATTATATAGATTATTTACAAGATCAAATAGCTAGATTAAAAGCTAATCAAATTATTTTAGAAACTAAAGTAGCTGAACAAAACGAAGCTATAGAAAATTATTTAGACAATCAACAGAAAGTTCAGACACAGTTAGTTTCTTTAGAAAAAGAAAAGCAAGCAGCGATGCGTGATGTAAATAAATTAAGAAAAACTTTTTCTAATTTAGATTTAGATCAGTCAGCATTAGCAAATCCTGAAGACTTACAGAATAGAATTAACAAAGGTTCTAAAAGAGTTTTAGAAACTTTAGAAAAATTAACAGACCCTAATCAATTTGATGAAAAATCTAGTACTAATAATTAGTTGCATACTAATTTTTTCAGGGTGTTCTTTAATGCAGTCAAGCGTAAAACCTGT
>Ga0209336_10001297_pt1 | contig 12234 bp, 7 predicted proteins | sample LinPmetageLP32_FD_184042 | JGI IMG/M metagenome (GOLD analysis project Ga0209336, IMG submission 184042) | Marine viral communities from the Pacific Ocean - LP-32 (SPAdes) (version 2) | ecosystem: Environmental > Aquatic > Marine > Oceanic | place: Pacific Ocean | collected 2009-08-23 | reverse complement strand
TTCTCCTTATCTACGATTCCGATAACTGGAAGAACTGATGTTCCATCTCTACCTCCGATGAATGTAGGATTTAATATATCTGATTTTACAAGATACACAGGACTTAACATCTTACGAGGAAGATCATCAGCAGTTATACTCGTTGAAGAACAATTTTGAGATATAGGAGGATAATCTACAAATCCAGGACAATTTTGATTCGCAGCAGATATCTGAGGAGTCTTAGTATTCACGTCGGCGGGAAGAGAAATATTCCAACTCGGTTTCACTACTTCAAGAGTATTTCTTATCGGTAAATTAAGATTCCCTCGTGTAATAAAATTATCTAAATCTTCTATTTGTAATAATCCGTTCGTAGTAGGAGTTGATGTTGTTATTTTTTTATCACTAAAACGAGACTGTCGGTTTCCAGATGTTTGATGGAATTGTTCGTATGAGAACCCTAAAAGATTCCATAGAGACTGAGTCCAATATTTCTCATCCACCCCATAGTCCTCAAATGTAATTCCACATCTCGCATCCATTATAGAAAACGGGACTACATTTCTATCTAACTGAGCAATCGCGGGAGTCACGGTGCCTCCTCCTGTTGGATCAGGATATTCCTTCGCAGGGTCTAATATTTTAAAAGGATGATTATAAGGGGTGAAATTAGGACTATATGTTAATCGCGATAACCTCTTATTTAATTTTATTACAGGAGCAATAGCATCCGCAACAGCAGACCCATTTAGCACATTATTTGAATTATTACCGACTAATTCAGGAGTATGTAAAAAGAAGAAATTAAATCTTGATGAAGCAGCATCAAACTCCAGAGAAGGTTGATTTGCTCCACAATATATTTCATTATCTAAGAGTGCCCAGTAAGGATTCGCAGGTGAGCTCGGTCCGAAAGTTTTAGCATCATTATAATTTCCTCCAGGAGCATTATCCTGACCTATTATAAAAGAACCATCTATCGCGGGCTGATTCTGCCAGGATGATATTAAAACATTCTTAATACTCAGAGAATAATCTCTTCCTGCGTAACTCGCGTCTGTTCTCGGAGCAGGTCCTTTTGTTACATTCGTCCCATTATTACCAGTCACCGAAGCATTTACTAAATTAGGATCATATTGACCTCCCCATAATCCTGCCTTCCCATTAGATAATAATATTGCGGATGTCCCATAAGCATTAAAATGTTTATCAAATCCTATACATCTTCCTTCAAGCACGACTGATGAATCAAACCACACAACAGGTAGAGTCCCATATTGATATTTTTCTACAGATAATCCAATAAATTCATTTCCATTAGAATCCTTATATTTTTTAGCATATCCATATGTTAATGAATCATAAGTAACTATACCATTTCCTTCGCCATCAATGATATCTTTTCTATCAGGATTATAATCAAAAAATAATGCCCCAGCATCATTATCACCAGCATCAAAATAGTAATCATTTCCTAAAACTTTTTTAGATAAAGATATCTGTCCACCAGATATAGAAGGGTCAAGAGGTGGATTTGACACATAGACCTTAGCACCATCTACTTTTGTTATAAATGTATTCTCAGGAAACAATAGAGTCCCATCACTATTCCTAAAAATAATCATTCGTTTTTCTACTCCAGTAATAGAACCGACTGTTATATATCCTCCATAAATAGGGTCTGGAGTATATGCTGAGATAGTAGTAAAAACATATGCGTCATCAGCTTGTCTCACATTACAATGTAAATATCTCATCTTATCAACAGATACATTTATTCCTTCATCATCTTCGCCACTCGCATTTTTTGTATTTATTAATGTCTGCTGTGATGCTGACATAGAATTATAACTAAAGAGTTCAGGATATGTCTCTTGACTTTCAAAGAAGTTTTTAAAATTAGTTAGATTTTCATCCGTCCAAGGGATACCTGTAGGGAATGTAAATATAGGTAGTAAAGCATTAGAACTCTGAGTTGTAAGAGGATAATATGCCGTTTCACATACAAAACTTCCATCAGTTGTTTTATTAATACCTCTATCATTTTCTTCTCCAGAAGCATTTAAGAATGGAGTTAATTGTCGTCCATATTCTTGAATTTCAGGTCTTTTATATCCTACCGTAGAGAAACTACTCTCATAATATGGAAGAAGTTCTACTCCAATAAATTCAAAATACACTTCATCAGGATACTCTGCGTTGTCATCCGCATATTCTATATCAAGAGCAATCGTCGTTTTACCGATACTATCACTATGCGTTACAAATGTAATATATGCCCCTATCATTCTGGTAAATCCTGCGATATTTGACCCATTTTTATCTTTAACACTTATCAGTCTCATACCAGGATATAATGCCCCCGTCTCAAAATAATTAGCATTCCCGTTTAAAATAAAACTATTTTGTTGTTTCCTCATAGTAATTTTTGTGACAGGTGTTCCACTCGGATCTCCAGGAGTAGTTATTCCAGAATCATTATTATAATCATAGTTCTTTAGTTTATATGATGTCGCTCCAAAAGAACTATTGAACCACGCATTACTCTGAGAATTTATCATCCAAGCAGTAGCACACGGGAACAATTCATATGTATTACTTTCACTCGTTAAATTAAAATTATTCACAGATGTTTGACCTTTAGGAATTACAGTAGTATCATCATCAGAATAAGAATATTTTTTTGTATTAATAGCATCCGCCATCGTATCTGTGAATTGATTACCGACATTCGCAGGACTATTGAATCCCTGAGTTATTTTATATTCTATAGTCTTACGATACCATAAAAAATTCATAAGAGCAGGATCTCTTTCACCCTGTAAATATTGACCTGTAGTCTCGCCCTTAGGAACAAAATTCTTTATTTTATCTCTCACAAATAATGTATATCTACTTCCATCATTAATAATTTCAGTCCTACTCCCTCGTGGAGTCTCATCTAAAGGATATCCATAACCTTCAGCATCTCCAGTATATTCAAGAGTAGAATAATCACTTCCCAATCTATAAGGATTTGCCTGAAAACAAGAACCATTCGTAGAAGCATTATATTTTCTCCACGGTTCCGCACAGTTATAGTATGATGTTGAATCAGCAGAAGAACAATGTCTCGGTAGAGATATATAGTAATCACCCTGATTACATTTATAATATGAATGAGTTAAATTTATAGTATCATCCCTTATATTCTTCGCAAGTGATTCTTCTTTATATTCCCAAGTCACATTTCCATCTATCTGTTCAAAATAAGGGTCTCCCATAGTAGCAGAACCATTATTTTTACCTCCATAGACTTTAGATTTTGTAACATTCTTCATCGTATAAGTAGGTGCTCTACCTTTATTATCCGTCGCAACATTACCTTTAATCTCTATCGTAGATGATTCATTTCCTATTTCAGATATATATGCTGAATGAAGACTTATAGTATCACCTATATCTAATTTTATTCCTGAACCAACATCATTCGTCCAGATATTCTTTTTTTCAAGATTACCTGCGAGAAACTCCGCAGATGACCTACGATTTGCTTCTAATAGAATCGTATCAGTATATTCCGACATATTTATATATGTATAATATTAAAAATAGAAGTTAAAAAAAGATATCATTTATCTAAGCAAAGAACACATCCATTACACCATTGTTCAGTTGCGCAACTCTGATGAGTTCAAGATAAGTTCTTAGAGTGAATGACTGTTTAGCACCAGCGTGATTTTCAATCTTATCAAAAGTGTTATAGAGTTCAAGACCCCGAGAGTTAATTCTTTCATTACGGTTTAGTTTATAGACCTGATAGAAAAACTGAGACTGGAGACCATCCTTAGTATCACTCTGGACGTGACCTTCATATTTGTCACCCGTTAGGACACCGCCCTGATTAGAATATTCATCACGAGTTACAAACGGAACCATACCCTCGCCCTGAACAACATTATGAAACTGCTGAGCAGAATTAGTAACATCTACAGGATACAAGAAGTGATCGTTATATTTAATATTACTCGTAAGAGTCCCAGGTGCTGTTCCACCCGGATTCATCATACCAACAGAATGATATTCATTTAGAATAGACTGATCACCGATACTATCATTAGAAAGACAAGTAAATGCTTTAGTGACAAGACGACCAGCACCACCAACATTCATAATTAGTTCTCCAGTAGATGCTTCCGAACCTGAAGCATTTGCTTCTATAGTTCTCTTCGCAAGACGATAATCCATAAAAGTAAATGATAGATTAGCATTCTGTCTCGCATATTCTTCCATCATCTCCTGAGGGAAATACTGATAATCAGCAACAAGTTCAGTCGCTGCCGTATCAATTTCAAAAGATTGACCCGTCTGACCAACATCAACAACACTCATACATAGACGCTTCTGTGAAGCAGGAGAGAAGAACAGTTCAATCGTAACAGGTTCAGTCATCATAAATAGGGGCAATTGATTTGAGTAGAGGAATGGAAATAGATCCTGGATAGATACAGAAAATTCTACACCAAATTCATTATTGTTAGTTACGTGCGGAGCAGCGAATAATTCATTATCATCTCCATCTACAGCATAACCATTATCAAGACCAACTCTCGGAGCATTCTGTGTAAGAGCAGACTGAGTCCCCACGTGAGCAGCAAGTCCATCTCCAGTTCCTTCCTGATAATACGGTTTATGTGCGAGATAGCGACCCGAAACATACGATTCTCTTTGCTTCTGATGCTCGTTAGACAGGAACATAGATTTGTATCCCATATAGTGATTGTAATCGTCAATTTCTGAGACGGTTTTAGTGCCGACACGAAGAGCACATCGCTCTATCAGAGAATGTATCCCTACACCAGGAGCCATAAATCCATCCGCTGAAGTAACTTTCATTCTTAATACAATCTTAGAATTAGAATGAAGAATACCTTTATTCTGAAACTGAAACCGACAAAATTTATCCGTATGGACTACAGGATCTAAAATATCCGTTTCTATATCAATAGCAGTGTTAGTAGGAATCTGTCCGATTCTTACAAGATCAGGGACTGTTCCAGGAGTAGATGGCGTAGCATTTGACTGCGTTGTCATTTGAGACTGGTCGGATGATGTTGCGTAACTCATATTTTAATAATGTAAAATATATTAATAATAAAAAAATAATTTTAAAAAAGTAAAAAGATATCTTAACGGACTACAGAAATACCGTCGCCACTAAATGCGAGAGTTTGTTTTGAATGAACAAAGAGGTAGAATGCCTGAGGAGAATCGGTGACAACTCCACACGTCATATTTAGTCCCCAATTAACAGAACTAAAATCTACTCCTTGTCCAGAAATAACATCGTATGCGACTCCAATTCCTGCGACACTCCCTGTCTCAATCTTTTTATTTACGACAGCAGCAGTAGAATTTGTATATTCCGTGTTAAGAGGAGATACAACAGTCCGACGAAGTTTAGAGAACTGAGTAATAGCATTCATATATTCCTGAACAATCTGAGGGTCGGCAACATCACTATCTCTATCAAGAACAACATTACTATTCTGAAGAGTATTTACATTATATTCAAGTGGGAAGCGTTCTCCTCCACGAGTGAAAAATAACTGAGTAATTCTTCCAGGAGTTTCATTTGTATCTGAATTAGCAGGATAATTGTTACTTAAACCATTCTCACCTCTGTTATTAATTTTATTCGCAGAAATAATATTACCGAAAGCACCAAGAACTCGTGATAGACCAAGATTGAAATTTACAATCGCATTCGTAGAGTTAAATGTAGTGAAGTAGGATGAAATAGAATTGTATTCAAATGTAGAAGCAGCAGGGACTTGAACAGAAGGATCAGGGGTCATTACCTCGCACGAAATAGAAACAGTTGAGAGTTCATAGAAAGCATCTTTAACAGAAACACTTGAAGCACTCCCGTTCGCATCAAAGAAAACATTAGAGTCTGGAGCAAGTTGAATCTCTACGAGGATACCACCGACACCACCAGCACCATTCGCCATTAGAGGAATAGGGTTCTGTCCGTTGAAAAGTCCGCAAGGAAGTGGAATACAGAAAGACCCATCGCCTTTAGAGACTACACCAGTAGTCTGAGCGTTGTGATTAGGAGTTACAAGAACCTGTTGTCCAAGATGTCCGCTGTAGTCTTCAAGAGACGACGTAGTTGGAAGGTAACTCGCCATAAACCTCGGAAAATGACGAATTTCTTCTATGACCTGATGAGTTGCCTGAGATTTTATCGTAAGAGAATCTATGATAGAAAATATACCTAACTGTTCGGACATTCTTAGACTATCCGAAGTAGCAGGGACATCTTTAGAAGCATTCTTGAAGCAACTGAATTTACCGACGAGTCTTACAGACTGTCCTACAAGCATACGTTCTTGTTCGCCAATAATGAACTGAATCAGAGGATTACCATCGCGATATGATATCGTTCCAGTAGAGGTATGATTACTCGGAGTAACTTGGAGATTTTGTTTTGAACTCATTTTTATATTGTAAAATATATTAATAATAAAAAAATAATTTTAAAAAAGGTAAAAGATATCTTTAAATTTCTAAACTTCAAGAGAAATAGAATCACCACGAACAACAATACGTCTTAGATGAGCAACCCAAGTGTTCCACAATTTTGCTTTCGTAGGAGCAGTAGTCTCCTGATACTCTACCTGAAGATTAAAATCTTTTCCACGAGCGTCATATACTCCTGAAGAACTTGAAAGTGCCCTACCGATGAAAAAGTTTCTCTGAAAGTTCTCAAAAGATAGAGGGTCAATTCCCGCCATTTTTAATGCCTTTTCATTCTCAATAAAACTCTGCTGATTGATGACAACATTGTCTCCAGTATTAACACTCATACGAGCAAGAGGCACTTTTCTATTAGGATTTAATTTTCCATTATATATAAATTGGTAATTTGAAGCGTGATCTGTAATTCCTACAAGACCCGAACGAGTAGAGTTATTATCCGCATAAGCACCCGAACCAGTATCCTGGAAGATTTCATTTATTTTATAGGTTTCTTTCGCAGCAATCACTTGCTGAGCAGTATAAGGTGTCGCGTCAATAGGGATCGCCAGAATTGACTTACAGCGACTATTCTGAATAGGGAGACGAATATTTACAACACGGTCACTCGCTAACTGAGAATATTTGTAATTCGTGTAAGATAGGAAATCATAGTTCATCGCACCACCCGCCTTTAACATAGAGTTCATCTTAGAAACATAACCAGCAGGCATCTCAACCTGCTGAACCAAGAGTTCAACATTATCAACTGATAGACTCGGAGTAAATGAAGCTGCTTCTTCAACACCACACGAATAAGTCGCAAATGTATCATCAATGCTGTCCGGACCAGCAACAGGATCACCCGAAGCATTAGACCAGAGATTCTTAACTTCAGTAAATGATACTTTAATTAATCCCGATGTAGAAGTTCCTCCTCCAACACCAGAAGATGTATCGTAAGCAAGATCAGTAATCTTTACTTTTAATGTCCCAGCAGTTCCACCAGTATCACCCGAAGCAGATACCAGAGAATCACCAGGTTCAGTTAGAGAAGATGTTGCTTCAGGATACAAGAAAGCAATTTCATCACCGATTACATACGGACACCCTTCAAGACCAGTTTGACCGTTCATACGCTGGAGGTAAAAGAAACTCGCAGAAGCATTACGAGCCCACGTAGTAGGACCAGTATTTGAACCATTCAGGGAATGGAAATAGGGATTCGCAGTAACACGGCAATCTCTCAACTGATTCTCAAGCATGCGGAAGCATCTACTCGGGTCTTCTAAAATAATTTCTATACGAAGACCATCCGTCATTCCAAGTGGAAAGATGCGGTCATTTTGGAAAATACCTGTCGGTAGAGTAAGAAGTGCTTTAACAGTTTTGAATTCGGCATCGCCAATAGTCTTATCATCTTTTTTCTCAAAATAAGGATTCTTATCAACATTCTGAATAGTAGTAGTAGCACTCGTATTATTAGGACGTCCAACATTACTCGGTAGAACAGCACCTTCCGTAAGAGCACGTTTCTTTCTCATATTTTCATTTGTCTCGTAATCATATTTTAGAGCAGTAAGAACATTTACATTTTGTAATTCCTCTAAAATCTGATTCTGAGCACCACCCGAACTAATACGAATATCACGAATTAAAACATTTGCCCCGAGAGCAGCATCAAGCATAAGAGGAGTATTAACTGTGTGACCAGCAGGGAGTTTGACTTTTACATCCATTCGGAGGTATGTTTCAGAAGGCATCATAAATCCAGTAGAACCAGGGATAACAAAATTAATCTGTTGTCCGAGTTCGTAAGATAAACCATTCTCCGCTTGAATAGCAACTTTCTTCTGTGAGATTGGGATCTTTTCTTCGGCAGTCCAGAACGCTGTAGTAGGCATATTTTATGATAGACTTATATTTTATTTTCAAATCAAAAAAAAATCTAAAATGATCCTGAAGGATTTACAAGATTTTGGACGTGTTGAGAACCGGTCGCAACTAATCCTGTAGATTGTAATTCATTCACAGGAGCAGTGCTCTTCATCGGTTGTAATTGACTTAATTCCTTCGTTTTCTTTCCTGCTAATCCCTGCTGAGTAGTTACATCCGAATCTACTGTTGATTTATCTTGATTATATGTATCTATAGAACCAGCAACGGAAGATACCACACCAGCAAGTGCCCCCAATGCTTCGGCAGGAGGAAAAAATAATCCAAGAATATCCGCTCCAGTAGTAACAACAGATGCTACTTGACTCACATCCCCAGCAATATCATCAGAACCATCAGCATTCTTTTCTAATCCATTCTTCGCTAATTCAAAAGCAGAGACTCCACCAGCAAGAACTCCACCGAGTTTTAGAGCACCACCAGCACCAGAAGCAGCCTTCCCCGCTAATTTTCCTAATTTACTTTCTTCACCAGCATCTTCTTCTAATCCGCCCGCTAACGAAGTAGCAGGTTTTTTACTCGGAGCAGATGGATCACCTACATTCGCTTCGCCAGCAGCAGGAGTATTTCCAGTTATTCTCGCCTTAGCAGCACGATAGTTCGCAGCAGTAAAATCACTCGGGTCATCTCCGACAGTAGGAGCATTAGCACCTGTAGGACGAACAGGAGCACCGACACTGGGGGCACTTCTTGTATCAGCAACAGCAGAAGAAGCGACTTTATCATTTGTCGCTGTAGCATCACCGAACTGTAGATTTGCTCTTGGATTTGTTTGTTTCGCATAACTACGAGCAGCATCGTAATAAGATGAGGATTGTCCTAATCCCTTTAGTCTCGCCTGTTCTTTTGAAACAGCATTAAGAGTTGAGATAGATTGTCCAAAATTAACTCCAGATAATGTATCGTGTAATGAGAATACTAAACTATCTGTCGTCTTGGAAGATTTATCTTTAGCAGTCTGTGCTTTATCTGTGACTTCCTCAGTGTCAAATGTGTTATTGATTCTATCCCTCGCACTCTTTACTTGTTCATTAAATAATGCGTTATCTCGTGTAGGAGCATTGCCTTCCGACTGTGCCTGTCTTATTCCATATAAGTCCATATTTATACTTCATCAACATTTTCTTCTAAATTATCTTTTTTTAAAATATCATCTATATTTTCTTCTTTAACACTTTCAGTAGGTTTATCGCCGACCGCCATAACCTCAGAAAAATTCTTATACATAATAGGAGGATTCTCTTGTAAATCCATATGAATAAAATTATATCTATCAGGTGTCGCTTTTTTATAGAGTGCTATGAATCTTTCTGCTCCTCCAAATAGATCTCCATATTCATCCGCTACTTTAAGAAGTTCTTTTCTGTTTGGAAAAGGTGATCCGATGATAACATTCGTCGCGTTCTGTCTTATTATAGGGGACACACTACGAAAATTCTGACTGGAGATAACGAGCAATTTAATATTAAAATGTCTGAACCGTGAAGCAAGATGATTTACACGACCTTCTCTTTTGATGCTTCCGAGACAATCATCTATAATCACTGCGATTTCAGGTTGTTCTTCTTTAGTAAATGTCTTCTGTCTTTCTACTAATCCATCTATGATAGAATCATTATATTGGTCGTATGTATCAAAGGCTTCCTTTAAGAATCTTGATGTGACATCATTAGCAATTGTATTTGAAATAATATGAGTAGAATCAAATCTCTCCTGCGCATCGTAGAAGTCGCTATTCAGAAGCATATTGGAGATAAGAGTTGATTTTCCAGTTTTTACTGGGCTCACGAGCAAAACACACGCTCCACCACCGTATCCGTCTATCTGCGGAAGATGTTTATGAACGGGAGGTAATCCTGATTTATTTAAATATTGTTCTTCGGGGTCACGAACAGGGATGACACTTGGTCCTTTTTCCATTTATTAATATATATATATTTTTTTTCTTTATTAATATAAATGAGGGTTTTTGTTATTAATGCTTATGAAGAAAGAAGAGAAAAGTATGATGAAAGATATGAATTATATCCTGCCTTATGGTGGGAGGATGTAACTGAAGAACAAACAGAAGAAATACATTTCCGTCATAATGCTAAAATGGAGTATCGTAGGAAGGTTACTGCCTGTTCATTATCTCATAGGAATTTATTAAAGAAGATTATTCAGGAAAACTTAAAAAATATTGTAATCATAGAAGATGATTGTATTATAGAAGATTTTGATAGATTAGATGAGTTAGAAGATGTAAATGAATTCTGTTACATAGGAGGACAAATAAATTCTCCACTTATGAAAGATTTTAAAAAGTTTGAAGATATCAAAGATAGTGTGCGAGAAAATTTTAGTAAAGGTCTTAATGTAATAGACCCTAAAGAATTTAGACTCGCTCACGCCTGTGCTTATTTTATTCCAGATGCCCAGGTAGCTCAGCATCTTTTAACAAATATGCCGAATGGTAAAAAGATGAGAGCAATAGATACAGAATACATTTCACTTCAAAAAAAAGATATCATTAGAAAGTTTATCTATCCAGCAATTGGAACATTATATCTTAAAGATGCCTGTAATGGTTTCACATATTCTACTTATAAATTATTTGATGATCAGACATTATATTAATTCCACATCCCACCTAATGCGTCATCCCACATATCCCGCTGAGGCGGAGCCATCCCCATTGCTCTACTGAGTGTTTCTTTTACTTTCTGTTCTTGAATTTGTTTTTCTTTTGTAATTGCCTTCTGTTCTTTTCTTGCCTTTCTCTTCATATCATATTGTTCTATCGCATTTGCTGTAATAGATGCGATCTGATCCTGCGTATATAATTGCCCCTGTTTTTGAATTTCTTCTTTAACTTCTTTCTGTTGCTTCTGTTTTCTTTTAGATGCTGGAGTAGGTTTCCCTTCTGCTTTTAACCTCTTTGCTTCTTCTCTTTTTAATTTCATATTCTCACGTGCTTTTGCGAGAGCAGCAAGTTGTTTTTCCGACGGAGGCTTTCTTTTCTTCTTTTCTTTTACAGGTTCATTTATAGGCATAACCTGAGGAGTCTTAAACACTTCTTCCCTCTGTAATTTCTTTTTTGGTTCAACAGGTAGAGGTTCTTCTTCTTCTGCCTCTTCATCTGAATATACAAAATTTGGATTTTCTTCACCTGTCTCCTCATCTACTTTCTCTGTAATTTCCATCTTTACAGAACCTTCATCAGCAGATGCTTTAGAAACGAGAGGGTCTGTATCTTCTTCTTTTATTGGTTCTTCTTGTGGAGTTTCTGGAGGCATTTCCATCGTAGGCAAATAATCAGACATATCTTTTATACTTTATTATATTTTATTTGTAGAGAATATTATTCTATAAGGTTTTATTGTAGAGTCATTATATTTTATTATTAATGGATGAAAAAGATATCATTTACGAGGTTAGAATTGAGGGTCTCAAAAGGGGTGAATTGTTGTAGAAGAAGGGTGAAAAGTTGTATCAGAAGGGTGAAAAGTTAGAGACGGGGTCTAAAATTGGAATATTTTAACTTTTTGAAATTTCATCACTTTTTATAATTCTATATACATAAGACGACTTCATTGTAAAATAATAGTCCAAAAAGAGTGTTTTTTGAAAATGTGAGGTTGTAGATATTAGGAATCCGTTCTATTACGGTAATGGTAATAACTCTATTATTTTCAATTATCTTCTATATACATAACAGATAGTAAAGAATACTCTATTACTATATAACCTTTTCTTCAATTTATGAAATAATTTAAATTCTATAGAGAATAAAAAAACATAATCAATGAATAT
>Ga0209336_10001292_pt1 | contig 12245 bp, 8 predicted proteins | sample LinPmetageLP32_FD_184042 | JGI IMG/M metagenome (GOLD analysis project Ga0209336, IMG submission 184042) | Marine viral communities from the Pacific Ocean - LP-32 (SPAdes) (version 2) | ecosystem: Environmental > Aquatic > Marine > Oceanic | place: Pacific Ocean | collected 2009-08-23 | reverse complement strand
AGCTTATAGAAAAGCTAATCCAGGATCAAAATTAAAAACCGCAGTAACTGGTAAAGTTAAAAAAGGATCAGCTGCTGCTAAAAGAAGAAAATCATATTGTGCAAGATCTGCTGGTCAACTTAAAAGATCTTCTGCAAAAACTAGAAATAATCCAAACTCAAGGATCAGACAAGCAAGAAGAAGATGGAAATGTTAAAATGAAATATATCATAATATTATACATGTGTTCTTTTTCAACATCTCCTCCTCAATGTATGCCTGGTCATGTTTTAGGAATAGAATTTAACGATTATACCGATTGTATTTTAGAAGGTTACTTACAATCTCATCAAACTTTAAAAAGATTAGAAAAAGAAGAAATAAATAAAAATAAATTAGCAATCAAATTTGATTGTAAAGAAATCAAAGTGGAGAATATTTAATGGCATCAGTAGTAGATATGTGTAACTCAGCTCTTAACTTATTAGGAGCATCAACAATTTCAGCATTAACTGACGATAGTAAAAATGCCAGATTATGTAATCAAAGATATGAAAATGTTAGAAACAGAGTATTTAGATCTCATGCTTGGAACTGCTTACATAAAAGAGTTCAACTTGCTCAAAATAGTACAGCTCCAGTTATTGAATATTCTTTTGCTTATGCTTTACCTTCTGATTGTTTAAGAGTTTTAAAAGTACATAATGGAGTAACTGATAGTATTCAATCAGCTATTGATTATAAATTAGAAGGAAGAAATATTGTAACTGATGAAGGAACGGTTTATTTAATTTATGTTGCTTTGGATACAGATCCAAACAATTACGATAGTTATTTACAAGAAAGTATTTCTCATCAACTTGCTGCTGATCTTTGTTATGCAATTACAAATAATGCAACACTAGCTAATAATTATATGGCAAGAGCAGATGAGAGATTAAGAGAAGCAAGATTTATAGATGCTACTGAAAATAGTTTAGATACTATTGAAAGTAATGAATTTACTGATGCTAGGTTATAATGGCCAGAACTACATTAGCCTTAACTTCTTTTGTATCAGGAGAGTTTGGAAACAAACTAACTGGTAGAACTGATTTTGATAAATATAATTCAGCTGCAAAAACTTTAGAAAATTTTTTAGTTCATCCTCAAGGAGCTGCAACAAGAAGAGTAGGTACTCAATTTATTGCTTCAGTTAAAACTGCTGCTGCTAAAACTAGATTAATTCCTTTTGAGTTCTCAACTACTCAAACTTATATTTTAGAATTTGGAAACAATTATATTAGATTTTTTAAAGATAAAGGTCAGATTACATCTGGTGGATCTGCTTATGAAATATCAACTCCGTATTTAACTGCAGAGTTATTTGATATTAAATTCGCTCAGTCTGCTGACGTTATGTACTTAGTACATCCAAATCATGAGACTATGAAGCTTTCGAGAACTGGACATACTTCTTGGACATTAGCTCAGGTTGATTTTACTAATGGACCATATCTTGCAACTAATTCAACAACTACAACATTAACTCCAGCTTCTGCATCTGTTGGAACTGGCGTAAATGTTACTGCTTCTGCAGTTACTGGTATAAATGGTGGATCTGGATTTTTAACTACTGATGTTGGAAGATTAATAAATTTTAATAGTGGGATTGCAAAAATAACATCTCGAACAAATACTACAGTTGTTGTTGTTACAATTTTAACTGCTTTTGCTAATACTGATGCTACAGTAGCTTTTAAGCTTGGAGCTTTCTCAGACACTACTGGTCATCCTTCGTGTGTAAGTTTTTATGAACAAAGATTAGTTTTTGCTGGAACAATAGACGAGCCACAAACAATATTTTTTTCTAAGGCTGGAGATTATGAAAACATGACTTCAGGTACTAATGCTGATGATGCTATGGTCTATACCATCGCTGCTAATCAAGTTAATGTTATTAGATATTTAAAAGCACAAAGAACTTTAGTGATAGGAACAACCGCTGCTGAATATACAGTATCAGCTGATGGAACAGATGCTTCTATAACACCGACTAACATTACTATTAAAAGACAAAGCTCTTATGGATCTGCGAATGTGGATGCAGTTACAGCTGGTAATGCAATATTGTTTTTACAAAAAGCAAAAAGAAAAATTAGAGAACTAGCTTACAATTTTGATAGTGATAGTTATGTTGCTCCAGATCTGACCATACTTAATGATAGTGTTACCGATAGTGGTATTGTCCAAATGGAATGGCAACAAGAACCAAATAATAATTTATGGTGTGTTAGAGAAGATGGTCAATTAGCTTGTCTAACTTATCAAAGATCAGAAGCAGTTGTTAGCTGGTCAAGACATATTTTAGGTGGTGCTTTTGGATCAGGTAATTCTGTTGTTGAAAGTATAGCTAGTATTTCTGGAGATTTAAACGAAGATGAACTTTGGTGTATTGTTAAAAGAACAGTTAATGGTGCTACAGTTAGATATGTAGAATGTTTTTCTGATTTTGATTTTGACGAAACAACAGCTACAGATTTTAAATTTTTAGATAGTCATTTAAGTTATTCTGGATCTGCTACAACTTCATTATCTGGATTAAGTCATCTTGAAGGACAAACAGTTTCTATATTGGCTGACGGATCTGTACATGCAAATAAGGTTGTAAGTTCAGGTGGAGTTTCTTTGGATAGATCAGTTACTAAAGCATGTGTTGGTTTAGCCTATGATAGTGTTTTACAAACTATGAGAATAGAAGGTGGATCTGCAGAAGGTACTTCTCAAGGTAAAATAAAAAGAATTTCAAAAGTAGTTTTAAGATTGTTTGAAACAGTAGGTGTTAAGGTTGGTCCAAGTTTAACTAACTTAGAGACAATACCTTTTAGAACAACATCAAGTAATTTATCTGCTCCAGTAGATACACTTATAGAAGGCGATAAAGAAATAGAATTTAATGACGATTATAATAGTGATGGACATATATTTATAAAGCAAGATCAACCACTACCAGCTAGTATTCTTGCTATATATCCAACGCTCGTTACAAACGATGGCTAAATTTACTGTTGTTCCATACGAAATGGAGCATGGAGATGAAATCATAGAATTTGGCATGAACGATAAGCTCATGGAATTAGATGCTAGTTATACGAATAATAGACTAGATATGGCTATTCCAGGTTTATCATTTACTTTATTTCTAGGTCAAACACCGATTGTATCTGGTGGCATAGTTCCAATGTGGGAAGGTGTTGCTGAAGGTTGGGTGTTATCATCAAAACATATATTCGATTACAAAATTAAAGCTGCATCGATAATTAAAAAGAGATTGGATTATCTTTGCATCAACAACAAAATTATAAGATTACAAACTGCAGTCAAAGAAGAGTTCCTAACTGGTGTTAGGTTTGCTCAATGGCTCGGTTTACAAAAAGAAGGTCTAATGAAATTTTATGGATTAGATCAAACTAACTATTGGAGAATGGCTAAATACTATGAGCGCATTAGGTAACATCGCAGCAGCACAGTCTGCAAAAAGAATATCATCATACAACGCTAAAGTCACAAGAATGGAAAAAGACTTTATTGTAGCTAAAGGAGAAGTTAATAAAAAATTTTATCAAAATGTAACAAAGCCATTACTTTTAAAAAATCAGGAAAAAGCTAGAGATAATTTATTTGTAAATATTTTAAGAAGTGGTGCAGAGTTTAGAGAAGGTACTACTCCTTATGATGTTATGTTAGAAAATAATGTTAATGCAGCATTTAATGTAGTAATCGCTGATTACAACGATGAGATGGATTACAATGATCAACTTAATCAATCTTTAATGTTAGAAGCAAAAGCTCAAGGACAAGAATACGCTGGTCGATTAACTGCAAGAGCGCAAAATTTTGCAGCTGTAGGATCTTTATTAAGTGATGCTAACAAATTTGATTTAATATAATTATGGCAATATTAAAAGTAGAACAAGTTAAAGGACAAGTTAATACTGGTAATGTTCCAAGAACATCAGGTTTAGCTTTACCTCTATCACTTGCTAATCAACAAGCTCAAGGTTTCAAAGCTTTTGCAGATGGAGTGACAACTCTTTATGCTGCGCAAAAAAAAGAAGAGGACCTAAACGAAGCTCAAACTATCACAGACAGTTTATCAATAGATTTAATTAAAAGTTATAACAAACATAAGTCAGGAACTAATTTAGAACTAGCTTTAGAAAATTTTAATAATGATGTTAATTATGGAAACTTTAAAGATTTAGGATCTAATAAAAGAGTTAAAAAAGAAGTTAGAAAATATGTAAATGATTTTCAAAGAAAATACTCATTAGATCTTTTAGGTAAAGTAACTGAAAACCATAAAGATTTTACAAAAAATAGAAAAGAAAACTTTTTACTTAAAAAAACTAAAGATAAAGCAAGTGGCGGATCTGCTGCAGTTTTTGCGACAAGAGAAATAGAAGCTTTTTTTAATGATCCAACAAATGTTGAATATTTTGGATATGAAGGTTTAAGGAAGAAAAAAGAAGAAGTTGATAATCAAGTCATCGAATTAACCTATATAAATAAAGGACAAACTGGAGAGTTTAATCTATTTGATGATGAGCAAAGAGCTGAGTTAAGAAAAACACTACCTCTTGAAAGTCAAGAAGCTGTTATTGAAAAAGTTAGATCAGATTGGTTATCAAACGTATTAGCTCTTAAAGAAGAAAATGTTTTCCAAGAGAAAAAAGATAAAGAATTTAAGATAGAAACATTTACGACTGCATTACTTGCTATTAACGATAATAGATTAATGCCAAATGAAGAAAACCAGTCAAGAGTTCCTTCTTTAAATAATCTTTACGATTTAAAACAAAATGGAGCAATCAACTCAGTACAATACGATTTCTTATTAGAATTTAAAGCTAACGATAAAAGATTAGATGATGAAGCAACATTACAGATTATAGAAACTCAATTTGCTTTAGCTGATAATGTTGAAATGATTGATAGCCTTCAAGAAGATGTAAATCTAAATCCAGATATTACAAAAAATCTATCTGCTAAAAGTATTATTAAATTTAATCAACTGCATGATAAATATAAAAATGATACTAGATTTGCAATAGAAGATAAAAAATTTAGAAAAAGATTAAACATTGCTTCTAAAAGAATTAACGAAACTTCTAACTTGATAGACTTGAGTAATCTTATGGGTGGATCATCTACTGATTATGATTTCTTACAAAGAGCGCAAACAAGAAAAGATGAGTACGATTATTTAACTTTACAAAAAAATTATACTCCTGAACAAGCGTACGCTGAAGTTATTAAAAATTTAGATGAAACAGAATTACCTGAGCTACATGATCTTGAACAACCAATTTCTTCAACTATCAGTAATTTTTCTGAAGAATTAGCTGCTCATCCTAAAGATCCATTTAATAAATTTAGACAAGATGTAGCTGACGCTTATAAAAAGAAAACTATAGATAGAACTCAATACAAAGAGGATCTTCGTAGAATTGATATTATAGAAGATACTTTTAATGCAAGACAATCAATATTTGGAAATGACAAAGACGCAATAGGCGAAGCATTTGGAGTAAAAGAAGAGAGTTAATATGAAAGAATTTGATGTTTTAAAAGATTTTTATAATCCAATACATGAACAAGAAAAGTTTTATAGCAGCAAAGAATATAGACTGCTTAAAGAAAATAATATTGATACTGCAGAATTAGAAGATATTGAGCCTGATGAGAATGCTGGAGAAATAGTTTTCAATAAAGATGAAAAGATTTCAGACGAAGATAATCAAATATTTTTAAAAGATATATCTGACTTTGTATTTAAAGACTTACCAAGAGATACTTTAATAAGTGTTCTTAGAGGTGGTAATAATGGATTTAGATTTTTAAATAATTTTGCAATGGCTGTTATGGAGAATGAAGGCATTGATCCTAACAGTATGACTTTTAATAAAGATCTTAATGATAAGTTTGAAAAAATTAAATCCGATTTAGATAATGCTGATCAAGACAGTCCATTAGTATCTAAACTAATGGCAATAGCTGCGCAAGACGGAATGTATACTTATCCAATATATAAAAAGCTTAAAAAAGCTGGTGTTCCGATGGCTTGGAGAACGCCTATAGCTTTTGGTTTAGGTGGTGCTTTAGCATTTGATAAAACAGAAAGTTTCCTAGTTGATAGTAGTTCAATGAAAAACTTAAAAGGTCTTATTGGAATTGCTGAAGATACACCAATAGATGAGTTGTACGATAAAACTGTTCAGGCTGTTGAGTTTGGTGCTTTTGGTAAAATATTCGAAAAAATATTTGATGTTGGAAAATCTGTTAAGACAATGAATAAGGATAGACTTAAACAAGCTGATATAGCTGTTGGTGCATCTGCAGCATCTGCTGGGGTTGTTGAACAATTCGTAGATGATCCTAATCAAGCAACTACTGATACTATGCAAAACATTGAGCCTAGTGAGGAAAAAAAAAATCCAAATTTTAGTGATGAAGAAATAATACCAGGTACTGTTAATGAATTTGGTTTTGAAAAAACATCTAGCTTAGTTCCAGTATTCAAATCTATTTTAAAAGAAAATGTAAAGAAATTACCAAACAAAGGATCTGGAGAACAAATACTTAATACTTTAAAAAATACTCCAGGATTAAAGCAGCAAGAATTAAAATGGTCAGGTTTAGATGATTTTCTTAAAGAAAAAAAAACCGCTACTAAAGAAGAAGTAAAAAAATATTTAGAAAATAATTCTTTAGATGTATCAGAGGTTAAATTTGGTAGTGATGTTAAAACTCTAAAACTTTCTGAAGATGTTGAATTTAAAAAGAATGAATTTGAAAGAAAAGTATTAGCTGATATTTATAAAAAAGATCCTGAAATGAGAGGCGAAGTTCCAGAAGAATTATTAGAAGATATTAACTATGATAATTTTACACCTATAGCTATGACCGATATAGGCATGAAAGATAAAGTTATGCCAATGGATTTTAATACAATGCGAACTATTCTTGGAGAAAATCCAAATATTGCTAATTTTAGAAAATTACCTAATGGAAATTTAAGAGATTTAAATACTGCTGAAGATGACATTATTAATAAAGGATATTTTGAAATAACACCTTTTGATTTTGAAAAATACCAAGTTGAAGAAGCTGTTAGAAAATTTAGACAGAATGACGTTAAAGCTCCTAAATTTGAAAGTCAAACAGAGCCTGGTGGAGAAGATTATACAGAGTTAGTATTTAAGATTAAAAAAGGTGGTATGGATGTTGGTATTCCTATTGAGATAAGAAACGCTGAGACTACTACAATAAAAAATAATCCTTTTAGATCTCCAGTTCACATGAATGTTAAATCAGAAATAGCTCATGTAAGATTTAAAACTAGAGATCTTAATGGTCAAAAAGTATTAACAGTTGAAGAAATGCAATCTGATTTTGGTATCAGAGCAGCAAAAGAGAATAGAGTTTTTGGTGGAGAAAAACCTAAGATAGCTGACTTTCCATTTAAAAATAATTGGTATGAATTAACAACAAAAAGATTGATTAGATATGCTGCTGATAACAATTTTGATGCAGTTGCTATACCTAAAGGATCTGTACCAGCTAAAAGATATGGAGAAGATATTGATAAAGTTAAAAAATTAATTATTCAAAAAAATCCACTTCCTACACATCATGAGGTATCAGGTAAAAAACTTAAATATGAAGGTAATGCTAAAAATGAATATGTTGTTAGATATTTTGATGAAGATGGCATGGATGTTAAGGAAAAAGTATTTACCGATAATAATTTAAAAAATCTTGAAAAAGAAATAGGATTTAAAAAGTTTAATGAATTAGTTAATTTAGAGAAAACTAAAAAACTTCAAATTGGAACTGGAGATGTTGAACTTCCTTTAGATAAGCCAATTATACTTGGATCTGGAAAAGGTAAGGCTGAATTATACGATAAAGCTATTCCAAGCTTTATGAAAAAATATGGCAAGAAATGGAATGCTAAAGTTTATGATGATGAAATTGAAACTAACTTGCAATTATGGAGTAAGGAAAAAGGAAATCATAGAAGTAAAATGCCAGTTACCATCATTCAACTCACAGACGACATGAAGAAATCAGTTCAAAAAGACGGACAAGCTCTATTTAATATTTTCGGAATAGGATCAGGAGCAGCTATAGGATCAAATGCTATCCTAGATAGTAATAGAAACAATACTATTTCAAATATAACAGAAAATTAGTAAATATTGATTATCCTCAAATATTTCTAAAAATTTTCACAAAAATTCAAAAGGTAAAAATTAATGGTAGTTAAAGCTGTATTACAAAAATATACAAAATCAGAAGCTAAAGACCTTATGGAAAAAGGTCAAAAGATAATCGATGAAAAGATTAAAGGTCCAGCATTAAAAGAGAAAAAGGAAAAACAAGAGCGTATTCCAAAAGCTTTAAAAGATCCTTTAGATTTAGGTAAAATTGATATTGAAGAAGGTTTAACACCTAAGAAGTTAAAAAAACCTAGTATTGTTTCTGAAGATAAAACAGAAAAATTATTATTTAGAAAAGATAGCAAAATTACTCCAACTCAACTTGATGATTTTAATATAGATAAATTTGATACTAGAGAAAGTATAATTCAATTTATCGATGAAATATCCAAACAATTTAAAACTGGTATTAATAAACAAAAAAGAGGTGTCCAAACTAATGAAGCTACAAAAGAGATGGCTTCAATTCTTCAAATTAATTCAGAAAAATTAGGAGAAACTTTATTAACACTAAAGCCTGGACAAACTTTAAATGCTGAAACTATTTTAGCAGCAAGAGAATTATTAGTAGCATCATTGAGCAAACTAGATGATCTAGCTATTAAAGCTAAAACTGGTGGTATTGATGATATAATGAATTTTAGACAGCATTACGCATTAAGTGCTGAATTACAAAAGATTATTAAAGGTGTTCAAACAGAAACTGGTAGAGCATTACAACAGTTTAAAATACCAGTTAGAGAAAAGAATTTTACTACTCCAGATATTAACGATTTAAATAGACAGCAGTTAATGGCTGAACTTGGAGGAGAAGGCGAGATTAGAGAATTAGCTAAAGCTTATCTAAAATTAGATACTCCACAAGCAAGAGCTATTGTTAATGAACGAACTGGATTTATAAATAATTTAAGTAAAGCATCTGAGGCTATGTCAGAAGTTTTTATAAATGCGATTTTATCAAATCCGATGACACATGTTAGGAATACTGGTGGTAACTGGCTTACTCAAGGCATTCTAATGCAAGAGAGAAAATTAGCTGCAAGAATGTTTGGCGATGCTACTAAAGATGGTATTGCTGAATTTGAAGATGTTGCAAAAGCTTATGGTCGTTCAATGGCTTCTCAAGAAATGTGGGGATCTGTTGGAAGAGTATTTGCTTCAGAAACTTTAGGATTTAAAGGTTTACCAACTGGATTACCAAATGTTAAAAATCAATTTGGTGGATCTAAAATTGAGATAAGACCAGGTAGATTTACTGCTAGTAATTTTAATATGCAAGAAGGCAGTATAGCAACTGGTGTTGATGTACTTGGAAAAGTATTAACATTAAATAGAATACCTACAAGATTATTAACTGTTGCTGATAGTTATTTTAAAAATTTAGAATATAGATCAGAAATATATTCAAACGCATATAGAGAAACAATAAAAGCTGTAAGACTTGGTAAGATACCTAAAGAAAAAGCTCCTGAATTATTAGCAGACTTTGTTGTTAATCCATCTGCTCAAACAGTTAAAACCGCTTATGAAAAAACTTTAGCTTCTGTTTATCAAACTCCGTTAGGACAAAGAGGAGATTTTTTAGATAAAGGAAAGTTTCTTCAAAAATGGAAATCTCAATCTGGACCAGCAAATGTTTTGTTAAACTATTATTTACCGTTTATTCAAACACCAGCAAATATTACTGGATTTACTTTAGAGAGAACACCAGTATTAAATTTATTATTAGAAAATTATAGAAACAGTTTATTTGGTAAAAATGGAGTAGCAGCAGCTCAAGAAGCCAAGACTAAAATGGCTTTAGGATTTATGCTTTATGGAGCAGTAGCTGGATTAAATGTTGGTCAACCATTTGGAATGTCAACTACTGGAAGTTCTCCAGAAATAGGATCAAGATATTCAAATAAATTTAATAAAACTGAAATTAAAAATACTTTAGGTATTCAATCAGGAACAATAAATTTTCCTAATGGATTTCAAATTAATACTACTGGTTATGATCCAGTAGCAATGTATATGAGACAAGCTACAGACTTTGCAGCTATTGCTCAAATGGGTTTTGAGGATAACGATCAAATTCAAGATTATCTAAGTCATTTTACAGCGTTCTTATTGGCAACTGGAGAAAACATTTCTTCATCTACTTTTATGGCTGGTGTAGGTAAAGCTATTAATGACTATCAATCTTTTGATAGATTAGGTCCAATTAAAGGTGGAAAAAGATTTGCTAATCAATTTGGATCATCTTTTGTTCCAACGATTGCTAGACAAGGAACTAAATTGTTTTCTGATGATCAACAAAAATTAGCAGTAAGTTTTGATGATTATATTTTTAAAGCTTTAAATCTTAACAACGTACCAACTAAATATGATCGACTTGGAGATCCAATAGAAAAATTTGGTTTTTTATCTAAAAGAAAAGAAGGACCATTAAGAGATGAGCTTAGAATTTCAGGTGTTGAATTAGATCCTATAGGTAAAAAATTTAATTATAGAAAAAAAGGTTTGTCGGCTGATCTTGAATATACAGCTGAAGAGTTATCCTTTTTACAGAAGAGATCAGGAGAATATGCTCAAGATATATTTTCTGAGGTAATGGATAAAAAAGAATATAAAATTTTGTCAACCAAGCAAGACAATGTTTTTAAACAACAAGTTATTAAGAAGATTTTTAGTGGTGCTGAAAAAGCCGCAAAAGCAGACATGCTTTTTAATCAAGATAAAAATTCAAAAGAATATAAAAAATATCCTAAATTTATTTATGATAATGAAAAATTAAAAATTTCTATTAAGGCAAGAGGTGCTTACGAAAAATCAAACGAATTATTATTTAAAGCAGATAGTGAAATCCGAAAAGATTTTTTAAATGTAATAACAACTCAAAATTTTGGACAAGAAAATAAAAAAACAGACGAAGATTATTTTAAACAAGAGGAATAATAAACTATGACTATATCAACAACTATAATTAAGAGTAGCGCAAACGGTAACGGATCAACAACTGCATTTACTTATAGTTTTAAAATTACTGATGATGATGACATCCAGGTAATTATTAGATCAGCTACTGGAACAGAAACAGTTAAATCAAAAGGTACTCACTATAATGTAAGTGGAGTAGGTAATAATTCAGGAACTGTAACTTTTACATCTGGTAACGTACCAGCTTCAGGAGAAACAGTTGTATTAAGAAGATCAACTCCGCAAACTCAAGCAATGGATCTAATCGATAATGATCCAATGAGTGCGGATACTATTGAAACTGCACATGATAAGTCTGTTGCTATTACTCAAGAGTTACAAGAACAACTTGATAGATCTTTAAAATTATCAAGAACGAATACAATGACCAGTACAGAGTTCACTACTTCTGCTACTGATAGAGCATCCAAAATTTTAGCTTTTGATAGCTCTGGAGAATTATCTGTTGCTCAAGAACTTGGAAATGTAAAAGGTAACTGGGCTGCCTCTACTGCTTATGTTCAAAGAGATATAGTTAAAGATACCTCTACTAATAATATTTTTATTGCCTTAACAGCTCACACATCAAGTGGATCTCAACCTTTAACATCTAACACCGATAGTGCTAAATGGTCTTTATTAGTTGATGCCGCTTCTGCAACAACAAGTCAAACTGCTGCTGCTACATCTGCTACAGCCGCTGCATCATCTGCAACTGCTGCGGCTTCATCGGCTTCAACTGCATCTGGCCACAAAGATACAGCAACGACAAAAGCTAGTGAGGCTGCTAGTTCTGCTACTGCTGCTGCATCAAGTGCTACAGCTGCTGCTAACTCCGCTGATGCGTTTGATGATGTTTATTTAGGTTCTAAATCCTCTGATCCATCAACAGATAATGATGGTGCTGCTTTAGCTGCTGGTATGCTTTATTTTAATACAACAAATGATGTTCTTCGTGTTTACTCAGGCTCTGCTTGGCAAGACGCAGCTATTAATTCTACTGGTGTTGTAACACTTGCTGGAACACAAACTTTAACAAAC
>Ga0209336_10001291_pt1 | contig 12248 bp, 21 predicted proteins | sample LinPmetageLP32_FD_184042 | JGI IMG/M metagenome (GOLD analysis project Ga0209336, IMG submission 184042) | Marine viral communities from the Pacific Ocean - LP-32 (SPAdes) (version 2) | ecosystem: Environmental > Aquatic > Marine > Oceanic | place: Pacific Ocean | collected 2009-08-23 | reverse complement strand
TTTATTAATTATTATTAATTAATCTATGCTCTAATTCTAATGGTGTCAGAGGGTTTCTCTCAATAAAATCAGTTAGAGTATCTATTGTACATTGTGTTTCTTCTTCCTCATTCTCATAGAACCAACCTTGCTCTTTCATCATTACAAGTATATCATCAACAGAATTACCTCCATTTTTAATATATCTGAATGTGGACTTATCTAGAATGGTTCTAATGTCTGGAATAAAATTAGAGTTGCTATCTACCTTATTGTAAGAAAGCCATGTCAAGAAATCAACACATTTGTCTATTGACTTACTCATTAAAACCAACCATTCATATGCATCATTCTCAAAACGACTATTGTAACCATGATTAGAGTAATTGTTCTAGCAATATATAATGTTCTTTTTTTATGTTTCTTTACCATTTTATTACCTCTTTCTTTTTGCTTTTCATGTTCTAACCTTAACTCATGAACTATCTTTTGTAATTTACTCATGAGTATCCTCAAAATTGTAAACATAAGAAAAATCTTCAATCTTATCTTTTTGCTCTTGGGTAAAATGTCCATAAGCATCAATCCATCTTATTAATCCATTATCTTCAGTAAAAGTTTCATCACAAATCATGTTTCCTGCAATCTCTCTGTCTAGTTTACCATCAACTAACTCATCAAGAATCCATAATTTAAACTTTGTTTTTACTAGGTCTTTTTGTTTTTTTTTCTTATTATCCATAGTAATCCTCCGCAGTATAATGTTGTTTCCCTCTAAACATATCAACACCTGTATATCTAGTTAGGTTCTTTGGTAATCTTACATCAGCTTCTGCTAATCCAAGTATAATCCACCATGCAAAAAACAGGGGAGTAAATATTATAAAACCAATCATTATTGTTTACCTCCATTTATTTGTTTGTTAATCATATATACTTATACATCACATATTAATAGTTGTCAATAGTTTTTATTAATTATTATTTATTTTTATTAGGTGTAACATATATACAACAAATCGGAACAAACAGGGAACATTTGACTATTGTTGCTATTCTGATATAAAACCATCATGTTGTTAGATGCTTATAAATTATTTGTACAATCTAAAATTGAGGAAGCAGATTCTATTATAGACAATATCCTAAATAACAATGTATCAGTTGGTGGTCATAACTTTGACGCAATAAAAGACCTAGACAAAGCATTCACATTAAAATCGGAATATGAGGAGAAGTTGAACATATTGGAAGACTATACCTCTAAAGACAGGGATACACCGAATACAAATTAACAGTTGTCAGTTGGTTGCCGATATGATACATATCAAAATATAAGGAAATAGTAGGTGGATACCAAAGAAGTCGTCTAGAGTTCGGTATTAGCTAGGGAGAATTAGATGTTAGATAGATTAAATGGAGAGTCACAGAAGAACTTTTCTATGTACCAAGTGTATCAAAACATGGGTCATAAGCGAAGTTTAGCAAAGGTTTCAGAACAAATCAGTTGTTCAACAAGATGGTTAGAGAAACTATCATCAAAGTATGATTGGGTAAATCGTGCCGAAGTATTTGATACACACCAAATGCAGATACAATACGATGCTATGAAGAAAGAAGTTAAGGATATGGGTAAGAGACAAGCCTCTTATTCTCTCCAGATGATAACATCTTTAATGACACCTGCACAAGAACTATTAAAAAGATTAAAAAACAAAGAGGGGAAGCTTGACTTTGGAGATTTATCTGATACAGAGTTAATTAACATTGTGAGTAGGTGTGCCAATGCTTTTAAACTTTTAAGTGATGTAGAGAGATTAGCTAGAGGCGAACCAACAAACATAGAACAGATGCAGTTAAAACCGAAAGTAGATTCTAACTTCATAGATAAAATAGGTAGTGATGAAGAAAGCGCAACACTTGCAACACAGCTCCTTACAAGAATCAAAGGTTCTAATTAGTCAACCTGCAGGGTTGGCAATGTTACATTCAGGAGGGGATTGGAAGTTCCCTGCACATTTACAATTACTCAACAGTAAGCTACTTCAAGTAGCATCTGGTAAGATTAAAAGATTAATTATAAATATGCCACCTCAACATGGTAAGTCAGAGTTTACATCTAAATACTTTCCAGTATGGTATCTAGCAACACACCCAAAGAACAAACTGATATTAAGTAGTTACGAAACAAACTTTGCAATCAGTTGGGGTAGGAAAGCCAGAGAAGTATTTGATGAAACAGTACCAGACAACTATGGTGTCCAAAGAAACATGAGGGTTAATGTTCAAGGAAACTGGGAAACAGAACAAGGTGGTTACATGTATTGTGTTGGTGTAGGTGGTGGTATCACAGGTAGGGGTGCAGATATGTTAATCATAGATGACCCTGTTAAAAACAATGAACAAGCTATGTCACAAGTGTATAGAGATAAAACAGTCGATTGGTTTCAATCAGTTGCATCTACTAGATTAAGTCCAAATGCTTCTGTGATTATTATTATGACTAGGTGGCATCCTGATGACCTTGCTGGTCACTTAATTAAACATGCACAAAAAGGTGGAGAACAATGGGAGGTACTATCATTACCTGCTATTGCTGAACCTAATGACCCAATGGGTAGAGAAGTAGGGGAAGCTCTATGGAAAGATAGGTACGATGCAGATACCTTGATTGAAAGAAAGAAACAGGTAGGAGATTTTTGGTTCACATCTATGTATCAACAAAAACCCTATGTTAAGGGTGGTAGGGTCTTTGCAGATGCAAACTTTTACGACAAAGAGCCAGATGGAGGCGTTTTAGGGTTCTCAGTAGATTTTGCATATAGTACCAAATCGTATAGTGATTATAGTGTAATCGGTGTAGGAAAGTGGTTCAATAAAAAATTATATATTATAGATTGGTGGAGAGGTCAAACAGAAGCATCACAATTTGCGTCTGTACTAAAAAATTTTCAAGTCAAGTACGATGTTCCTATCCACTGTTACATAGGTGGTACTGAAAGGGGTATAGTGGACTTTTTAAAAAGAGAACATAATTTAAGGATAATAGAAAAACCAGCTCGTGGAGATAAGTTTACAAGGGCACAACCAGTTGCCGCCGCATGGAATGATGGTAGGGTATTGCTTCCGACAGGAAAAAAGTTTACAAACGACATGGTACAGGAGATTTGTTCGTTTACAGGATTAAACGATGTACACGACGACCAAGTAGATACTATAAGTGCATTATACGATAGCTTAAATCGGAACAATAAACCGATGTGGCGAATAACATAGGAAAAAAAATATGAATATATTTCAAAAAATAAAAAAAACTTTTGCTTCGCAAAAGTACAGTAATAGAAAAGAAGCACCAGTAGTTTACTACAATGGATTAGGTTACCAAGTAGAACAGAAAACTAACTACAGCGATTTAGTAAAAGAGGGTTATAGCTCAAACGCAATCGTTTACAGATGTATTAACGAAATCGCAAATGCTTCAAGTAGAGTGGATTTAAATTTATTTAGAGGTCGTCAAGAAGTAGAAGAACATGAAATTTTAAAATTATTAGAAAACCCAAATCCGACACAAGGTAAGGTAGAATTTTTAGTAAGTGTTATTTCTTATTTATTAATTAGTGGTAACAGTTATATTTTAAGGAGTGGTCCAGAGAATAAAGAACCAACAGAACTTTATCCTTTAAGACCAGATAGAATTAAAATTGAACCAAGTACAAGGTCAATACCTGCCGCTTATAATTATGTCGTGGGTGGACAAACACAAAATAGATATGAAATAGATCAAGCTACTGGAGATTCACAAGTTAAACAAATAAAATTATTTAACCCAAGTGATGATTACTATGGGTTGTCGCCAATACAAACTGCTAGTATTGATATTGATAGCTATAACCTAGCTAACAAACACAATGTAAATTTATTATCAAATGGTGCTAGACCAAGTGGTGCTGTTATCTTTAATCCTAAAGATGATAGTGGTGGTAGTATGCAATTAAGCGATGTACAAAGAAATCAATTGGTCAATGATATTAACCAAAGATTTTCTGGTGTAAACAATGCTGGTAAACCTATGTTGTTGGAGGGCGATTTTGATTGGAAAGAAATGGGTTTAAGTCCAAAAGAAATGGATTTCCTAGAATTTAAAAATATGAGTGCAAAAGATATTGCATTAATTTTTGGTGTACCAAGTCAGCTTATAGGTATTAAAGATACACAAACTTATTCAAACTTTAGCGAAGCTAAACTTGCCCTTTATAATGAAACAATTATTCCTTTACTAGATAGACTACAATCAGACTTAAATGAATGGCTAACACCTCAATTTGGAAGTGACCTTTATTTAAAATTTGATTATGATTCTATACCTGCAATCGCAGAACAAAGGAAAAGAGTTTTTGAATCTGTTATAGGAGGAGTACAAAATGGTATTCTAACTAGAAACGAAGCTAGACATCAACTAGGTTTTGATTCTATAGAGGGCGCAGACGAATTATTAGTACCAAGTAATCTTATGCCTTTATCATTTGCAGAGCAAACAGATGAAGATGTTAAGCCACCAGAAGTAGTAGATGAAAGAGAAGAAGAAGCTATGCAAGTAGAAAACCAAGATGATGATACTGATGAACTTGTAAAAGCAATTAGTGACATAAATACAACACCTACTGATTCAATGGTAAGTGAAGCTAAAAAAGGTTTAGAATGGAGAAAAGAATTTGGTAGAGGTGGCACACAAGTTGGTGCAACTAGAGCAAATCAAATTATAAATAAAGTTAGCTTATCCCCTAGTACAGTTAGAAGAATGTTTAGTTTCTTTAGTCGTCATGAAGTAGATAAACAAGGTCAAGGTTTTAGTCAAGGAGAAGAAGGCTATCCATCTGCAGGAAGAATAGCTTGGGCATTATGGGGTGGCGATGCAGGTTTTAGTTGGTCAAGAAAAGTAAGAAACCAATTAGACAGAGAAAGAGATAAATTTTACGAAATTGATATTGAAGAAAAACAAGTTACTGCCGCAGTTAAAAAAGGTTTACAAAAAAAAGTAGAAGATCACAATGAAAAGCATGGAGATAAAGCTGGTAAAAAAGTTACACTTCGTATGTTAAGTGCTGTTTTTAAAAGAGGTATAGGTGCTTACAGAACAAATCCAGGAAGTGTTAGACCAACTGTTACAAGTGAAGAACAATGGGCTTATGCTAGAGTAAATGCTTTTTTATACGCAGTTAGATCAGGAAGATTTAAAGGTGGTAAATTTGATTTAGATTTATTACCAAGTGGACACCCTTTAGCAAAATGAACAAAAAACAAAAAAGATTATTAGACGCATTAGATATGATGAAATTAAATTCTAACATATCAATACATCAAGATGATAATATGTGTTTTACACTTTGTTTAGATATTGGTCCATTTAAAAAAGAATTAGATGCTGTACATATGGCAAGTTATGTATATGCAACAAAAAGTATAGATTTTACAGATTTAATTAAACCACTAAATACTACTTTACACTAATGAAGTATTTGACAGTTTTAATTATTTTAACTGGTTGTTCTGTTGATAATTTAAAATTTGATCCAGCGACAGCTATATTAAAGAAAACGATACAACATAGTTTTAAAAAATGATTTATAGAGAATCACAAAGAAGAATTTTTAAAGATATAGGTCGTAGAGAGTGGATTAGACAAAATAATCTACGAAAACCTTATGAAAATGAATTTAGAGTTGCTCTTAAAAGATATTATACTGATTTAGGTAATGATATTTATAAAGATTACATAATGGATTCACAACTTACAATAGATTATACTTTACAAAATTATTATAATAGACTACAGAATATATTTAGGTTTCAATACAAAAGAATAGCTAATATTTTTAGAAACTATTTTTTGGGTAGAGAAGTAAATGTTAAAGATATAAATACTGATTTTGAAGTAGAGTTAGATTTATTTATTGCAAACAATGTTGGAACTTTAGTTTCAGGTATAAATGAAACTACAAGGAAAAAAATTTTACAAGCCATCGCCAATGGTTATGACGAGGGCTTATCTGTACAAGAAACAAGTAACCTTTTGAGAAATACAATTGTTGCTTTTGGTTTGTCAAGAGCATTAACTATTGCTCGTACAGAAGTACATAGAACTGCCTCATTTGCTAATGAGATGGTTGCTAGTAGTATGAATTTATCTGGAACTATTAAAGAATGGGTTTCAGTAAATGATGAAAGAACTAGATTAAACCATGTAATAGCAGATGGACAAAAGGTTAATTTAGAAAACGATTTTGAGGTAGGGGGAGATTTATTACAATACCCTGCAGACCCAACTGGGTCGCCACAAGAAACAATAAACTGTAGATGTGTTGTAGTTTATACAACACCAGACTTTATAGGAGTAACATAATGGAAATATATATAGGAATAATAATTGGTGCAGTAATATATCATTTTGCACATAAACACGAAATTGTAAAAAAAATTAAAAAAAAGTTAAACATTAAATAAATGCCATTAGTAAAACCAAGAGAAAAAGAAAAACGAGAAGACTTCATAAGTAGATGTATGGCAGACGATAAAACTACTTCTGAGTTTAGTACAACAGGACAAAGATTAGCTGTGTGTAACTCTCAATATGAAAATAATAAAAAGGAGAAATATTGTATGAACGATATAGAAAAAATGGGCGAAGCTATCAAATCTTTAACAGATGTTATCTCGTCAAAAGAAAAAAATTATGGTGGAGATAGTAGTAGTGCTAAACCTAAAAAACCACAATCAGAAGCATTCATAGACACAAGTGCTATGGAAGAAGATGATATGGAAAAAGAAGCAAGAAAAGAAGATCAGTTTGATAATATAGTTGAAGCTTTAGCAAAAGCAAAAAAGATTGGTTGTGTAGGAACACACACTATGAATAAAGATGGTAAAAAAATTTATATGCCATGTGGTACACATTCTGCTTATGAAGAAGCTATTAGTAAAGGATATGATTCAGAAGAAGAAGAAGATAAATATCATAAAAAACCAAAAAAGAAACCAATGAAAAGTGTATGTGTTTGTCATGGAGATGGAAGCTGTCAATGTGATACAGAATTAAAACACTTAACATTTGAAACAGAAATTAAATCAGATGCACAAGGAGTGTTTACTGGTTATGGTTCTATTTTTGGTAATGAAGATCAAGGAAAAGATATTATGCAAAAAGGTGCGTTTACAAAATCTTTAGTAAGCAGACCACCTAGTAAAGTAAAAATGTTATTTCAACACAAAACAGATGAACCTATTGGAATCTTTACAGATATGTATGAAGATAATAAAGGTTTATATGTTAAAGGACAACTAGCTATGGGTACTCAAAAAGGTCGTGAAGCATACGAACTTTTAAAAATGGGTGCATTAGATGGTATGTCAATTGGATTTAGAGCAGACCCAGAAAAACAAGGATACAACGAAAACAAAAGAGGAATAAGAACTCTTAAAGAAGTTGATCTTATGGAAATTTCTTTAGTAACTTTTCCAATGAACGAAAGTGCATTGATAGAAAGTGTTAAAGGGAATGCTAAAAATATTCGAGAGTGGGAAAAAATCTTGCGTGAGGCAGGAGGACTTTCTCGGACAGAGGCAAAGATTGGTGCAAAAGCATTATCTGAATCTTTAAACCAGCGAGATGCTGAAGATAAACAAACATTAGCCGACTTAATTCTCAAAGTCGCTGATAAACTTAAACAATAAAACCAAAAGGAAACAATTATGGATAATAATGAAGTAAAATCTGCAGTTGAAACTTTAGGAAAAACTTTTGAGGCTTTTAAAGAAACTAACGATAAAAGAATCAAAGAGATTGAAAGCAAAGGTTCTGCTGATCCAATCGTAGAAGAAAAATTATCAAAAATTGAAGCAGATTTAGATAAATTTTCTGACATGGAAGTATCACAGAAAAAAGCTAACGATCAAGCTAAAGCTCAACTAGATAGATTAGAAACTATCGTATCAAGACCAGAGTTTGGAAAAGGTTCTCCAGTAGAATCTATGCAAACTAAAGTTTTTGATAAATGGTTAAGAAAAGGTAAAGACTCTTTATCTCCAGAGGAAGTTAAAGTATTAACTGTCTCTAATGATAATACTGCTGGTTATTTAGCTCCACCTGAATATGTGAGAGAAATAATCAAAGGTGTAACTGAGTTTTCGCCTATTAGATCAATTGCAAGAGTAAGATCAACAACTAATAGAAGTATTCAAGTTCCAAAAAGAACTGGTCAATTTGCGGCACAATGGGTAGCCGAAGAGGGTGCTAGAGCTGAAACAACTGGATATGCTGTTGGTTTGGAAGAAATTCCAGCGCATGAGTTATATGCACTTGTTGATATTTCTGAACAAGAACTTGAAGATTCAGTTTTCAATCTTGAAGCAGAAATGAACTCTGAATTTGTAGATCAATTTGCAAAAGCAGAAGGTAATGCGTTTGTATCTGGTAACTCTGTAGGAAAACCACAAGGAATACTATCTAATGCAAATGTTAATAATGTTGCAAAAGGTGGTGCGGCTTTAGATGGCGATTCTCTTATCAGTGCGGCACACAATGTTAAAACTGAATATTCTAAAAATGGAACATTCGTTATGAACAGATCAACAGTATCAGCAGTTAGAAAGCTTAAAGATGGTGGAGGACAATACATATTCCAGCCAGGAATTTATGGTATGGGTATTGGTTCTAATATTTTAGGACACTCTATTGTTGAAGCTACTGACATGCCTAATGTTGGTGGAGGTCTAAAACCAGTTATGTTTGGTGACTTTAAAAGAGGTTATATGATTGTTGATAGAGTTAATCTATCAATCATGAGAGATCCTTTTACACAAGCATCGTCTGGTAATGTTAGATACATCGCAAGAAGAAGAGTGGGTGGACAAGTTGTTCTACCAGAAGCTCTTACAACAATAACAACTTAATAATAACAGGAGATAAAATATCATGGCAATATATGATGGAAAAAGTGGCATAGCGATTGATGAATCGTTAAATGCTATCGTGAAAGCTGCAGATACAGATTGTACTGGAGTTGATTCACAAGGGTTCTCTAGTGTTACTCATGTTGTAAATGTTGGTGCGAATGGAATAACTTTTAGTACAACTAATAAAGTTGAGATTGAACTAGAAGAATCTGACGACAATTCAACATTTACTGATGTAACTGACAACAATCATGTTGTTGGTGGAACAGTAGGAACAAATGGTCTATGGCAAACTATTGATGCTGATGGCGACTGTAATGCAGTCTATGCTATTGGTTATACAGGTGGCAAAAGATACTCTAGAGTAGTTTTAAACTTTAGTGGTACTCATGGAACAGGAACTATTTTTGGTGTAACTGGTGTTAAAGGAAGACCTATTTCAGGTCCTACTAGCTCACAAGCTAATCAATAATAAAATTAATTCCCTGTTATACAACATTGGGAATTACTATTGTAGGGGGAGGAAAGCGAGAGTAGAACTTCCCCTACTCTTACAAAATTTTTAAAGGAGGAAACTATGAAAATAAAAATGAAAGCAACAATAGAAGCTTCTGCAAATAAAGAAGGTTCTGTATCTATGATTTATAAAAGTGGAGAAGTTTATGATATGACTGATAAAATGAATATCGCAACTTTACTTTTAAATGATGGTAATGCAGAAAAATCTGTTATGGAAACAACAAAAAAAGTTGTTACAAAAATGGAAAAGAAAAGCAAAGGTATTGTTAAAAAAATATTTGGTAAAAAATAATAAGGATTAAACAATGAGTGGATTAAAAATAAACACAGCTTGGATAACAAATGTTGTTAGTATTGCTGACTTCAAAGCATTTGCAAGGATTGATAGTTCTGATAGTACAGAAAACTCACTCATTGAATCTTTAATATTTGTAGCACAAGATTTAGCAGAGCAATTTACTAACAGAGCAATTACATATCAAATTTTACAATTGTTTTTAGATAAACTACCTTTTTATAATGATATACCTTTACAAGAGGGTATTTATACTGGAGTAGATTTAGAATATAATTCTAATTTTATTGTATTACCAAAACCAAATTTAATTAGTGTAGATCATGTAAAATATTATGCTGATGATAATACAGCTACAACATTTTCTGCTGATAACTATTATGTTGATACAACAAGTGAACAAGGTAGAGTTGTTTTAAGAAGCGGAAAATCATGGCCTACTGTTTCAGAATTAAGAGATGCTAACGCATATGAAATACAATACAAAGCAGGTTATGGTACAAGTAATAGTGATACAGCCGCAAGTGTTCCAAGAAATATAACTAATGCAATAAAAATGTTAGCTTTACATTTATATGAAAATAGAGATTTAGTTACAAGTATGTCAGTAAACACAATACCAAATACTGCAGGAACATTATTACAACAATACAAAGTACAAAGATTAAACAACATTTTAGGAGGATAACATGCCTAGTGTTTCAAGAGTTGGTTCTTTAAGAAATAAAATTACAATACAAAATACAGATATAAGTACAGATAGTATGGGTGGTTATACTACAGCTAGATCAACTTATGTTAGTGCATTTGCTAAAATAACTCCAAAAGGAGGATCACAAAAATTTGGAGATGTTACTGGGGAACAAGTAGAAAATCCTCATACATTTGAATTTTTAATTAGATATAATGGAAGCAAAGGTGCAATAACAACAGGTATGAGAATTTCATTTGGTACTAGAACATTTGATATTATTCAAATAAATAATTTTAATGAGTTAGATAATTATTTAACTATTAAAGCAATAGAAAATGTTGGCACATAATGAAAACAGAAATTAAAGTTACAAACATAAATAAAGTTTTAGCATCATTTAAAAAACTAAATGTTACTATGTTGCCAGACTTACAAGATATTATTAAAGGTGGCGCACAAACAATTAGAACAGAAGCAATAAACTTAATTCAAAAGGGTGCTAAATCTGGAAGAACTTATAAAAAATATAATCCAAGTAGAACGCATACTGCATCTGCTCCAGGACAAGCTCCAGCTAGTGATACAGGAAATTTAGTTAGAAATATAAAAGTTATTCAAGTTAATCAAGATGTAACACAAGTTGCAAGTGGAGCAAGATATTCTAAAGAATTAGAATTTGGCACAAGTAAGATGAGAGCAAGACCTTTTATGTTTCCAGCTTATAAAATGAGCCAAGATAAAATTCTTAAAGCTACCTTTTTAAGAGTAGTTAAAGTTATAGAGGGTATAGTATAATGAGTGATTTAAGTGTAGCTTTACAAACAACTGTCTATAATGCTTTAGTAGGTAATAGTCCATTAACTACAAAATTAGGTGGAAACAAAATTTACGATTTTGTGCCAGAAAGTACATCTTTTCCTTATGTTAAATTAGGAACAGGTAGTGGTACTGATAATGGTACAAAAAGTGAAAAGGGTAACGATTATACCCTTGTCATTGATACTTTTTCAAGATATAGAGGAAGTAAAGAGACAAAAGAAATAATGTCATTAATTTATGATGTTTTACATGAATCGGATTTATCGGTTTCAGGAGCAAGTTTCTTAAATTTAAGATTTGAGTTTTCTGATATTATAAAGGAAAATGATGGATTAACTACACATGGCTTTCAAAGATTTAGCGCAATAGTATTTAATTCATAACAATTAAAAAAGTAAAAGGAGAAATAACATGGCGGCACAAAAAGGTTCAGCTTTCTTATTAAAAGACAACAGTACAGGAACACCAGCAACAATTGGTGGATTAAGAAGTACATCTATGTCAATAAATGGCGAGATGGTAGATATAACTACAAAAGATTCAAATGCTTTTATTACAAGTGGTAATGATAAAGCTAGAGATTTATTGCAGGGTGGTGGTATTAGAAGTATGTCAATATCAGCAAGTGGTGTATTTACAGATTCATCAACAGAAAACATTTTAAGAGGTTTTGCGTTTGATGGAGCAATACAAAATTATGATCTAATTTTTGGAGATGGTTCAAAAGTAGCTGGTGCATTTTTAATAACAAGTTATGAAAGAGCAGGAGAGTATAATGGGGAAGAAACTTATTCAGTTTCTTTAGAATCTCATAATACAATCACATATACTAACGCATAATAATAACAAAGGTTAAAAACATGGATCATACAGATGGGTTTAAAATGGTAGAAGTAAAATTTCAAGGAGAGTCCTATAACGCTTTTTACAAGGTTACTAGAAAGGGAGTAATAATCGTTGAAACAAGAAAAGATATTCCTATCAAACCTTATG
>Ga0209336_10001289_pt1 | contig 12249 bp, 14 predicted proteins | sample LinPmetageLP32_FD_184042 | JGI IMG/M metagenome (GOLD analysis project Ga0209336, IMG submission 184042) | Marine viral communities from the Pacific Ocean - LP-32 (SPAdes) (version 2) | ecosystem: Environmental > Aquatic > Marine > Oceanic | place: Pacific Ocean | collected 2009-08-23 | reverse complement strand
TATTGTTTGGGTCGAGTTGTATTTCACGGGCTTGTTGTATGGCTTCGTGTGGCGTTTTAGCTGTTAATTCGATACGCCACGTTACGATGTAGTTATTGTCCATTTCTAACTCTCTTACATCTGACATCGCTGTCTCCTATTTGGTTATGTGTAAAAAGTTATAGGTTCCTATAACTTCTTGAATCGCTGGCTGTGTAGATAGTTCTGTGTAACACAAAATTCTCCTTACTCAACCAACAAGACATATTATCCCACATATAACGTGTTATGTCAAGTAATTGTATCTAGTAGTGTTTGGTGGTCAGGCGTGTAATGTAGCGTAATGTAACACAATGTAACACCACGTAGGCTTGCAAGTTATTGAATCTAAAGCAAAATCCCAAAATCCCGTTTTTGGGGGAATTGAGTAGGTCGGAGCGTTTGTGTTGAGAAAAGGTTACACTCGCAAAAGAAGCCCTCTTTTTCCCACCCTATATATATATTTATATAAAAAAGATACATTACATAAATATATAGAAAAATAGCCTTTTTCGCATAGTGCGTTCGTGCGATCTCACGCCAGTTACCATTAGATACCACCAAACTAATGTAACATTTTGGCTTTAAAAAACGTTACATTAGGGGTATAAAACGTTACAAACGCTACAAAAGAAAAGTTACAAAGCAAATTTGGAAAGTTATAGGTTCCTATAACTTTTTATGCGTAACACGCAACGCTACGTCTGGAACTGGTATCCAGAGCGTAACGCGACAGACGCAACGCAACGGCGGGTACTGGTATCAAAGGGAGCCGAAGCTCCCAATGATGTGGTTGGTTATAGGGTAGCCCGAAGTGCAGCTAGTGCATCGGCGGTTGCTTTGACCGACTTGATGTCGGGGTTGTTTGCCTTGGCAATACGATCCTCAATCTTGCCAATCTCGGCCTCGATAAACTCGCGCAGTGTTTTAGCTTTGCGTCCAGCATCGCGGGTTTCAGTTTGCAGCTTTTTCAGCGCCTTGTATAGATCGCCGCATCGCGCCCCGACTTTTTGCTGGGCCTTTTTTCTGTCCACTTTCTGCAATTCATTAAGCGATCCGGCTTCGGCGCGAGTGTAGGCCATCAATGTACGCTCCCGCTTATCGAACGATTCCGCGATGGCCGTTTTAACTTCGTCGAACAATTCGGCAGAATCACACTCGGACGCTCTGAACGCAGTATAATTTAGCAGCGGGGATAGCTTGGCAACCAATGACTCTTTCTTGTTACTGTTTTTGCCTAGATCAGTAATGATCGCGGCGGCTTCGGTGTTGAGATGTAAGTAAGACATAACGTGTTTCCTATTTATTAAGTTATTTAGTTGATTGATTCAACTGGTACCCAGTCTACACTATAACGTGTTATACGCAAGTATTTCGTTGTTTTTGGTGGTTTGTTATAGGATCCTATAACTTTCTAACACCACCCTACCCCCATGCCCCCGCGCACAGCTTAGGATTCCATACGGTCTGTATATTACTAATCTCCACAAATAAATCAGTTCCCAACCAAAACCATCTGTTTCTTGAGGCCGTTCCCTACTAATCTCCACACAGAGAACCCCCCACCCCAAAAATAAAAGTCCCCCACAAAAAAAATTTTTTGTATAGCCCCGGAAATACCGGGTTTGGAGTACCCCCCTACTTGACCGCTAACTTATTGATTATATTGGGTTATTCGGTTATTCGGTTATTCAGACCCCCGGTACACCCGGCACGTAAATACTTCTGTGTAACCAAATTTTCTACAAGTACCTACGTGAAAAGACCAAAAAGACACGTACATAGTGTTTTGGACTTTTGGGACTTTTCATTTGTTTGCGTTTCATGGTTTCTAGTGTATATTCCGCACAACGGCTACTAGCCAGCGAAACAATCCGTGCCTATGACTTTGTTTGTCGAACCTGAGATCGGTGTACCTCTTGTGGAGGACGTACCTAACGTAGACTTAAAGGAGCGTGCGGAGGCTGCGTGCAACACGGCATTACAATTAGCTGAACATGGATTAGATTTAGAACCTACGGCAGAAGATGAAGATACCGCTGCGAGACTTGCTGTCGCTTACGCTGACAATCCTGAAAAAACTTCTAAAAAGGTTACTACGAAGAAGGCCGCGACCCTTACGCCTGCCTCCATTGTTCTGACCAACAACATACTACAAGAGTTCGGGCATTCTGTTGCAGAAAGTGCTACTCAGATCCGATACCTAGTCACCAACAAACTGCTGTTAGAGTCAGAGAACGACGACCCTCGCATACGGATTCGAGCTTTGGAACTTCTAGGTAAGATCTCAGACGTAGGGTTGTTCGTAGACAAGACAGAAGTCACTGTAACGCACCAATCTACGGAAGATCTACGTAACAGGTTACGAGGTAAGTTGGAGAAGCTGGTACAGCCTGTAGACGACGTAGCAGAGGCCGACTACGAAGATGTAGTACTTGATGGCGCAGTGTTAAATATAGAAGAGACATTCGGGCTTGAAGACTACGATGATTGAGGCTGTTCCCGACTTTAGTGAGGAAGAAGTCCAGAATATGCTGGATAACCTCAGTGCTTTCTCTGATGACGAGGTTATAGAGATCAACCGCATCGTTGATGAGCTTGCAGCACGTAAAGACAACCAAGCATCGTACGATGACTTAATAGAATTCTGCAAACGTATGCAGCCAGACTACATTGTGGGGAAGCACCACCGTATATTGGCTGATATGCTCATGGCAATTGAGGCTGGGGACAAAGATCGCATCTGCGTTAACATCCCACCACGCCACGGTAAGTCCCAACTCGTCTCTATTTTCTTCCCAGCATGGTTTTTAGGGCGGAATCCTAACAAGAAAGTTATGATGGTGTCGCATACTACTGATTTGGCAGTAGATTTCGGTCGAAAAGTGCGAAATCTCATCTCTACAGACGCATATCAGGCCATTTTCTCTACCGTACAGCTTGCTAGCGACTCAAAATCGGCTGGTAGGTGGAATACTAACTCCGGCGGTGAGTATTATGCGTGTGGTGTTGGCTCTGCACTGGCTGGTCGTGGTGCTGACTTGCTCTTAATTGATGATCCGCATTCGGAGCAGGACGTTATTAACGGAAACTTTGCTGTATTTGAGAAAGCATACGAGTGGTTTACGTTTGGTGCGCGTACTCGTCTTATGCCGGGGGGCCGTGTTGCAATAATCCAAACCAGATGGCATATGGATGACCTAACTGGGCGTGTGGTACGTGATATGGCTCAGAACGAGCGGGCTGATGAATACGATATTGTCGAGTTTCCTGCCATACTAGAAGTTGAGGACGAGGAAGCGGATGATATTATAGAGAAACCGTTATGGCCTGAGTTCTTTGACTTAGATGCGCTGTTACGGACTAAGGCGTCGATGCCTACGTTCCAGTGGAACGCGCAGTACCAGCAAACACCCACGGCAGAAGAGGCGGCTATCGTCAAACGTGAGTGGTGGAACTTGTGGGAGAAGGAACGGCCTCCATCTTGCGAATATATTATCATGTCGCTGGACGCGGCAGCAGAAAGGCATAACCGCGCTGACTATACGGCACTCACCACGTGGGGTGTATTCCTCAATGAGGAAGAGGGCACGTACAACATCATCTTACTGAACAGTATAAAAGAACGGATGGAGTTTCCAGAGCTAAAAGCACTGGCTATAGAAGAGTATACCGAGTGGGAACCCGATGCGTTTATTGTGGAGAAGAAGTCATCGGGTACGGCGCTATATCAAGAGATGAGACGTATGGGCCTACCTGTGTCAGAATACACACCACATAGGGGGTCAGGGGATAAACTAGCGCGATTAAACGCAGTATCTGATATTGTTGCATCTGGATTGTGTTGGGTTCCTACTACACGCTGGGCGGAAGAAGTTGTAGAGGAGATTGCTGGCTTTCCATTTATGAGCCATGATGACTTAGTTGACTCCACGGTTATGGCGCTCATGCGTTTTAGGCAAGGTGGTTTTATACGCCTACCGACAGATGAGCCTGAAGAACAAAGATACTTTAAGTCGCGGCGGGGCGGCTTCTACTAGAGATACATTATGGCTATTGAGAAAGGACTATACGCAGCACCCGAAGGCATTGATGACGAGCTAGATATGGAAGGTGAGTCTGCTCTGGAGATTGAGATTGTAGATCCAGAGATGGTTACTATGAGTGACGGTAGTGTAGAGATCACACTAATACCTGACGCTAATATTACTGACACTATGTCGTTCGATGCTAATCTGGCAGAGGCGCTGGACGACGGACAGCTTAATGATCTAGCAGATGAGTTGGTTGGGTTAGTAGATGCCGACATCGACAGCCGCAAAGATTGGGCTGATACGTTCGTTAAGGGTCTGGATGTACTGGGCTTCAAATACGAAGAACGTACCGACCCGTGGGAAGGCGCGTGTGGCGTATACTCTACAGTTCTTGCTGAAGCTGCCATCCGCTTCCAAGCCGAAACAATGTCCGAGACGTTCCCAGCCGCTGGCCCTGTACGGGTTAAAATTATTGGTGAAGAGAACAAGGACAAAGAAGAAGCAGCGAACCGCGTAAAAGCGGATATGAATTACGAACTTACTGAACGCATGGTGGAGTACAGGCCCGAGCATGAGCGGCTCCTGTACAGCCTTGGACTGGCTGGAAGCGCGTTCAAGAAGGTATATTTTGATCCAAACATAGGCCGACAGGTCGCTATCTACATTCCCGCTGAAGACGTGGTTGTGCCCTACGGTGCCTCACATGTAGAGAGCGCAGAACGTGTTACGCACATCATGCGTAAAACTAAGAATGAGTTAAAGAAGCTACAGGCTGGTGGGTTTTACCGAGATGTGGATCTGGGCAGTCCGCAGCCGTACCACACTGACATTGAGAAGCGTAAGGCTGAAGAAGGAGGGTACTCACTAACAGATGATGACCGCTACTCTTTATACGAAATACATGCAGATCTTGTTATTGAAGATGTTGATGAAGACGATAATGAGATCGCCAAGCCGTACGTAGTGACGTTAGAGCGTGGCACAAACGAGATTTTATCAATACGTCGAAACTGGAACCCCGATGACTCGTTGATGCTCAAGCGTCAGCACTTCGTGCACTACGTGTATGTACCGGGATTTGGGTTCTATGGGCTTGGTCTTATCCACATTATAGGGGGGTACGCTAAGGCTGGAACGTCACTGATACGTCAGCTTGTGGACGCTGGCACGCTGGCAAACCTTCCGGGTGGTCTGAAAGCTCGTGGGTTACGTATTAAAGGTGACGACACGCCGATTGAGCCGGGAGAGTTTAAGGATGTGGATGTACCGTCAGGCAGCATCCGCGACAATATCATGCCGCTTCCTTATAAGGAGCCTAGCCAGACTCTGTTAGCTCTACTGAACCAGATTACGACTGAAGGTAGGCGGTTAGGCGCTATCAGTGATATGAACATCTCTGATATGTCAGCTAATGCCCCTGTAGGTACTACGCTTGCGCTGCTAGAGCGTACGCTCAAGCCTATGGCTGCGGTACAAGCTCGTGTCCACTACGCCATGAAGCAGGAATTTAAGCTGCTCAAAGCAATTATATCGGAGCACGCACCAGAAAAATATGCCTATGAGCCGATCCGAGGTGAAGTGACCGCTCGCGAGGCAGACTATATGGCAGTCGATGTCATTCCAGTCAGCGACCCGAATAGCTCTACAATGGCCCAGCGCGTTGTGCAGTATCAAGCGGTATTGCAGATGTCGCAGTCAGCACCACAGATCTACGACCTGCCACAGCTACACAGGCAGATGATCGAAGTACTTGGCGTCAAAAACGCCGACAAACTTGTCCCAACAGAGGACGACGCAAGACCGACTGATCCAGTCAGCGAAAACATGGATGCTCTTGTTGGCAAACCTATGAAGGCGTTTATCTACCAAGACCATGAAGCACACATCGCAACGCACCAAGCGTTTATGCAAGACCCACAGATAATGCAGATGATTGGGCAAAACCCTCAAGCAAAGCCAATTATGGCCGCGCTACAGGCGCACATTGCAGAACACCTTGGCTTTCTCTACCGCAAACAGATGGAAGAAAAGCTGGGCGCACCGCTACCACCTCCGGGTGAGGAGCTACCTGAACAGGTCGAGGTCAATCTGGCCCGTCTGGTTGCTGATGCAGGTAAACAACTTACACAGCAGCACCAACAGCAAGCGGCGGCACAAGCTGCCCAGCAGAAGGCTCAAGATCCTGTGGTACAGATGCAGCAAGCCGAGATACAGATCAAGCAGCAAGAAGTACAGCGTAAGGTTGCTAAAGATCAGCTAGACGCGCAAATAAAGCAGGCTGAACTGGAGTTGAAGGCACGTGACCAGATGCAAGATGCTCAGATAGATCAGGCTGAACTGGCGCTGAAGCAGCAAGAATTGCAGATCGACGCGCAGAAAGCGGGCGCTAAACTCGCCGCAGATCGCAGGAAGGATAATACTAAGCTAGATCTTGATCTTCTTAAAACTATAAAAGATTCTAATAAACCTAGAGGCCAATAATGGCTACAACCGTCTTAGACGTGCTAAAAGAACGAATCGAGTCCGATAAGGACTCTGCACTACAATTTCTCAGTGGTGGAGGAGCTAAAGACTTCTCCATGTACAAAGAAACCACAGGTTTGATTCGAGGTCTCGAAACCTGCTTGGGATATGTAGAAGACCTCTCGCGAAACTTGGAGTACGACGATGAGTGAAGCTGTTGACACAGTTAAAGCTACAGAAGAATTGGAAGCACAACTACCTATGCCTGTGGGCTATCGGGTGTTGATCGCGCTTCCGCAGGTCGAAGAAACCTTTGACGGCACTAACCTGCTCAAGACAGACACAATCAAAAATCAAGAACATATCATGTCAATTATTGGACTTGTGGTAGATATGGGCGAACAAGCCTATAACGACCCCGAAAGGTTCACTACTGGCCCTTGGTGTAAACAAGGTGATTATGTAATGTTTCGTGCCAATTCAGGTACACGATTTAAGGTTAACGGGGTAGAGTATCGTCTGATGAACGACGACTCTATTGAAGCTGTTGTAGCTGACCCCAGTGGTGTATCACGAGCGTAAGGAATAGACATGCCGTTTCAAAAAGTTGAATATAGTTTTCCTGATGAGGAAAAAGATACCTCTATAGAGGTGGAGGGTTCTGGTGAAGTCGAAATTGACCTATCTGGTAGAAAGAGTGCAGACGAGTATGCAGATACTTCTGTGGAATCTGAAGCTGAAGATAAATCAGAAGTGGACAAGTTGGAAATCGAAGTTGTCGATGACACGCCGGAAGCTGACCGTAACCGCAAGCCATCTGAGCCACCGGTTGACGTTACTGAAGAAGAACTTGAAGGCTACTCTGAAAAAGTACGTAACCGGATCAAGCATTTTAGCAAAGGCTACCACGATGAACGCCGCGCCAAAGAGTCAGCCGAACGAGAACGACAAGAGTTAGAATCTGTCGCTCAGAGACTTGTTGAAGAAAATAAAACGCTGAAAGGTAACGTCAACAAGAATCAAGAGGCGCTTCTTGAGCAAGCCAAGCGTAATGCCGCTATTGAAATGGAGAGTGCCAAACGCTCTTATAAAACAGCATATGACGAAGGTAATGCTGATAGCTTATTAGAAGCACAAGAAAAGCTAACCACAGCAAGGTTAAAGTCAGATAAGCTGGATAACTTTCAAATACCGTCTTTACAGGATGAAGAAACTGCTGTACAAGACAATGATACACCGGCTGTACAGGAGTACGCCCGCGATACAAAAGCCGAGGAGTGGCGATCAGCTAACCCTTGGTTTGATGAAGACCCTGAAATGCAAAGTCTTGCATACGGGGTACATCATAAGTTAGTTAGAGATGGGGTTAGTACCCAGAGTGACGAATACTACGAGCGCATTGATGCTCGTATGCGAGAGGTGTTCCCCGATTACTTCGGAGAAGCACCTTCAGGGGCACGAGAGAAACGAAAGCAACGGCCAAATGTGGTTGCACCCGCTACGCGGAGCACAGCACCAAAAAAGGTGACACTATCGCAGACACAGGTCGCGCTTGCTAAGAGACTCGGAGTACCACTGGAAGAATACGCCAGACAGGTTGCATTAGAAATGAGGAACGAATAATGGCTGAAAACAGAATCAAACGTGACGGCGAAACCCGTGAAACAAAGACTCGTACTAGATCGTGGCAACGGCCAGAGGTATTACCCTCACCTACGCCACAAGACGGCTACGAATTTCACTGGGTTCGTGTAGCTACGCAAGGTCAAGTGGATGCCACTAATGTTTCCTCGAAATTGCGCGAAGGTTGGGAGCCTGTACGGGCTGAAGATCATCCTGAAATTGCTATGGTGACTGTGGAGAATGAACGCTTCGCAGATAACGTGGTGATTGGTGGTCTGATGTTATGTAAGGCTCCAACAGAGTTAGTTCAAGAACGTACTGATTACTACAATAATCAAACGAAATCTCAAATGAGTTCTGTAGATAACAACCTGATGCGTGAAAATGATCCACGTATGCCTATATTTAACGAACGGAAATCAACCGTATCGTTTGGTAGAGGCGGTTAATATTAAATTAGGAGTCCATTAACATGGCTACAACTGCTGCACCTTACGGGCTAAAGCCTGTAAAACGCGCTGACGGACTACCGTATGCTGGCGCGACTTCCTCGTACCTCATCGACCCCGCTGGGGAAGGTACCAACATCTTTTATGGACAAGTAGTCCATATCGGTGCTGACGGGTATATTGCGTTGTCAACAGCTACCGGTGCTGACGGCGGTACTAACGCATTCCCTACTGGAACCACTTTGACGGGTTCTTTGGGTGTGTTTGTTGGTTGTTCATACATCAATGCTCAAGGGCAACAAATCTACGGTCAATACTACCCAAGCGGCACCACTGGTGTTGTTGAGGCGTATGTAGTCGATGATCCGAATGTATTGTTCCAAGCACAGATGGATGGCACTATAGACCAGTCTGATATTGGCGCTAACACGTTCTTTGCTGCTGCTCAGTCTACCTCTACTGGTTCTACCACTACAGGTAACTCAACGAGCGCAGTGGAATCAACCACTGTTACAACCACCGCTGCCTTCCGCATCGTATCTGCTGTATCACCTATCGGTGACGCATTTCCAGATGTGTTGGTTAAACTCAACCCCGGCTATAGCAGCATGACAAATGCTGTTGGTCTATAAGTAAGGAGCTGAATAATGGCTATTTCACGTGCCCAACTCCTAAAGGAGCTATTGCCCGGACTTAACGCACTTTTCGGTATGGAATATGCAAAGTACGGCGAAGAGCATAAAGAGATTTTTGAATCTGAAAGCTCTGATCGCTCCTTTGAGGAAGAAGTTAAGTTGTCCGGTTTTGGTGCAGCCCCCGTCAAAGACGAAGGTTCTGCCATTGACTATGACAACGCACAAGAAGCGTTCACCGCTCGTTACACTCACGAAACCATTGCTATGGGCTTTAGTGTCACCGAGGAAGCGATTGAAGATAATTTGTATGACTCACTGTCATCTCGTTATACGAAAGCTCTTGCTCGCGCTATGGCTTATACCAAGCAGGTAAAAGGTGCCGCCATCTTGAACAGTGCGTTCACAGGTGCAGGTAACCCAACCTACGGCGATGGACAAGTTTTGTGTTCTACTGCTCACCCATTAGTCGGTGGTGGTACTAACTCAAATCGTCCTACTGTTGCGGCTGACCTTAACGAGACTTCTTTAGAAGCCGCCGTTATCCAGCTTGCGGCTTGGACTGATGAGCGCGGTCTTTTGATTGCTGCCAAGCCCCGCAAATTGGTTATTCCACCAGCACTGCAATTTGTTGCAACTCGCTTGTTGGATACCGAGGGTAGAGTTGGCACGGCTGATAACGATCTGAACGCGATCCGTAACAACGGTTCAATTCCAGAAGGTTATACAGTCAATCATTATCTAACAGATGCTGATGCTTGGTTCTTGACCACTGACGTACCTAATGGCCTGAAGCACTTTGTTCGTACCCCAATGTCTACTTCTATGGATGCAGACTTTGATACGGGCAACAGCCGCTACAAGGCTCGTGAGCGTTACTCGTTTGGTGTATCTGATCCTCTTGGGATCTTCGGTTCACCCGGAGCGTAAGACGCTACATAAGAAGGGGGCACTTGTTGCCCCTTTTCTTTTTGTATGATATAAAAACTTGTCCCTGACAGGTACATCCCGTATCTGACACTAGCCACGACAGGAGATTCTCATGGCGAATACTACATTTAACGGCCCCGTCCGTTCTGAAAATGGTTTTGAAACTATATCAAAAAATGCTAATACTGGTGTAATCACTATAACCAGTGGTAGCAAAATGGCTGTAGAGGCCGCAGGCGGTGCTGGAATAGAAGGCACAGCAGCGGTTTACGTTACTCAAGTAGAGCGTTTTAAGAGCGATACAGCGACCAACGTAAACATAGTTAAAACAACAATTATGATTGACCTAACTGGCCTAAAAGATGGCGGTACAGCAGGCGATATTATTGGTAAAGACGGTTCTGGAGTTGCATATATAGGCCAAGTTACTGCCGCCAACCAAGGCAGTGTGTTTGGTGTAACCATGCAATGCGTGGAAGCTCCAGCGGGTGGAAGTGCCGATATTGATTTATTTTCAGCAACCGAAGGCACGGGTGTCAACGAAACAGCAATTGGCGCTCTTACTGAAACTCAAATAATTAATGCTGGAACGCAAGCCGCAGGTACACTAACCGCTGGTGGCGATATTGTTGCCGACCAATTTTTGTACTTGGTAAGCCAAGGTACAGGCGATGCAACGTATACGGCAGGTCGTTTTCTAATTGAAATAACTGGATTTGACGTAGCGTCATAAGGGGTGGTCTATGTCTAATTCAGATGTACAAGCGAAGCGTGTTACTTCGGCGGCATCATTAGCTGTTGGCCCAGCGCGTATACGTCAGGTACAAGTCTTAGTGGCAGGTGCAGCAGGTCGTCTAACCATCACTGATGGCAACGGTGGCCCAACTGTACTAGACCTAGATTTTGTTGCCTCACAAACGCACTCAGTAAACATTCCTGATTTTGGTATTCGTTGTCAAAATGACGTTTTGATTACTGCTATGACTAATATCACTGCCATGACAGTGTTCTATAGCTAACATGCGTAGCTACTACAAGAAAGCATCGCCATGCCCCTCGTTCAAAAAAGGTGGTATGGCGGGCATGTCTGTAAAAAGTGGGGACAAGCGATCCACTAAGTCTGGCGCTGGCATGACAGCAAAGGGTGTTGCTAAATACAGACGGCAAAACCCCGGCAGTAAGTTGCAGACCGCAGTGACAGAGAAAAAACCTACTGGGAAGCGTGCAGCGCGTCGAAAGTCGTTTTGTGCACGTTCTGCGGGGCAAATGAAAAAATTTCCAAAAGCAGCCAAAGATCCTAACTCAAGGTTAAGACAGGCGAGAAAGAGGTGGAATTGTTAAATGGCGTATTTACAAAGTAACATCCCGTACTTTAAGTGCTGGGTGCGAAAAGAATACACGCACAACCATGAGAAGTATCATGGCGAATTTATTCACGCAATGGCTATCGCAGTAACTACGATGCCTACAAGATGTTTAAGCTTCCAAGTTATATTTACTGGGGCGGAGACATACGATGACGATGACGAGCCAAATGTACACGGGGGCGCAATGTGGGCAAGAATGCCGATTACAGCGTTAGTTGGGGATACCCCGTTAGAGGAGTGGCCCGAACCTATGCCTGTGTGGGCAGCACAGCCTTGGGACTGTTCATCTAGGGATCATGCGGTATATGTGCTTGAGAGAGCCACACCATGTCCTTGGATGGCTAAGATTGATGGGGAGATGTACCCTGCGAAGTATATGTTCACAGTGGACTATACAAACAACGAGATTGCAGATGACCCTGCACAACATAAGCAGAGTCACGTTATGGAATTACTAGATGCTGGCCCGTACACGGGTAACATCGTTGCATTACCGAACAACCGAGTGAGGCTAACTCACCCTGCTTGGTTTGAAACAGGAGAGGGCGCACCAGATTTTCGCCCATCTCAGCACATACATTATAGTAAGTCCGATTTAGACTACACATTGGACGTGAATCAAGTATTTGACAATTTATACGCGGAGTAAAAGCCATGTTTGGATTTGGTAGAAAAAAGAAAGATGTAGCCCCCAAAAAAGCTACAAACCGTGGCAGAGGAGCAGGACGTACTC
>Ga0209336_10001285_pt1 | contig 12257 bp, 11 predicted proteins | sample LinPmetageLP32_FD_184042 | JGI IMG/M metagenome (GOLD analysis project Ga0209336, IMG submission 184042) | Marine viral communities from the Pacific Ocean - LP-32 (SPAdes) (version 2) | ecosystem: Environmental > Aquatic > Marine > Oceanic | place: Pacific Ocean | collected 2009-08-23 | reverse complement strand
CATCTTCAGGAGCTTCAGAAGGTATACGCCCTCTATCTGCTACAGGAGTATCGTCAACAACCTCAATCTCAACTTCCTCCTCATCCTCGTCTTCTTCAGGGGCTTCGGGAGGAACTTCGTCAACGTCTAACTCTTCTATAAGCACTTCGGTAGAGTCTTCTAACTCTATAACTACTGGTTCTTCGTTATCCTCATCGTAATCAGGAAGCTCAAACTTTACTTTCTCAAATGGCATAGTCTACTCCTTATACGCGTGATATGGCTTTAGGGTCAGGTACAACAGCTTCAATATTGTCATCATTCATCAAACGATACTCAAGCCCCCCAAATTTAAACCTAGTGCCGCTATTAGCACGAAACATTACATAATCCCCTGCTTTACACCACGGGCCTTCAGGAAACTTATCCGCATCTTTATAGCAATTAGTGCCTAAATCGACCACTAACCCAATAATAGACATTATATGCTCCTCATGGACGGTCTTTGTGGACTTTATAAGTCCTGTACCTCCAAAAGTCTCTTCTACTTGCGGTAAGGCGATTAACACCCTATAGCCCACAGGAGTAGGTAAACACTCGTCTACATCGTAATCCTCCACTGGTGGATCTACGAACAACTTTAGTTGTTCAGAAGTTTTAGCCGTTACTGGTTTAGTCATCTTCATACCCTTCTGTGTTTTGCATAAGGTCATCTATCTCACGTAAACAAGTAGCCAGACCCTGTATGGCTCCTGTAATCTCTTTATACTCTTCAAAATTTCGCACACCCCCTGACTTAAGGGAGTCGGTGTTTCTATCTATATTCTCTTCTATTCTCTGCTTTAGCACATCTATGATGGTAAGGGCCATTAACTATTCCCTGTTGGTTTAGGTCTAAGTGTTTCTATTGCTTCCCGTTCTACCGAGGAGTTATGTTTAGCCTTGTCTAGGACGTTCTTATTATCACCTTCTGCTGCTTTTAGAGCAAGTTCTTGTTCATCTAATACTAAAGATGCTGCTTCTAACTTAGCGTCCACTTCATCTTTTGTTTCTTTGCGCGTTTGTTCCCGTGCTTTAAGTTGAAGCTCTGCTTGCCCTTTCTGTATATCAGCCTGATCCTTAGCGGCTTTACGGTCTACATCTTTAGCTGCTGTAGCCATTTTCTGCTGGTTCATCTGTACAACTGGATCTTGCGCTAGCTGCTGCGCTTCATCAGATGCTTGCTGCTGCTGATTCTGTTGCGTTAGTTGCTGTCCTGCAGAGGCAACCAGTTGTGACAGAGTTACCTCTATGGTTTCTGGTAACGCACTGTTAGGTGGTGGCATTGTTGCCCCCAGCTTCTCTTCTATCTGAAGTCTATAAGCGAACCCTAGGTGTTCTGCTATATGGGCGTGTAGCGAGGCCATAATCTGATTTGCCATAGGGTTCTGCCCTATAGTCTGGGCAATTCCGGGGTCTTGCATAAACGCTGTATGAGTAGCCATATGAGCCTTATGATCTTGGTATATAAACGCTTTCATAGGTTTACCTACCAATGCTGCCATATTCTCGCTAACAGGATCTACGGGAGTCATATCCTCTGGTATAGGTACTATTTTATCGGCGTTAGGTATAGCAATAACTTCTAACATTTGCCTATGTAATACCCTTTGGTCATATATCTGAGGAGCTTGTTGCGCCATCTGTAAAGCTGTCTGGTACTGAACAACGCGTTGCGCCATTGTTGAACTGTTTGGATCACTGACAGGTATAATAGAAGTGCTGTCGTAATCTGACCTTTTTGCGCTAAGTTCGGCTCTATTTGGCTTGTACTGGTACTCCTCTGGGGCGTACTCAGCCATTATTGACTTAAGAAGCTTAAACTCTGTCTTCATAGCGTAATGAACACGCGCTTGTACCGCAGCCATTGGCTTTAAAGTGCGCTCTAACAACGCCAAAGTAGTACCTACAGGGGCATTTGCTGACATATCAGAGATGTTCATGTCGCTAATAGCGCCTAGCCGCCTACCTTCAGTAGTTATCTTGTCTAGTAGCTGTAATAACGTCTGGCTTGGCTCTTTATAAGGCAGAGCCATGATATTGTCTCTAATACTGCCCGAAGGTACGTCTACATCCTTAAATTCACCCGGATTAATGGTCTCATCGTCATTTTTAATGCGTAGACCACGCGTTTTAAGCCCTCCGGGGAGGTTTGCTAGCGTACCTGCGTCTACAAGCTGCCTAATAAGGGAGGTTCCAGTACGAGCATAGCCTCCAACAATGTGAATAAGCCCTAATCCGTAGAAACCAAACCCCGGAACGTATACATAATGGACAAAATGCTGTCTTTTCTTGGTGAGTGGGTCTTCTATATCCCAGTTTCTGTAGATAGCCAGTATGTTCTGGGTACCTTTGTCGATAGTTATTATGTAGGGACGGGCAATACCGTCTTCACTATCTGATAACTCGTCAATAACGTAATCTACGTGTACTTCGTAGATGGCATAACGGTTGTCATCGTTAAGCTCAATACCTTCTTCTTCAGCTTTACGTTCTTCAATGTCAGTATGGAAAGGAACCGGATCACCTAACTCCTCGCCTGAATAAAACCCACTAACTTGTAACTTAAGTATGTCGTTCTTGGTCTTACGCATTATGTGCGTAACACGTTCTGCCGTGTCTATGTGAGAAGCGCCGTAAGGGACAATAATGTCTTCTGCGGGTACAAACATTGCTGTCTGCCGTCCCATAGTAGGATCAAAATAAATCTTCTTAAAGGCAGAACCCGATAGCCCAAGGCTATATAACATACGCTCATGCTCAGGCCGGTACTCCACCATCTGCTCAGTTAGCTCATAGTTCATGTCAGCCCTGACACGTTCTGCGGCAGCTAGAGTCTCTCTAGTTTCTTCCCCTATAATCTTTGTCTTTACTGGCCCTGCTGCGGGAAAAGTCTCACTCATAGTCTCCGCTTGGAACCGAATAGCTGCTTCAGACAGCACGGTAGAAAACGCGCCACACGCGCCTTCCCACGGGTCACTTCGTTCTTCGTACTTAAGCCCCAACACATCCAAGCCTTGCACAAAAGTATCTGCCCATTCCTTACGTGCAGAAATATCCGCAGATACTAGCTCTAGTAAGTCTGTAGATATACTGTCTAGTGCATCCTCATCAAGGTACCCTGCTAGGTTGGCATCGAACGGGATGTCTTCTTGGAGGGCTTCCTCTTCGCCAAAGGAAATCTCCATACCGCCATCTTCTAACATAACGATGCCAACCTCGGCTTCCGTGTCTTCACCCAGAAAAACATCAACCATGTCCTCATCATCTGGCTGGTCTATAAGGGCTGTACCCATACCACTATATAACGCTTTATCTATTGCCATTTAAGTATTCTCGGTTCTGTTGCCATGTGCCATTAATAGTACCCACTTCGTTTCTGCTTAAAGTACTGTTGGTCTTCTTGGTAATCCGTGGCTAGCCTGATAAACCCGCCTTGCCTAAAACGCATTAGGGCCATGACTGTAGAATCCACTAAGTCATCATTAGAGGCAAAAGGAAACCCAGCAATCTCTTCAATGACTTCTTCGGCCCAACGCTTCTGGGGCATCCATACCATACCGGAAGATACTATATCAGACACAGCGTTAAGTCTTGCAGTTTTATCGCCTGATCCTCGGTGTGGTGTGTACTCTTGCACAGGTATCGACATTCGCCGCATCTCTTGATACACAGCTACGCCTGATGATTTCTTTTCAACAATAAACGAGTCCGGTTCCCACTCTTGGTATTCCCGTAAGCACATTTCCTTAAGCTCTGGAAACTCAAACCTATCTTTAATACTGTTTAGTAAGATGATGTGATGCTCACCTTCCTCCTCGTTTAGGAATACGCCCCACGTAGTCAAGGCTGTAAAGTCAGCCCTGTTATGCGTTTCTGCTGCGGAGTCCAGCGACATGATTATACATTCGCATTGAGGAGGGTCTTCCGCAGTCCATGTACGCCACCATTCTCGTTTGATGATAGCGGCTTCTTCTGCGGTGGGATCTTGCTGATACTGAGCGTTCCACTGAAACACCGGCATCGACGCTTTGGTACGATGTAAGGCTTCCAGATCAAAAAACTCGGGCCACAACGGTTTTTCAACGATAGCTTCTGTTTCGGCATCTTCGGTCTCCAATATAGCGGGGAACTCAATTACCTCATACTTATCTGCTTTACTACTACCTGTCATGTCTCGTACTACACGGCCTGTCAGATCATCAAGATGCCACCGAGTCTGTACAATAGCGACAGCACCTCCCGGCATCAAACGTGGTCTAGCTCCAGCGGAGAACCATGTATACGCTCGGTCAAATACCTCGTAGTTGCCATTAATGATGTCCTGCTCAGAATGGGGGTCATCAATAATTAATAAGTCTGCGCCACGACCCGCAATAGATGAGCCAACGCCACACGCGTAATACTCACCACCGTAGTTAGTATTCCAACGTCCCGCTGACTTAGAGTCTATTGCTAGTGCAACGGAAGGAAATATGCGTTTGTACTCGTCTGTAGAAATTAAGTTTCGTACCTTACGCCCAAAGTCTACAGCGAGGTCTGTGGTGTGGGACACCATCATCACTTTCTTTTTAGGGTTTCTACCTAAGTACCACGCGGGAAAGAAGATAGAGATAAGTTGGCTTTTACCGTGCCGTGGTGGGATGTTTACACACCCTCGGTCTTTCACCCCGCTCTCTATCTCCATTAATAATTTAGCTAGTATGCGATGATGTTTACCTACAATGTAATCATTCTGCATTAGTTTGCAGAACTCTATCAAGTCATCTGCTGCAGCTTGTGTCTCGCGCCGTACATCTAGCTCAGAGATAATGTTGTCTAGCTCACCAAGTTCCGCGTTACTCATGGTGTCAACACTACTGAGGAGTAACTGTAATTCTTCCTCAGTGAAATCTTTAGTCACCTCCTTAACGGTTTTCGCTACTGGTTCCCGATTGTTGTAACTATTCTGTACGGCGGTTTTAGTCATCAAACCCCCCTACGTCAAGCAACTTGCCCTCCTCTGGAGGAACTTCCGGTAGCGTATCAACTTGCCCTAATACATCATCCACATCTATAAATTTACCTTCTGTGGCATCTTCATCGGGGATGATAATGAGTTTTTCTAAACGTGACCTAAGTTGTTGTCGTAAATCGTCTGTCGTCTGATGAGTAATAGTTAGTTCTGATTTATCAGAGAACAAGCCAACATCAGATATCTTACCTAACAGTTCAAGCGCCCGTAAGCGTATACGCCCGTCAGGGTTTTCTGTTTCTTCAATAAGTTTATTGGTTACTGTGTGGCGTAGTTGTACGGCATTCTCTACAACGGCATGACCAAACTGGTCAAGGATGCTAGAAGCCATTACTAATGCAGGGGGTGGTACCTTGCCAATCTTAGCCGCTGTCATCATCTGAGAAACCCCAGTAGGGTCAGTAGCGTAGTCTTCAGAGAGGCGTTGGGCAAAGCCTATATCTGCAGGGGTAGGGTCTGGGATGTCTAACCCTTCTTCTTGTAGTTGCAGTGCAGTTGCACATGCCGCCGCTGCTCGGACTCGTAAATCCGTGTAGGACGTTTGGGGGGCAAAAGGTATGCCTATATCTGGTTCTAGTGAAATCATTGCGCGGCTTATTAACCCGGATAAACGCACTATATAGCGAAAAAAATTTTTTGTATAGAGGTTTGTAATTAAGGGTGGGGGGTCTCCTGTGTGAAACAGTTACTTATTTAGATGTAACTCAAAAAGTAGCTAATTATTTGAGGGAATTAGTAATACAAGGAGGGGGGAGAATAAATATATGAAGGGGGGCATGGGTAGGGGGTGGGTCGATATGGTATCCGTTTTCGACCTATCTGTTGTTGGTATATGTTAGGGAGTTTCCCTAACTGTCAATCCTAACTATGACATTTACCATATCGTGATATAATAGCGACATCAAGACAGGGAATCACCTTGTACTTGTACAACTACTTAACTATAAAGGTAATTTACAATGAGTGAAGCAACAAAAGTAAAAGCAAGCAAGACAACTACTAAAACAGCCAAGGCTAAACTGGCAACCGTCAAGGTACCTGTACCGCATACGTCCGAGGTCAAGCGTACCGAGTTGCAGGTAATGCAGCTGGAGTATGATGAGATGCTAGCCTATGCATTAGGCAAGATAGCCGAGGGTGTACAGTGTGATACCACGGATCAACTCGCACTGGTAACCGATGGCCTATCCAAGGTGGCTGCCAGTACAGTAGCGAAGTCTGGCATACTGGATACCTTACGCCAGTCAGGATTACCGCACACTCACTTGTTCGCACCAATGAAAAGCAAGAAGGATAAGGTACCAAATCCTAATAGCACCTGCCCGAGTCAAGAGTTTTATGATGCCATGATAGCAGCGGCAACAGATGGCCTACCAATTGAAGCTCAGGCAATGCTAGCCCTTGATAAAAAGGACGAGCAGTTTGTACAGAGTGCTGACCGTAAAGATTGGGGTCAGACGGCACCGGATAGATTACTGTTCACCACTGCCAACAGATACTACTGGCAACAGCAGCCAGCCAGTGTCCTCAAGGATGTTCGGAATGCTCTAGCCAAGGCAACAGCCGAATCTGTCCCAGCACGTAAGGGTACAGATAGGGAGCGCCTGATCAAGGCAGCCGAGGAAGGTATCAAGATATCCAAACAGGTATTAGCTAAGGAGGACTTAGGAGGACAGGATAAGGAGCCTGTTGCTACCCTACTAGCCGCATGGAATACCATCAAGGCGCAGTGTGAATCTTTGAAAGATGTTCCTAACAGCTAACCATATGTGCCCCTAGCAATAGGGGCCAACCCAATGAGGTTAATATGAATAATGATCGTCACGTTTTATTAGGCCCTGATGTAATCGCTGATCTTACGAAAGCATTAGATACACTAGCTATTATTGCATCTAGCTACCCCACGTTTGGGCATCATCCAGAATGGAATACCCTAGGCAATATTTGTCTGGCAATGTCCAATGATAAATACCCAATGCCCCAAGTACATCACACAACTCAAAGCGAGGTTGATATGTTCAACGATGAAATCCACGTAAAGGCGCAAGCCGAGGCCCGATACTATCTAGCAACCAAGAGAAAAGAAATGCTACGTAGGGAAGCAAGAGTATTGTTCTCGGTAATAGGAATAACTCTTAGCGTAATCTTTATATTTGCAGTAGCTTAATAAGAGACCCTGATCTTAATTGATCGGGGTTTTTTTTGGCCCTAATTTAGCCAGCGTCCCTGTGTTAGGGACTTACCCTAACAGTACACCAACCTCACACCACCACCCCCAATGATGCCAGTTGCTGTAGCGCGGTGCGGATACGACATGCCTCAAATGATGCCAGTTGCTGTGGCGCGGTGCGGATTGTGTTAGGGGAATTCCCTAACATGCACCTTAGTGGTATCGTTACAAATGTGCCAGCGCAGACCAGCAGGAATGGGCTTTGTACCGTTTGACCCCCCTATTGTACCCTATTGTACCGCTCAGTTTAGAACTAGCGGGACATTATAGTTTGTTCATAGTTCCTCATAGTTACTAATGCTAATCAGCGTGTTGTTATATGCAATAACTATGTACTATTTATTATTCTTTATATTATATCTATATCTATATATTGTATTGTACCGCTACCAATATTTACACCAACATATTACTTCTACGCTTTACAGTTTTAAGTTTACAGAAACAGAAACGAAAAGAGATACATTCGTTCCTCCCCCCTCCTTATGTCATATCGACCGGTACATTAGGTACATTAGGTACAAACCGCATTCCCATTGGTCTACAGCGTACCCCCAAATGGTACAATAGGGTACAACCAGCGGTACAATACAATCCCCCTTTTAAGCACGACTCTCACACCCCCTAGTAAATGCCAACTACAGTAAACAACGCCTAGTCCTTGTAAACTATCCTATAGGTTTACTTGTTTCTGTGAGCTACGTATGAGATAATAGGTTCTAGGTGGGAGAACTTCCTCTCACCAAACACATGTTAGGGATTCCCCCTAACACAACCGAGGTACTACCGATGAGTAGATTACAAGATATGTTAGACGCTAAGAGAGCAGCAGAAGCAGCAGCACAGGACGTTACCCCCGAATCACTAGTCGATGCGTTTGCAGCCGATTGGAGCAAGGAGCGTGTTGATGCCTATTTGGGTGAAGACACGGAACCAGCCCCTGTTACCCAAGAGCAAGTAGAAGAACGAATCATTGCGGGTTTCAAGGCTTCACTCTCAGCTCGAGTAGAAGACGGCCCAATTGATTGGCCCGAAGCAGGAGCCGAGGCAGCACGGGAAGTAGATGACGAGGATGACGAGGACTACGTTACTGACGGGCCAGCAGAGGTTCAATGTAGCTCATGCGATGCCGCAATCACTGACGGTGGGATATTGGGGTACTGCGATGTTTGTTTTGCTAGTGACAAGGTACTGAAACCCCTTGGGCATGAATTTTCCGATCCGAGTGATAGCGACTTCCTAGAAGAGGATGAAGAGGCCCACGCCAAAGCGAAAGCGAAAGCGAAAGTGGAGGCACTACGGGTAGCAGCACAGGCAGCACAGGACGTTATGGATAGCCGTTGGGATAAACCTGTTGACGAGTTACAAGATCAATCCGATGCAGTTAAAGATGCCCTTCTGTCTGTGGCACTAGAGCGGGAACCTGTTGACGAGATAGACCTGTTAGGGAAATCCCCTAACATAGAGGTGCCCACCATAGGCAGCAGTGCCGTACAGGTTACAGTCAACTTTTCTCAGAGTGCGTTCCGCAGGTTAGACCGCAAAGAGAGCGAGAAGGTTACGACTGCCAACGGTGCCATAAAGAAAGCCGCAAGCGTTCACAAGTCACTGTTACCACAGTGTGAGCAGTTGACAGCGATACACTTGTTTGTAGGTAGGTCACGTACCGCGCACTACTCTATGACCCTGCCGTGGTGTGACAAAGGCCCACGCCTACTGCCGACTGCTAACCTAGCGGCATTCCATGAACACATCACCGGGATACAGGACAAGTTCAATGAGTTGTGTGAAGCGTTCTACGCAGTGTATCCGTGGGAAGTTGCCGAGGCAGAAGCAGCCAGAGGTGGTGCCGGTACGCTGACGAACGATAAGAACGGACAGTTTGATACTAGCCTGTACCCCCCACTAGAAGAGGTACGTAAGAAGTTCAAGATGTCGATAGCGTACATGCCCGTCCCAGAGCGAGGTGGGTTTATCACCGACCTACAGGCAGACGCATCCGTTATGGTCAACGACCACTATGACGAGTTCTACCGCAGTGCTACATCCAGTGCCATGAACGAGGTATGGAAGAAGCTATACGTACCATTGCAGAATATGTCAGAGCGACTGGACTACCCCACCCGCAAAGAGAATACCAAGTTCCGCGATACGCTAGTGTCTAACGTGATGGACATAGTGTCACTACTCAAGGTATTCAACATCACCAATGACCCACACCTAGAGGCATGTAGGGTCAAGTTAGAGGAGGCGCTATACGGTGTCACCCCTGATGGGCTACGTGATAACGATACGTTCCGCGCTCAGACCAAGCGCAGTGTAGATGCGGTACTCAAAACACTGCCGAGCATAGACCTATGAGCGGCCCCGAGTACATGACCTGTGTAACGTACAGTGATTACGAGCGCATCGACAGACGCGAGTTTGTAGTGGGAGGCGGGGATAGCAACCCGCTATTCCTCCGCAAGCGTTCCCAAGGTGGGTGGCTGTACTGGAGAAAGGAGTCCAGAGCAGCGCAGCAGGTGGGTGACAAGCCAGACGTACTGGATGCGGATATTGCATTCGCTGACCTAGAGCTACCCGAAGCCGAGAAAGAAGGTTACATGTATATGTACAGCAGAGGTGACAAACACTTCTTCAAGCACATAGACACCCGTAAATACATTACAGCATTACGCAGCACCCAAGACCTGACCCCCTAGGGGTAACTAAGCAGTGTTAGGGAATTACCCTAACATAACCCAAGTAACGCGGCGATAGACCGCAGGAGAAATACAATGTCACAATTAACATACGCATCATCAATCAACGAGATAGCTAACCTGATACTGGTACTGGGCACGAAGCGTACCATCCTAGTAGAGGGAGACATGGGCAGTGGTAAGAGTAGCATCCACTCCATGCTAGGCGATGTACTATCAGGATATACTATGTGCTACCTAGATGCCTCAGTTCTTGACGTAGGTGATGTATCCATACCCAACGTGATGGCGATAGACCATGACGGCAACCATATACCTTATGTCACGTTCGCACCCAACGAGAATTTCGGTATCCACAAGGGCAAGCCCGTATGCCTTATGATAGATGAGATAGGCAAGGCACCCAACTCAGCTAAGAATTCCCTGTTACGAGTATGCCATCCCGAGAACGGTGTGCGGCATGTAGGTAACTACCCACTACCAGAAGGCAGCATCGTATTTGCTACCACCAACCTAGGCTCCGAGGGTGTAGGTGATGTGTTCCTACCCCACCAGAACGACAGGTTTACCATCGTGCGTATGCGTAAGTGTAATGCACTGGAGCAGATAGAGTACGGTATCAACAACGAGTGGGAGTCCTCTGTACTGGGCTTCATCAAGGAGTTCCCACAGATACTGCAATCCTTTGAGGATGTAGTTAACCCATCCGATAACCCATACATATTTCACCCCAAGGAAATGCGCAGGAAGTTTGTGACAGCCCGTGGGTTAGAGGCGGCGAGTGACCTACTCAAGCTACGTGCGGAGTTGGATACAACCACAATGACCAACGCCCTGATCGGTACGATAGGTGAGAGGGGTGCTATGGATCTTATGGCATTCGTACAGCTAGCCGACCAGCTACCCACATTGGAGAGTATCAAGAACGACCCGCACAATGCGCTGGTACCAACATCCGCCGGTGCCGTGGTTATGACAGTGTTCCGTAGTCTAGCCGTCATGGATAGATCGTGGATAGATGCGTGGATGGACTACCTAGTACGGCTAGATGCAGAGGCACAGGGTTTGTTCAGCAACGGTGTACGGACAGAGAACTACAAGCACCAGTCAATAGTGTTTACCAATAAGAAGTTTACGCAGTGGTCACTAGCCAATGCACACATGTACACAGCCGATAAGGTATAGGAGAGAACTATGAACGATGACAGAAAACTACTACTTAAAGTTTTGGATTGTTTGATAGACACAGCACATGAGGCCACTGATTTGGATAATGTTTATGGTGCCGGTGCATGGGAGTCGGTCAGTTGGGCCGAAGTATATAAAGCGAAAGCCTACTTACGCCAACTTGAGGACGAACTATGAATATGTTTGCAGTGTTAACCGAAGAGCAACGGATACAGAAAGCGGTTGTGGATATCATGCACAACCCTAGGTACGTGGCGCTATCAGGTGTACTTATGATGGCAAAGCGTTCGGTATCCGACGAAGACATTACCGCATACACAGATGGACGCGATGAGGTATACGGTAGGGAGTTTGTCGCATCACTTAACGATGCCGAGTTACGGTTCCTCATACTACATGAGACCTATCACCGACTGTACCGTCACCTGATCACATGGCTACACCTATGCAAGATAGACAAGGCCAAAGCTAATGCCGCTATGGACTACGTTATCAACATAAAGCTAGTCGATGACAACACAGATAAGTTTGCTACCATGACAGGGCCACTAGCCAAAGGGTGGATAGATACCAAGTATCGTGGCTGGGATACCGCTAAGGTGTTCCACGACATATACGAGGAGGGTGGCGAGGAAGAAGCAGAATCCCCCGATGGTACTGGCGGGGATGGTGAAGGCGGTGAAAGCGGTGAAGGTTTCGATGAGCATGATTGGGAAGCCGCGCAGGATATGCCAGCCGAGGAGGTAGCAGAGATAGCTAGGGAGCTAGACCAAGCAGTACGGCAAGGCGCTATGGCAGCAGGTAAGATGGGTTCACAGCTAGACGCTAGCCTAACCGACATGCTCCAGCCCGAGGTAGATTGGGAGGCAGCGATACGAGAGTTCGCCATGGCAACGTGTGCAGGTAGAGACTACTCTACCTATGCCAAACCCAACAGAAGGTTTATGGCTAGCGGTATTATCTTACCAAGCGGTGTGTCCGAGAGGGTAGATGTCCTAGTGGCAGCAGTCGATACGTCTGGATCATGCTGGGATGAGCAACCCATGTTTGTCGCGGAGGTCAAGTCTATGGCTGCGGTATGTAAGCCTAGTAAGCTAATCATCCT
>Ga0209336_10001282_pt1 | contig 12276 bp, 7 predicted proteins | sample LinPmetageLP32_FD_184042 | JGI IMG/M metagenome (GOLD analysis project Ga0209336, IMG submission 184042) | Marine viral communities from the Pacific Ocean - LP-32 (SPAdes) (version 2) | ecosystem: Environmental > Aquatic > Marine > Oceanic | place: Pacific Ocean | collected 2009-08-23 | reverse complement strand
GTGTTAGTACGAGATATTTTAATTGATCTATCTAATTCCTCTTGGATCTCCTGGCTTATAAATGTCAATCTATCAAGCGCTGTTTCATGGTCCTCAGCTGGGAATGGATCATTAGCAACATAGTCCGTGCTTTGTGTTTGGGCCAAAGATCTTCTGATAACAACAGTTTCACCGCTTGCTGGTCTAAAATCACTTGAACTGAAATGTGCATCTGAAGATGTGCCAGTATTAAATTTAAACAAAACATTACCGCCACTATCATTACCAGCATTAGTAACAATGTAATGTGTATTTAAAGTTTTAACTGTTTCAGTACCAGTCGAGCTTCGTATGATTACATCTAAATCTGCATCTGCAAATATCTTAAAACCATAAGCAAAACTATGTAATGTGCCATTACCGCTATAACTATTTTTTATTGTGGTTGTTGATACTGTCATCTTGTTTCCTCAAATATATTAGAAAATTCTGGTGATCTATCTGGACTTGCATCACCAGGCCGCCACCAATAACTTTGGTTGTATTCTCTCACATACTTTCTTTCTATATTTCTAAATTTTCTTGCGGCTTTTGGATCCGCATATTGTTGTAATTGATTTAAAATATTTCTCTCTAATGCCAGCCTGGAATACCAAAGAGAACTACCTGGTGTATATCGACCAGCAAACTTAACCATATCAGCGGCAAAGTTCGTATCTTCACCCTCTATCGCTTGCTGTACATTACCCATTGTTAATTTAAGTACATCTTCACCTAGGCCAACTACTGGACCAGCTATTGTTTGTGCTAGACCGCCGCCAAATCTATTATGATCCGACATCAAAAAATCACCATAAATACCCAGGCCACCACTTTGCATAAAAGCAGCTCCCCAAAAACCAGAGCTTGTCATAGGCCTTGGATCTCTACCTTTTGAAATCTCTTTCATTTGTAAAGCTAAAGCACCCATGACTGTTCCAGTAATCATAAAATCAGCCAGGTAAGCGCCTTTTCTTTTTACGCCTTTCTCAGCAATCCCTCTTATTAAATGTGTATTTACTAATGTTGTTCCAAAGTTTTTATACATGGCAAAAGACCTGGATAATTCACCAGCTATTGTACCTGGATTACTATTACCTATTAACGCTACTTTACCTCGCAAACTTGATGATGGAACTGCAAAGTTCGTTTCAGTATTAATCATCTCCAAAACTCTAAGAGATAAATCCCTGGCAGTATTACTATCAATATCAGTTCTTGCTGCTATATTCTCATGGCTTAAAAATGTAGCGCCGTCATATTCATATAAATCCGTGCTTCTAATTACATCCCATTTATCAGATCCAATACCATAACGCTGCAAGCTTGCTCTAATAGGTTCATCTAACTGGTTAAAAGCTTTTGGCGCTTGATCTGCAAGATAACCTAAAAACTCCATGCCAAAGGCCCATCTGCCAGCTTGAGTAAATGGAGAAAGAAAACTTGCCCTCATAACAAAATCTGATATACGCCTGGTTATTTCTGGACCAGATACATCACCTACAAACCTCATCTGCGCAGCTGCAACAGTTGTCCATCCCTCAGCAATCAAACCTAATCTAACTGCCAGCTTTCCTTTTTCTTCTGCTTTTAAAGGATTTAATATTTTTAATACGTCTGTAACTGTGCTGGCTTGCGGTAAACCAACAAATCCCCTGGTTAATCTTTGAAAGTTAAAATCAGTTAATGCTGATATAGCTGCTGATCCTAATTGAGCAGACGTAAGAATTGATCTTATGCCAGCAAACGTATTTCCAAAAAATCCATCTATAGGTTGATTAACCCTACCAGACCAGCCGTTATATAATGTATCTATATATGCAGCTGATTTACGAGCTTTGTTAATACCTTTTTGATCTCCAGGTTTTACTTCTTGTTTAATTTTAGTTTTAATAAAATCTAATGTTGCTATTGGATTTGGTCCTAATACATCCATCTGCGCAATTTCTTTAGACATTGAAGATATATGGCCAAGCATCGTATCAAAAGGATTTGAGTTACCAAACTTTTCTTGATACTCCATCCAGGAATCAGCATCTTTAAAAACTAAAAATCTATGATCCGTTCTACTATTAGCTAAAGCTTTTCTATTACTAGCCATAGCGCCAGGCTTTACTTTATTTAGACCACCGCTGCTTATTGTTTCCCATACATCTTGTAGAGCAAACATAAGTCTATCTTCAGTCATCTTTAGACCAGTTTCGTGATCTATCATTTTTTCTGGATCTAATCTACTCATTGTAAACATAACCCATTCATTTTTACGAACTTTGCCTACAGCAATTTGGTCATGTGATTGCGGCAATCCCCAATCAGATCTTTTTGGTATAGATCCACCAGCTCTATTAAACTGTAACCTTAAATCTTCTGAAGCTGCTTTCCATGCACTAGAAAATTCTTTTGCGCTAAGATCTCCAGTATCTTCTCCAAACACCTCTCGCACCATGTTTTTTAGTTTAGCTTTGTTACGAATTGATCCAACTAGGTTTCTTTTAAATGTAGCAAGTACATCATACATTTTACTGGTAGCTCGCTGTTCTATAGCTTGCTGCCTTTGCACCAGGCTAGAAAACTTAGAAAATACATCTTGCTCTATTAAAGCTTCAGCTGCTTTTGCATAATTTTCTTTATCGCCAAAACCTCTATATTCTCTTAAATTTTTATCTACTTGTTTAAATGCCTGGACCTGGAGTAATTTTTTTCTTTTCTTTTCTGAAGCTAATTTTTTTAAACTATCAAATGTTTCCCTGGCAGCTCTTGCCTGGGCCGCACCTCTATTCATACTGCCCTGGTATTCTACCTCTAATCCTATATATAGATCAGAAGCAAGCCTTGCCTGGTCATCAGTTAGGTTGCCCTCACGATTACCATTGGTAATGCAATCTAATAAACTCATACAACACAACCCTCAAGACGATCCAACATACGTTGATCTTGTGCAAATTCTTCTTCTAATTGTTTTAAAGTTTGTGTTCTGGCTACAATACTATCGCCATCTACAGTTAATTCAGTAGGAACTTCTAAATCTAAATCATCTACTAAGCTTGTTTGTTCTGCAAATTCTTGATTTGCGCTTTCAGCTCTTGGCCCTGGGCCGTCTGTAGAAACTTCTGTGTTTCCTCTATCGCCTTGTCCTCTGCTGCGCTGAAATTGTAATCCCTCAAAGATTCCGTCTGTATCTTCTCGGATTGTTGGACTTTCTCCAAATTTTTGGTTGTTGTCGATTTCGGCGTAACCATTAGCTTTTCCTTGTTGTTTTAAGTTTGCATATGTCTGGTTAGGTTTTGTTCCTATATTTCTAACATATTGTGGACTTACTAATCTACCACTATCTATAAACCTTTTTAACATCCTGGTCATAGCATTTTGTGGCGTAACATCCATTTTGGCTAAAGTAACTGTGTAACCTTTAGCTTGCAAAACTTCTATTTGTGATGCAATTTTTGCAGCATCATCGCCAACTTTAGGAATAACAATATTACTTCCCTCATCGACAATAAGATCCCTAACTAGTTCTGAAAGAGCTGAGCTTTCCTCATGTACCGCAGCTGCACCAAGGCCACCTTGAAATTCTGGTAATGCTTTTTTAGCATCATCTGGATCAACTATTGCAGCGCCTTGTTTTCTAGCTATAAAATTAGCATATGTACTTTTGCCAGCAGCTGGTGGACCAAGCAATATAACTGCTTTTTTTTCTGCTTTAACTTTATATCCTGGTGGTACTTCAAGCTTTGCATCCGTGTATGCTAGCTTCTTCGCTCTGTCAATTAGCGAGTTTACGCCTTGAGCGTATCCTTTTAAGGTCATTCCGTCAATAACAAACTCTCTATTATCAAACCATTCTTTTGAAAAATATTTCGGATCAAGATGAGTTTTTGGTATTTTATCAGCATCTTCAATGGCTTTGATTACTGCTGGATGACTATCTATTTCAGCATCAGTCATGCCCTGGTCAAGCTTTGTATTTAAATCTTGCCTGGCTTCTATGTCTGATAGAAAACCCTCTTGCCGTCTTAACTCACCAAATTGATCTTGTTCTAACTGATCTGATTGTTGTCTGGATCCTGGTCCAGCTGGTTCGTCAAAGTCTTTGAGGTTTGTGTTTGGTTCATTCTCATTTGTGCGGACTTTCGTTTCACCATCGAAAGAGCGTCTGACATTGCCAAGCTCAATCCTGTTGAAATCGCCCTGGTTAATTGAAGCTCGGACAGCGTTGACAAATCCTCTTGAAGCGTTGGTATAGTTTCCGCTTTCTCTTGCAACCCTTGCTGCTTCGTTGAGCGCATCGCTAAGTTGTCCTTTTCGGTTTGCAAGCGTGGTAATGAGCGTGATCGCTTGGCCATCTCTTGATACCCTTTCTTGGTTAGCATTTTTTGCTAGCTGATTTCCCTCAGCCTCTAATCTTTCTGCATTATTTACAAGGTTTTGAAAAGCATTTTTATCCTGGCGTAATGCTTTTTGTGCCATATCTAATAATCTAGCTCGCTCAACAAAAAAGCTTTCGGCCATAACTTCATCGCCAAATAAGCTTCCAGTTGTTTCTTTTCTAAAACCAGCTTCAATAACTTGTCTTACAATAGCATCAGCCTGGAACTCATTTTCTGGTATGTTCCTGGCAAGCACCCTCATTGCAGCTTCTTGTAATCCTGGATCATCTGGTATTAATCTTCCAACAGCAGCAGCAAACTTTGCTGGTACTACATCGTTAATAACCATACCAAATAATTCATCAGTAAGATTTACTATTGCCCTGGCTTGTTTTACTAAGTTAGATCTAGGCGGTAATTCACTAAGCTTACCAGGATCTACTCTTAATACTTTTGCAGCATCAACAGCTGTTCCAGTACCCTCAGCAATGTTTTTCATTGCAGCCGTTACTCTGGCATAGGCTGGACTTAAACCATCTTTTTCTTTTATCTTCATTCCATAGATAGTTACATCCTGGCCCTCAGCTTTTAATCTTTTTGCCAGGCCTAATCTTTGGTGGCCATCTGCAATAAACTGTCTGCCATCTGCATATTCATAAACGACTATTTGTCCAGACTTTATAGGATCCCAGGTTTTTACACCTCTTAGAGCATCAGTAACACCCTCAGCATCGCCGCCACCTTTAAACTGGAATGTTTTTGCATCTACTTTTAAATCGTCTGGATTAAATTTAAAAACTTCATTATTTAAATTATCTGATTCATAAACTGTCTTAGGCGGTATAACCTGGGATTCTGGTACATTATTAATTTTAACCAGGTCATTTGCATCCGCAGCCACCTCAGCTTCACTTAATCTATTTAAATGCTCAGCTTCACTTGTTAATGGATTAGATTTTATTCCATCATCTAAAGTTTCTGCTGCTTCATTTAACAAACTTTCTTTACTTTTAGGTTTGAAAAAACCAGCATCCTTGTAAGCTTGTATTCCTTTTTTTACCTGGTCGCTTGTAAATGAAATTGTTTTACCGCCAGCTCTAAACACAAAAGGCGATGCTGCACCAAAGCCAGCACCAAAAGCTATTGCCTGGTAAAATTGCGCATCAGTATATTCCAGGCCAGTTTTTTTATACCAGTCTTTAACATTCGTTTGTATTAATGCTTCTGATCCAGCTCCTACAATAGCTTGTTGCAAAGCTAGTTGATACAATTTGCCAGGGCCATTACCAAACATAAGACTGCCAATAACTACTGGATCTTGTACCAGGGATCCACCCTCACCCAATAACCTGGCTACTACATTACCAAAACTAGGTGATCTTTCTGTTATCTCTTGATTTTCTTTTGCAGATAACCTGGCTTGTTCCTTACCATTTTCTAATAATTTTGCATGGTCAAACTCGCCAAATAATTCTGGATTGTCTTTTATTATTTTAGAAAGTTCGTTAGCTCTTTTCTCATAGTTTGTGTAACGGCTATCATTAAAGATACCCATTTGAAGATAAAATCCTGGATTAACAACATTATCTTTTATGCCAAGTCTATCTCTATTTTCTTCTATAATATCGACATATGGTTGCCATTGCTCTTGCATAACAATAGATTCAGAAACAGACGTATTATTATATTCACTAAATTTATATGAAGCTTTAAGGTTTTCCATAAAGCTAGCTTCGCCTTTACTTACAACAGTACCAGCAACAGTATTTGCACCAGAACGCTGTTCTTCTTCTTTAGTATATAAAAAACTCATTGAGTAAGGCCATAATATTGCAAGGCATCAAGAACAATCTCGTTACCATTTTTATCACCAGCAATTAGGAAATCATTTTCACCAGGCGTTCCCCTGGCTAACTTATATCTACCATTACCAACAGCGTATAAATTATATTCTTCGCCATTAATATCTTTTAATAATTTTTTATCTATATCAAAACCTTGCTCAGCAAACTTTGCTAAATCTATTTTATCAATCATAGTTTCAAGCTGATCTGCATTTAATTGTTTTGGTAGAATTGTTTGATGACCATTTACATCATCAACACCACCATTTTCATTTTGTAATCCCAGGGCAAGTTTTGCAGCTCTACTATATAAACTTGGTCTAAAAAACTGTTCTCCAGCATCAGTTGCTAATTTATTATAAATCAAATCTGTAACAGACTTAGATGCGCCCTGGACTTCTGGCGGCATAAATAATAAGGCATTGCCAACAGTATTACTGTATTCGCTTTGTGTATTTATATTTGTAACTTCTGGAGCTTTTACGCCAGCGTTTTTTAGATCCAAACCTTGCATGGCAATTTTTGCATTATCAATTAAACCAAGCTTCATAAGACCGCCAACATGAGCTAGTTCTGCTGCGCCTTTTTGAGATAGTTCAGTTAATACATCCTGGGAGTGCCTACCAAACCCACTATTAATTTTATTCAAAACAGCAAGCTTTGCATCTGAACTAGATCGGCTATCTTCAAAAAATGCTTTTAAGCTATTAGCTTCTTCATCTTTTAAAAATTTAACTTTAGATCCATATTGAGCTGATACAGCTAAAGCTTCATTTATTCTTTTGCCTACACGAACTTCATAGTTACCAGACAAAGATCTATCACCAGGATTCATTTGTGGATCAGCAAAATTAATAGGTGTTATTTTTGTATTACCAGATCTTTGAGCAAAAGTAAGAGGATCCCTTTTTAGCTCAGATCTCATATTTGTTTCTAAAGTTTTAAGATCGTTTACTATTTCTGTTTCTATAATTGAATCTATACCAGCTTCGCCAACACCAGGAATACCCTCAGTTGAATACTTTGTTATTTCAGACGATAAATTATTAAGATTTGTTTTCCTGGCTACATCAAAAATTTGTTTTTTTAATTTTAAATTATTTGCCAGGACAATCAATTCAGCGCCATCTGCACCCATTGATTTAGCCTTGTTTTCCAATCCAGTAATACGTTCAATACTTACAGTACCGCCTTTAGTTAAAATTTTGTTAACGTGTTTTAAATCAGTTTTAACTTCAGCTGCTTGTGTTTTATTGATAGCCTTTAGAGTATTTATATCAGTTCTTAGATTTCTATTTATTACCCTAGCTTCAATGGTATCTATTCCATCTGGTGTGTTTTTCTCCAGGTTTTCTAAAAACTTTTCTTTACCCTCTATTGTGGAGATTGATTGAAACGTATCTGTTATAGAATTTTTTAGAATATCCTTTTTTGCAGCCTGGCTTTTTAGAGCTGTTTCAGTTGCAGACATATATCCTAAATCTCTAAGTTTTGCATAAACTCCATTTTTACCAAATAATTCATTTCTAGCTTCAGCCTTTTCTGCCTCATTACCAACAACAGCTTTGTTTTTTAATTGTTCTATTGTTGATAAATAGATAGCCGCCTGGTCATTAATACGTCTATTAGATGATGTAGTTCTTACAGATATATTCTTATTAGTAAAAGTTGTATCGGCCTTTACTAAGAAATCTTTGCGAGCAGCATTGCTTGTAAACTCTTTTGATAAATTCTTTTTTAATACATTAGATTGCGCCATAAAAAATGTATCACTTGACTTAGGATCCATAGTTCTTGCTTTTAATGCAGCATCATTTAATCCCTGGTTGTATTTTAATACACCACTGGCAATTTCACTTTCATATATGTTTCTTTTTTCAGCTTCAAAAAAAGCAAGTTTCTTTTGTTCAGCAGCCTTAAATTCTTCTGTTTGTTTTCGTTCTGCCATCTGCAAAGCGTTTAATGATGCCGTTTGTCCAGCTTCCCCAAGCCTGGTAACAGCTTGCGCAGTTTGTGCAAAAGCACCAGGATTAGCTTGTACTGATAATCTACCAGCACCAGCATTAGTTGTTCTGGCTGTTTGTCTTGTGTAAGTAGGTACTTTCATTAACCGAACCTCGTCTGAACGCCTTGTCGTTGTAGATTTATATTATTTTGAATTGATTGGCGGTTAAGATCAGCGCCAGCTTGTATATTTGCAGCTGAGGAAAACCCTCTTAGTAAACTTACGCCAGCATTTATATTGCCAGAAGCCCTAGCTGTAGATCCATATAATCTATTAAGACTGGCTTGCATCCTATTTTGTACTGCACTTTGTTCTATTTCTTGAACGCCAACGGCTGCATTATATTTTTTTATAGCTATTTCTTCATCAGCTTGTTTAGCATTAGCCAGGGCAATCTTTAACGGCGTACCACCCTCAGCAGAAAAACCATTATATCTAAATGCCTGGCTTGTCGCATCCTGGAGATTGGAAAATTCTTTTTGAAACCTGGCAATATCAAGTTCACTTGCTATCTTTAACTGGACCGCATCTTGCTCATCAGCTAAAGCATTACGCTCATTTATATCTGCATTAAAATTATTAGCTGCTTGCTGAGCTTTGCCTACTGTTCTTGCTCCATTTGCTGCCACTATTGATGAAACTACAGTTGCCGCTATTGCTGCTTCAATACCCATTAAAAAACCTTTGCATACCTAAAATAATCGCTACCATCTGGACCATATTTTCTCATAAGGCCCTCATTTTCTAAACCAATAAACTGCGCAAACCTTTGTGCTTCTGGCCAATCTGCTCTTACAGCTGATTGAATACGAACAAGCTTTTGTTCCTCAATTAGAATATTTAAATATTTAAAAACTATTTTTACTATTGGTCTTACCTGGTGATGAACCTTGTCAGTAGATAAAAACCAAACCTCGGCCACACCTGGCCATAATTGTTTTATGCCGCCACAACAAATTAAATGACCATTATTGATGGCGCTAAAAGATTGACCTGGTACACACAAGCTTTTTGCAAAATCTAAATACTTACTTATGTGATGCGGCGCACCTTTATTCATTGTGCCATCAAGAATTTCTTGGCCATGTTCTGGCTTGTAATCTGCAACAATCATTGATCGAAAGTTTGCAGCCTTGGGAATATTGCAAGTATAGTTGTAGGTAATGGCTGGTTTTGTTTAACTACAATAAAACCATCATTGTCAAAGCCACCTCTAAATTCTACTTCTTTATCACCACTAAACATAGATAACGCTGAACCCATAGCATCTGCGGAGCTTCTAAAAGGTATTCTATCTATTTCACTTTCTGAGCTACCTACCTGGATTCCAACAGTTCTAAATAATCTTAATGTTATATCGTGTATTCTTTTTATTTTACCCTGGGCCGTTCCCTCAGTACCGCCAGCATCAACCCTCATAGTTTGCAATATTGAATCAAATCCTATTCCTATATGTGCTTTTGTTGTTGTTCTATCTAAAGTTATAGCTCCAGAAGATACAGTTTTGTTAGGATGTGTTGCGCCATTAGCCAGGATAGAAACACTTTGGCCCTCTAAATGATTAAGACCAGATATATTTGTTGCCGCAGATCCAGTATATGTTAATCCACTATCTACAAAAAAAGCATCTTCAATATCAGTTCCAAAATCGAATGCAGAAAATGTTTCTATATATCTAGCTGTTGCACCATTAATCGTTCTTTTTACAACCAGGTAAACATTATCTTCATCTAAATCACCAGGTATAACAGCAACACTTTCGACAACAGAATTACCAGATCCAAATGATCCACCAATTATATGTTCATGCCAGCCGACAACATTTTCTTCTCGTCTGTATGTCATGCCAACAAAACGGCCATCAGTTAAAACACACCAAACAATATTATCTGGCTCTTGCTGAAATGCCATTTCAGTAATACCGCTATCAGTTATATGCTCAGCTAATACTGTTAGATCTGGAGCCTGGTAACTATCTGAATCAAAATTATAAACTAATTCTCTAACTTTTCTTGATGCTCTTTGTACGAACATCGTTACATTACCAACCTGGATAGGCTGTATATTTGCGGATCCATAGTTAGCCTGGCGTTTTATTTGTGCATTAGTTGGTGATAATGGCTCTGCTGCACCACTTGCACTTACTGCAAATTCACCGCCGCTAGTACCTACAATCAAAACTCTACTTGATGTTAGATACCTAATAACATTTACCTGGTTAGATCCTATTGTATATGTCAAGGCATCATCTGCATCTATACCATCTGCAAAATCTTCAAAGCTGCCACCTACTGAGAAAAACAAAGTTTGTGGTTGTGATGATGTATTTGCAAATACAAGCCGCTGTTCAAAAAAAGAAACCGCTGCTGGATGACCAGTTGTTGCGCTAAACGCTCCCAGGCTAAAATTATTATCAGCAACAATATCGCCGTTCAATGTTACAGATTGTCCAGCTGATTCATTTACTAAATCTATGCTAGGTGAAAACAACATTGTATCAGCAGTAACCTGGACAATTAATGCAGAAGATTTATTGTTTCCGCTAGTAGATGCACCAGTTATTGTAACCTTTTGACCAACTTTAAAACCCTCAGTAATAAAACCGCCAGCTGTGTCTGTTATTCTATCGTTATGCTCAAGACCAGTTGCGCTTGGATCTCCCTCAAAAAATGCAATAGTTGAAACATTATAACTAGGCATTAGCTCAGTTCTGCCCTCAGCATTTTCCTGGACCGCAGCTGTAACAGTTGTTGCATTTGTAAATGCAGTTATTTTTGCAAAACCATCATGTAGTTTTATTAATCTTCCAACATCAGTTGATGCAAATAAACTGGCGCTTGCGGTTACTGTAACGCTACCAGTTCGGCCATTGGCTGTTAATGTTATATCGGTTATGTTTGGATCTTGCATTGGTCCTCTCAGAAAATTTACTTCTGAGATTGTCCAGGCGGTATGACTTGTCCTGGTTATTTTTTGTACTGGATGCGATGGATGTACCAGGTACATAACATCTGCGCTTTGTGTAAACTTAATCCCAGATACCTGGGCGGTTGTATAAACTGTTGATACCTCTATTGGATTTGAACTACCATCGACAACAGTTCCACCATCTTTATGTATTCTAAAATACTGATCTCCAAATTCTAAAATATATGATTGCTCAACATTAAATTCAAAAGGTATTAACCTGGTAAAGTTTGCACTTGCCTTAACTGTGTTGACATACTTTGTGCCTGGTCTACGACTAGCACCGCCATGAGGATGTATGATAAAATTTTGTAATTTTTTACATCCATTAAAATATTTATTTACATCAGTTCTACCCTCTAACCTGGGCGATAATTCACCAGCTGTAAAATTATTAAATGGAGGTGAAGCCTTAGCCATTTACAACCTCGCATTAATAAATGTATTTGCTGCTAATACTTCACTATCCTGGATGCTAGCAGTATTTGTTGTATTACCCTCAGTTGCATCAACAAACCTCGCTTCTTTTAATTTATCTCTATACAATGTTGTTAGTTGCGCAGATAAACTAATACTTCCAGATAATGGATAAGCTATATCAGCTGCAAGAGCAGACACAATAGTTTCTAATAATAGAGTATCGTATTCATTTGGATCAGTAACCTTGCCAACAAAAACTAAATTAAGTGTACTTTCATCACTTAAAATTTTTCGGCCCTCTAATTCAAACTTAATTTCTGGATCAGATAATTTTAATACTCGCAAACAAAAAGGATCAGTAGGCAGCGTAAATTGCTTAGCATAAGTAAAACCTGGAGCGCTTGCATCAGCTGCTAAAGTTTGCCTGGTAATTAAACTATTCCAGGGATGAGATCTAAACACGCCATCTCTTACAAATTCATAACGCTGGTTACATATCCTGGCAGCTTTACTATCTTCAGTAAGCGAAATTATATTTGATGCGCCTATCTGATTTAAAGCTGAGTTACATATATCTACTACTGAAGCCATAATAATTCCTATAAAAAAAGCAGCGCATTGCTGCGCTGCTCAAAGTTTAGTTTATAACGTATTC
>Ga0209336_10001276_pt1 | contig 12294 bp, 7 predicted proteins | sample LinPmetageLP32_FD_184042 | JGI IMG/M metagenome (GOLD analysis project Ga0209336, IMG submission 184042) | Marine viral communities from the Pacific Ocean - LP-32 (SPAdes) (version 2) | ecosystem: Environmental > Aquatic > Marine > Oceanic | place: Pacific Ocean | collected 2009-08-23 | reverse complement strand
TCCACTTGCAGTAACTCCAGACCCAACAAAATTTAATGTGCTAGCGGCTGTAGAAAGCGCAGAGCCTTCATCCTTTACCGTAATCGTGTTGTCACCAGCGGGGCCTTGTGGGCCAGCAACGGTAGAATCAGCACCAGCTGCTCCAGCTGCTCCCGCTGCTCCCGCTGCTCCCGCTGGGATTCCAAACGCAAAAGTAGCTGTGCCGTCAGCCACATTAACGGAAGCAGTTGGTGATGCACCAGCCGACAAGCCAGACACATTGACCGCTGCCCCTGTGACTTGCTGCGTTACTTCTGGATTACCGGTAGAACTGTTGAAACCTAAGACCTTACCAGCCCGATCAGCCTTCGCTGGAAGCGTCATATCGATGGTCGTTGGGTCAGACAAATTAGCTATTAAAGCTCGGTCAACTCTCTCAGAAATTTGCTGATCGAAAATGGTTAAAGCGTCTAACTGTTCGTTTAGGCTTGATGCCTTTAAATCACCAGCCGTGACAAAATCAGTTGTTCGTTCAATAGACCTGGCACCAACAATTGTAACGGTGTTTGATCCTGTTGGCGCATTTGGCACGTTTGTTGTGCCGGTGTTAAGTGTAACTGATCCTGTCCCGTTCGCATTTATTGTAACCGCATAGTCAGTCGTTAAAGTCAAAAGTGTCGTGCCTAAAAAAACCGCAACATCTGTGTTCACAATAATTTGAAATGTAAAAGCGTAGGGCCCTGTTCCGGCACTGCCAGAAAGATTAACCCGCCTTTTAACTGCATTTATTGAGTAAGCTGTCATTTCACTACCTCACGAACCCTTTGGCTGTTGTAACATAAATCCATAAAAAAATCACTAAGGTTATCCACCCGTTACCCCTTGTATGTTAGGCCCACGCCTCGGAGAAGTCTCACCAGGACGCCACCAATACTCCTGGTCATAGTTGCGTTTGCGCCTACGTTCTAAACTTCTCATGCGTTGTTTAGCCTTCGGGTCAACCATCATCCGCAATCGATCCAGGATCAGACGATCAACTGCCAGGCGCAAATACCAGGTCGATGCGCCTGGAACATTGCGTCCAAAGAAATCTATAGCCTCACGACCAAAGTTTGTGTCCTTGCCCTGGATCATCTGAGCCACGTTTCCAACCGTTAGGTTTTTAAGCTGATCGATGAAATCAATCCTTGGCCCTGCTATTGTGTTCGGTAAGCCAGACCCAAACCTATTAACATTTGAGAACAGGAAATCTCCAAAAATACCAAAGCCACCGCCAGTAAGTAATGCCACGCCCCAAAACTCTGGAGTGTCCATTTTAAGTGGGTCACGCCCTTTTGTCATTTCCCTGATCTGTATTGATAATGCGGCCATAGCGGTTGATGTTATGAGCAAATCACCAGCTATTGATGCTTTGCGTTGTAGCCCGTCCTGGGTAAGTGCAGCCTTTACGTTATTCATGTAATAGGTGACGGGAAAGTTTTTGAACATTGCAAATGACCTGGCGATTTCACCAACCATTGTCCCTGCCTTTGTCCCGCCTGTTAAAAAACTTCGGCCCCTGGCAGATGCCACTGGAACAGCTATGTTAGTCATGCCCTGGACCATTTCGAGCATCTTGAAAGAAAGGGCGCGATCCTTCTCCAGCATATCATCTGGCCGCAAGAACTTTGCCCCTTTGAAATCATATTGTTCAAAGCTGCCCATCTTTGACCAATCGGCTTCAGTAATACCATACCGCCGCAGAGTATCTTTGAAAGCTGGGTTAAGCTCAGTAAATGGCTTGGCCGCGTTGTCGGCAATAAAGCCCATGAACTCCATACCAAAGGCCCAACGCCCTGCCTGCGTAAAAGGCGAGAGAAGGGAAATGTTCATTGCGACATGGCTGATTGCCTCACTAAAGTTACCGCCCAGGGCGTCACCCGCATACCTGGATTGACCATAGGCCACAGATGACCAGTTCTCAGCAATCAAACCCATTCGTATGGCTTGCTGCTTTGTGGTGTTATTGGCTGTCATCATCTTAAAAGATTGCTTGAGAGATGAATTGAACACATCCATCCCAGCCATTCTCTTGGCTACCCGCGAACTGTTCGGGTCAACGGCCATAGATAAAATAGAAGTTGAGCCAAGATATGCCGCAGTGAGTAGATTGCCCAGGCCAGCAAAGCTTCTGGCAACGCCCTCACTAACAGGGCGATTAGATTTTCCGGTGACATAATCATAAACGTTATCAAACTCATTAAATGGCCGTTCGAGTTTTGACGCGGCATTAGCCGGCTGGCCGACTGCCTTTGCGTCTTTTCTAAGTTGGGTTTTGAGAAATGAGATTGTCGATGTTGGATTTGGCCCCAGGATTTCTAGCAGCCCTATGTCCCTGGACATACCGTCAACGTGATCCATCATCATCGAGAATACATCACCGCCACCATATTTCTCCTGATACCCAAGCCAGGAGTCAGCGTCCTTAAACACCAGGAAACGATGGTCTTGTCTGCGTTTGGCTAATGATTTGCCTTGTCCAGCCACAGATGTTTCTTTCACTTTCGAGAACCCATCAGTCGCAATCGTCTCGTAAACCTCAGCTAGAACCTCATCAAACTCAACAACGCCCATTGGCTTGCCAGTTTTGAAGCTAACCATTTTATCTGGGTCGAGTAGGGGCTTGATAAATGCTAACCAAGCTTCTGATCCAGCTTTCCTAATTGCCGCGTTATCATGGCTTTGCGGCATACCCCAATCTGTGCGCTTTGGAATATCCCCGCCAGCTTTGTTAAATTGGACCCTTAACCATTCAGCGGCTTTGCCCCAGGCTTGAGCAAGTTCTCTTGCTGCCTGGTCCCCCGTATTTTCGCCAAAGATCTCACGCACCATTGACTGTGAAGTGGCGCGGTTTGCGCTGGTGGTGCGGCCCACGACCTGAGTTTTACGCAACTGGCCCAGGATGTTGTCAATCATCCCGTGTGCAATGCCTCTTATTGCATTTTGCCTGGCAACAACATTTGAGTATCCGCTCCGACCCGTTCCATCGCGCTCCAGGAGAGCAACCATAGCTTCGCCCTTGTTCTTGCCAGTGAAGCTATTTATGTCATCCATTACCCGTTTCTGGGTGGCACGTTGTAGGATCATGCGCTTTTTCTTTTGCGCTGCTTCGTATTTGAGAACATCGAAAGTGTCGATGCCAGCCTTAGCGTCAGCCGCAGCCGAGCCCATTCCACCCTTCACTTCATTATCGACTTTAAAGTTAATGAATAACTCACGGGCTTTTTCAGCCTGTTCTTTAGTCAAGCCGCCATTTTCGGGGCCCTCTTTCTCAGCGTTCTTGATACAATCCAACAAACTCATGTGACACACCCCTCAAGTCTATTCAGCATTTGCTGATCCTGGGCCAACTCAGCTTTGACCTGGGCACCCGTCATGGTGTCTGGCACAACCTCATCGTCCAGGGCCTTGTCAAAATACAAAACCTCATCGTCAGCCAATGTCTCAAAGTCAGTATCCCTGGCTATCTGTTCGACAGTCAGATCGATATTGGCTTCGGTTTCTTTTGTAACTTCGGGTAGGGTGGTGGCCTGAGTTGTCTCAAGCGGATCGTCTGGCAATTTTCCTAGCTGTAGCTTGGCCGTAGCCTCATCAGCCCTGGCAACATGGTCAACTACTCTTTCAGCATCCTTCGCAGCCGCAACATCTGGGCCTTGCCCTCGGGCGTCTCCAGATGCGCTTCCACTTCTCTGTCCGCTTTCTCGTAGTCGTAACTCAACCCCTTCGAGGAGTCCCCTGGTATCTTCGATAACGGGCTTTGCTGCCCCTTGGGACCCGTTGTTGTCGATTTTTGCGTAGCCATCAGCTATCCCTTTTTGTTTAAGTTCATCATAAACCATCATTGGCCTTTCGCCAACGCTCTTTAAATAGTCATAAGGTATATAACGATTTTTAGAAACAAAGCGCATAAACATACGGTTTCGAGCATTGATGAAACTTACATCCATACCCACCAATTCTATTTCGTAACCACCGCCTCGCAGCTTTTTAATTAGTGGCTCTATGCTGCTTGCTTTATGGCCTACAGTCGGAATGACTATATTAAGACCTTCTTCTATTGCCTCACCTTGTATGACTTCCATCATCAGCTTACTCTCACGATGAACCGCATTAGCCCCAACCCCATCCTGATATTCGGGTATTAACTTTTTTGCCTCATCTGCATCTATGATTGCCGCGCCATACTTTCTGGCTATTGGGTTTGCTATAGATGATTTTCCGGAGGCGGGTGGCCCCAGAATAATAACAGCCTTTTTTTCAAACTTGTTTGCCAAATCTGGAACGGTAAGTTCGTCAGCTTTCCAGGCTAAATGCTTACTGTCCTGGTATAGTTTTCTAAGGGCTGATTGATAGCCAATCATTTCGCCGCCTGTTTTTGGGTCAACAAATGTCCTGTTTAATTCATACGGGACTGTTGCATATCCAGGTGCAGCCGAGGTTTCTGGTATAGCAGTCATGTCATAATGAGCATTAGTAATAGCTTCATTATTTAGCAACGTCTCTTCATCAACATTGTTGTTAAGATCATCAACCAGTTTTAACTTACCAGCGTCAGTGACATTCTCAGGTGCAGTAAGCACCTCAGGCACATCAGTATTAAGAGCCTCGAAATCATCAATTTGATCCAGGACCGCATCAGCGTCCTTTGCATTTATACCCTTGCCCTTAAACGCCTGGATGCCAGACTTTACCTGGTCAGTTGTAAACTTTGCGCCTTTGGCCACACCAGTTAAAGCAACAGGGAAGGCGGCTCCGATTGTACCGCCCAGGGCCACCATTTTAAAAAAGTCCTCATAGGTGTAGTTCAGGCCCAGGGTATTATACCAATCCATAACACCAGCCTGGAGTTGGGCCTCAAGCCCTGCACCAACGATAGCCTCGCGCAACATGGTTTTACCCAGGGCTTGGGATGAATTAAACCCAAGAGAGACGGGGCCCGTAATTATTAGTGACTCAATCAGTGAGTCATCGGTTAAAACGCCCCCCATTGTCCCTACAAAGCCGCCGATAGTTCCCATGCCAGTCTGGTTGACGGCATCCTCTTGGCCCTGTTGTACGGCCTTTAAACCGCGATCTATGATGCTTTGCTCTAAAGTCTCTCGGGTCATGTCCTGGAACTCAGGGTATCTGTCTGGATTATCGCCTAATATGCTAAAGATATTTGTGAGTGCCCGTTCCCTGACCCGATCATTTGCGCCCATACTGTCGGTCATGCCGAAATATTGGCTGGGGTTTTGGATTTTTGTTTCTTCGCGCTCGTTGATAGCGTCAACTACGGGCTGCAATTCTTCGCCCAAAATTGTAACATATGTATCGACATTTGATCCATAAACCTGGGCGTCATAGGCTTTGGACATTGCATCCATAAAGTTTAGCTGTTCACCGCCAAACTCCATAAAGGTTTCGCCCATGCCAGTGTTATTGTATGGCTCAAAGAAAACACTCATTGTTGCACTTTCTTAAAATCCAACAAATAGGGCTGGCCATTCGGGGCCATAAGTGTCACGCCTTTGTACCTTAACATAAAGATACCATCATCAACCGTTATCAGGTTGGAGTCCTCGACAATGCTTATGTCCATTTCTTCTTGGTTTGCAAATCCAATAGGAGCCTGGTTGATTGGGACATATTCACCATCACTATCCTGGGTAACAGCCAATTTGAATACATCCTGGTAAGTCTCAAGACCTTCCATAATGTCATCAACGCCATCATCCTGGCGTATATTCGGGGATAATAAGAGGTTTGTTGTGATGCCTTTTGATTTGTGACTTACCAACCCACCATAAGCCTCACCCCCGACCATTCTCCTACCAGCCGCGTCTTGCAGCGCATCCTCATAAGTCCCGCCTTCACCTCGGGTTGCCAGGTATATAAAATTAGCAATTTGCTTTATTCTGCCTACTGCTTTGATTGTTGACTCCGATCCTGTCATGCCAGAGATCATGCCCGCTCGTTGCTCACGAACATCAACCATTTCACCACTTGCATTGTCTGGCCTTTGTGATGCCAGAAGCCGACCTTTCATAATGTTGTCAATAATTGAGTTATCGGTGCCATTGACTATCATTCCGCCAATATGTGCCAGGACAGGTGCGTTTTTGCTGGTTTGCCTTAGGACCTTGATTGAGTCCTCGCCAAACGCTGAAACCAATGTTCCCAACAGACCAGCTTGTAACTCTATTGGTTGTTCAGTTAATCCTGTCGAAATTGCATCCGCTTCTGCTTGTGTCAGTAGTTGCTTGGGTATTCCGTAATGACTAGCAACCTTGTTAGCGTTTTGCTTTCGCACTTCAATTGCAGATGCAATAGCTTCTGGGGTAGAAGCAGGGTTAAACAAAACACTCATCAAGTCAGTCTGAATATCTACAACTCCAGCTTCGTTAGCCCACTCCAGTGCATCTTTGTTAAGGGCTGCATTTTGAGCGTTAATCCTGGTATCCAGGTCTTTAATCAAATCATTTTGCTCAGGTGACGCACCGCTTTCACGGGCCTGGTCTTTTAGCTTGTCTCGTTTAGCTTCCAGGGTGAGGGTGCTATCATCAGCAATGTCGTTGTAAATCGTTTGAATATTTCTAAGATTTGCTAGTTCAGCGTTTAGTGAGTCAACCAGGGCACTAGGGGCACCATCACCAGCAAGTTTTGATATGGCTGCTTCAGCCGCTTGCAAATCTTCATCTCTCAGCGGTGAGAAGTCCTCGGCCACTTTTTCTAACGCATCGATGCTTTTGCTGATGGCTGTTCCAGTTTTTACCCAGGCGGCGTTTTGTGCCTTAGCCGCAGCCAATTCTGGACGTAGCCTGGCACTAACAACCTTGAGCCGTAGAATGTCACTAGGGGTTGCGCCTTCATCCTTAGTTTGTTCGAGCCTAGTTTTCTCAGCAATCAGGTCATCAGTGGAGAATGTTTGAATGTCTCGGAAATATGCGATGTGACCCTCAGCCGTTGTGAGCGCATCTTTTAATTCAGCAATCTTGGTTTTATCGCCACCGCCTTCTTCTATTGTCTCAATTCTTGCCTTTAACTTATTGATAACGCCACCAGCCGGAACAGCCCCAGCGGTCACAACGGTCCCAACCTCAGACTTTATGTCCGCTGCAAGATTACTGATCTCGCCATTCAAAGCGTTTTTTGCAGCCTTGGCCTTGGTCCTAAAATTATTAACCAGGGTTTGCGCGGTATTATCATCTAGGTTTGCCGCCAGGCCGTTGCGCTTTCCAATAGAAGCCTCAAAATCATCCGCATATTGTAACTGGGCTTCTGGCGTTGCCATACGGTCAAAGCCGCCACGGGCTTTTGCGATGTAGGCTCGTTTTTTTAAAGAGATGACTTCTCGGGCTATTTCTTCTGGCTGATAACCTTTTGTGCCTAGGAAAGACGCAATGGTATCAAGCTCATCTTTAATGTCTTGATCAACTTTTGCGGTTGGAGCCCTGGCCTGATCTTCCAGGCTTTTGGCCATTTCGTCTAAAGCCAGTGCGCCTTCAGCCCTGTTTTTCTTGCGCTCTTCTTTTATGTATTTTTCTGAATAATTTAGAAACTGTGAGTTGCGGTAATCATCTAGCTTTAGTGCCATAGCTTGGGCGGTGCCTGGGTCCATCAAAGCAAGTGACTCCGAAAAGCCCATGTTCACCATGTCCAGCTTTTCACCAAGCACCTCAGGCGTGTCGTTATCCTGGATGGATTGCAGATAAACCTTACCCATCTCGGCTTTAGCTTTTACTTCAACTTCTGCGGATATACCCTTGACTGCCGTGGTAAATGCCGCAGCTTCTTTAATGTTAAGTGAAGAAGGGTCACGATTTTCTAAACCCTGCAAAGTACCCGTTGGATTAGCCGCACCCTGAGCCTGGCCTTCGAGAGTTAATCTTTGTTTTGCCTGGCCAAATGCAAAATCGCTAATTGAGTTCATTGCCCTGGCAGTAGCGTCCGCAGTATTAACAGCCTCACGCCCAGCCGCAAAATCAATTTGCCTCGCTGCCCTGGGGCCAACTGTGCTAACTCTGTTACCAGCATATCTTGGAAATAAATCAGCCATCAGTCACCACCGCCATAGCCATCAGATACCATCCCGCTACCACCAGAGCCGCCAAACATCCCTGACGATTGGCCCATTTGACCAGCCTTCATAAATGACTGCATCCCGTTAATCCAGCCCTGGCGTTTTGCCAGGCTAGCCGCGCCCGTATATTGCGCTGCCTGGGACGCCCCAACAGCCTCAATAATCTGACCTTGTGCCTGGAGTAATTGCTGATTTTCTGATGAGGCAAAGAAATCAACTGTGCCCTTTTTAGCTTGAGTTTCAGCGTAGTTTGCAACTGACCCAGAGAAGGCATCAATCCCACCAGCCGCAGCCCTGGCATTGATTGCAGCCATTCCACGCACAACATTTTCTAAAATCTCAATACCCTGCTTTTTATGATTAAGCGTTTCGGCCCTGTTTTTAAGCATATCGCTTTTAGCCTGGAGCGTAGCTTGACGGGCTTGCATTTGATAAAGTTGACCCTTGGCTTTGCCCATTTGAATGGACTGTATGCCTGAGGTTACGGCCATTGCTACTGCTACATATTCCATTATGCACCTACCGAAATCTTAAAATCTAAAGCTAAAACTGTCATCGCCAACGGAACTGTTTGTTTAAGGGTTATGGTGCCTTCCTTATCAAACCCAAGGAGCGGCCCAATAGTTTTGACGCCAGTAAAAGGAGTGACCGCTGCATCCAGATTGTTTTCACCAAACTGGCGAAACGAAACCAACTCGCCATTGATTGTCAAAGCCTGGGTTTCAAACACCTCGGCATTTACTTCCAGGATACGTTTCTTAAAACCACGCATTGAACCAGCTTCGGTTTGTGGCTCGACAGGCATGGTTTTGATTTCAACCTCATAATTTAGACCGACTTGCCAGGTTGTTGCTGAATTACGATCAAAAGTAACCACGTTACTTGATACGGTTTCGTCACTTTGTACGACCCCATCCAAAATGACTTTGACTGTTTCAGTGTCGAGATGTGCCACTGTTGCATTTGCTGCCGCAGCACTCGCGGAAATCGCACTATCAAGTGTCAAAGTGTCATCAAAATATTCAACAAAATACTGTGCAGAACCGTCTATTGTGCGTTTGACAACCGTGTAAATCGTATCAATATCAACGCCTACAGCCTTAAAGTCACCGTCTGTTGTAAACTCGGCTGGGGCTGTCACTTCCTGACTGCGTAGCAGCGAGAACACAAGCAACGAACCATCAGTCGAATTGACAATCATAAGTCTGTCTGACTCATCAGTGGATGTTGCACGCCTTATCGCCATGTCGATTGGAGACTTAAACAGATGACCGGACAGCATACTGACATTGTTAGTATTGTAGGCTAACTCGGAGTCGGTAAACGCTAACTCATTTAGCGATTTGCCTTTGCGCTGAATAAATAAGGTTCCACTGTCCACACCAACAATCGGCACATCTTCTTTTGATCCATTTCTTGTCGCAATCTTAACTATAAGATTTGCGGGTGTGATCGGCTCTTGTAACCCCTGAGGCACATAGAACTCGCCGCCTGTTGTAAAAATCTGTAAATCACGACCCGAGAAAATGGCGGTTACAGAATTAAGCGTTGAGGTTGTGAGTGTCGCTTCAAGGCTCGCATCATCTAAGCCTTCACCTTTGTCAAAATTAAAAAAGTCATTAGTCCTAGATGCCCAAATCGTTGAAGGCAGGGACTTTGACCCAGCCAACCATAGCCGACCCTCATGGAAAGTAATTGCTTTCGGCCAACCTCTTGTGCTTGACCAGGCTAACTCATAACCAGCCTCTAACTCCCAATTACTTTGAGTGATAGCGTCAGTGTTAAAAAGCGGAGTTTCAACAACAGTTTTTACAACCGTTGAAGATACAAACTCAACAATTCGCAGCCGACCAAAACTTGATGTTATGTTAATATACTGATGAACATTACCGCTTGTAAAAACACCAGAAGATGCAGTAATTGTGATATTGCCAAATGTTGCACTGGGCGTGATTGTGGCACTCGGGTTACTGGTTGAAATAGTGTACGGATAATAGGGCCTCTCAGTAAAAGCCACATTGCTTTTTGTCCAAGTTGCGTTGTTTGCGCCTCGTACAAGTTGCAGCGGCTCCAGGTCCTCATGCACGAAAATAATTGTATCAGCCGATTGAGCAAACCTCAATTTAGGCAACATAGCCGCAGTGATTTCAGAAATAGCCAGGTAGTTATTACCTGTCGCGTTGATGTTTGTGATTAAGACGCCATCTCTTATGACGTAGAGTTTGCCAGGCGTGATAGCAAACATATAACTGTCATCAGTGTTAAACTCGAAAGGCACAAGCCTAACGCCGTTTGCTGCGCCGGTATCCAGCGTTGTCAGATACCGCAAACCCTCTCTGCGCTTGGCACCGCCCTGGGGCTGAATGACTACATTTCTGGCAGTCTGTAATGCGTTGTAATATTGCTTTAGGTCAATTCTAGCCCGCAGTAGTGGGTCAATCTCACCCACTGCAAAATTAGTTTGTAGTTGAACAATGCGGCTCATCCGCGCACTGCGATTAAGCTATAATCCTCAATCGCCTCTATTTGCCTGTTTTGGCTGTCGGTTGTGGCAGCAACCCTAAAAAAGCCGCCCCTCATGTTTTCCGATGGGGAGCCGACTGCAATATTTTTAAAATATTCGGCTTTGGTTATCTGGTCAGTAACAGTCTCGGCAATGTTCCAGGCAATTTGATATTTTAGTAATTGGATAAAATATGTCGGCATTTGGCTTTCGGGCGTTGGATACTGATAATCAACATGAATTTCAGTTTCGCTCGTCAATAGCTTATCGCCTAAGATTTCCCATCCATAGGCAATAGATTTTGCGCCAGATGTAGCAGAATTGAACACGGCTCTTACATTGTTCAGCCGATCACCTGGCAGTTGGTATTCATAAAGGAACTCGTTTAGAGGGGTGTTTGTTGTTCGAGCAAGAGTCACCTTCTTAAAAGAAAAAGTCCAGGGGTGCATACCCAGGGTGCTATCTCGAATATCATCATAAAGCCTGTCGCAGATTTGCGCTGCGTCAGTGCCCTCAGAAAAAGAGGAGAGCGGCTTTGCCCCAAGCATAATTAAGCTATCGCTGCAAATTGATAGTTTAGTATCGCCAGTTGCCACTACCGCTCTCCTTTAGTTATTGGGACAACCCCGCTCTTAAAGAGTTGCCCCAGGGAGGATTTTTAGTCAGCGTCAGCTACACTAATAGCGGTGCCATCACTCACATCCACAACGCCAGAAGCGTTTGAAAGCACTATGACAAGCGATGCCGTTGGTGTGGCTGAGTCGCGGACATACATAAGATCACCAACTTTGAGCAAATCAGCCGCAGCGTTGAAGTATCCAGATGTATTAACAGTCGCAATCGCGTCCGCACTTGTGTAACTCCACATTTGAGGTGCAGTTCCAGCTTTGCCTTGGCCGCCGATAGGCTGTAGTCCAGTTTGAGAATATGCCATTTTTCAGTCTCCTATTCGCGGCAAGTAAGTTTAGCGATGCCCTCGGGGTCAACCGCGACTGCACCCGCAGAAAACATTGAGGCAATCAAGAAACTTGTTTTCTCAGGGATGTAATCCACTTTGGTTTTTTCAGCCATGTTGATGCCAAGGCCCATAGCGTCTTTATGGAAAGCAAAAACAGTTCGATCACTCGAACCATTAATAGCCAGACCGCCTTCGTCTCTGTCTCCAATTGAGACAAATCGGAAGCCTAAAAACGAGTTTACCTCACCAGTCACTAAGGCTTTTACGGTATTGAAATCGCTGCTAGTGACTGAAGTTTCGGCAAGCAGTGCATCCATATTGTTCGCATGAGCGACAATAACGCGGCCTTGTGATGGGACGTTTTTGGCGTCCATCTGTTTCTTTGTGTCACGCAGCTTTGCGACATTAAGATTGGTGTTTGAGCCACCGACACTATTGGCCACAGTAAGTGTGCCAGATGCCGCAGTTAGTGCATCAAGAACCACCTGGTCCATTCTTCGACCAATCGCTCCACCAATTACCTGAACCAATTCTGAGCGGTCCTGAAAATTGATTTTAGCCTGGTTAAAGATATCCGAGTATTCTGCGGCGATGAAATCTTGCATGGTCGCTTGAACAGAATTATAGGATACAGACATTGGTGTGACATCGGTCTGAGGCACACGAATAGATGCAGTGCCTTTTCCGATAGTCGGAAATTTTACGATAGAACCCTCGACAGAACGCTCACGGGTCAGCCCAGCAAGGGCACGT
>Ga0209336_10001275_pt1 | contig 12300 bp, 21 predicted proteins | sample LinPmetageLP32_FD_184042 | JGI IMG/M metagenome (GOLD analysis project Ga0209336, IMG submission 184042) | Marine viral communities from the Pacific Ocean - LP-32 (SPAdes) (version 2) | ecosystem: Environmental > Aquatic > Marine > Oceanic | place: Pacific Ocean | collected 2009-08-23 | reverse complement strand
AACGGCTCAAGCATTAACTGCACCACAACCACCACAACAAAATAATGGTTTTAGTAAAAGCGATACCCAAAGACTAGATATTTTTGTTACTGGGGTTGTTGGTAGGTCAATGGGTTCTGGACATTTTTCAGTACAAGATATTGGGGAACTTACAACTAATGCTGTGAGGGCATTTAATGAAAACCTTAAAAAATTATAAAAAACTATTTGCCGACTTTTGGGGGTATCATGAAAGTGATATTCCTATCTGTTGGGGGTGCTTTAGGCAACAGGCGGTAGATATACACCATTTGATACCTAAAGGCATGGGCGGGGTTAAAAACAACCGCTTAAATAGAATTGATAATTTATTTCCAGTTTGTAGGTCTTGTCATGATTTAGCACATAAAGACAAATCTATAAATGAACAATGGAAGTTAATATTAAATAGAAAAATTTCTGAAAAAGAGTGGGAAAATTTATACAATGATAAAAAATGAAATGTCTTTAAAAAAGTTTGTTATCCATTGTAAGGAAACAAAATATTACAACGTAAATATATCAGCTAAAAGTTATGAAGATGCTGAAAAAAGATGGAAGAATATCGCAAGAAAGCGGGATTATATAACCCTACATGATGAACTAGAAGTAATTAGCATAAGTGATGAAAATGAGTGATATTTATTTAATAGAATTTGAGCCTAACAAGCTATCATACCAACAAGAAGAATTAGGTATTACATTTGCTGATCTAGATACTGCTGTTGAATTAATGAAAAAAGAAGAAAAAATGATTGTTGCAGAATTAACAGTTTATTATTCTAGAAAAGGTGGATATAAAAATATGACCGAATTGAATGGTTTAATTTATTCGGACACAAAGTTTAAGGATTATTTTGATAGATACGAAATGACCCTTAAAAAAAGGAATCAGTCTAAAATTAGATTTGAGTCCTTTAAAGCCTTTCGTGATGACCTAAGAACTAAGGTGGTCAATGAAAGGGAAATGGCAAAACATAATTTATAGAAAGGATTATCATGTCAAATACACAAGAAGCACAAATATTAAATCATCTTAAAAAACATAAATATATTACTTCATGGGAAGCTATACAGGAATATAGAATAACCAGATTAAGTGCTAGGATTTATCAATTAAGAGAAAAAGGTCATAACATAATAACTAATCATATTACTGAAAATGGCAAAACTTTCGCTGAATACAATTTGATTAATACCGCATTGTTAAGGGAGAAAGATTAATGTCAGATAAGTATAATCTTGAAGAAGAACTTAGCCAAATAGAAGCAGATCAAGACAATGAAAAACAATCTGCAATTACTAAACATTTAAATGATATTTGCGTTATGGACAAACTTGTATATGCCATTGATGAATATATTATAAAATTTGGTAGAACCAGTAATGTTCACGATCAAGCATTTGATTTAAAACAACAAATTCTTATCAATAAAAAACACCTAAAAGAATGGGTGGATAAGATATGATAGAGCATTTTAAAAAGTTTGATGATTATGGGAAGGGTTTACTTCCATTGTCATTTAGTCATCTTAATGAGTTTGCTTTTTATCGTGAAAGATGGGCATTAAGGAGAATATTTGGTTATGAGTTTCCAACATCTGCACCCGCTATTAGGGGTCAAGTTGTTGAATCTGGTATCAATATGTTTCTACATGGAATGTCTATTGAGGAAGCATCAGAAAAGATGATAGCTGAATATGATGCTAATTGTTCAAGAATAACAGACCCAAAAGTAGATGATGAAAGAAATAATCTTGTACCATTGTTAGAATTAGGTACTAAGACATTTCAAGAATATGCTTATAGGTGGACATTGTTGAACTATCAAAAAAAGGTAGAAGTTGAAATAGATGGTATTCCCTTTATTGGTTATACCGATTTTCATTTTGAGGATAAAAACACCAAAGAAGATTTTTTTATTGATTTGAAAACATCTAAACTTTTACCGCAAAAGATAAGTATTTCCCATGCTATGCAACAAGCTATTTATCAAAAGGCAACAAATGCAAAACAAATATTATGGTATTTAAAAAACCCTACTAAAACAAAAGATGCTGAATATATTGCTATGACATTAGATGATTATTCAATGCCTTTTAAGATATGTGAACATATTGTTAAGGTTATGGGTAATTACTTAAAAACTGTTAATTCACCAGATGACGTTAAAAACTCTTTGATACCTAATCCAGATAATTGGATATGGAAAGAACAAACAGTTTTAAATGCAAGAAAGGAAGTCTGGGGATATTAACCAAAAAATCCCTTTAGGTTTTTGCTTAGAGGGATTACACTAAACTAAAAATGGAGATCAGTATGATTATAGACGAAAATTCAAAGCCTAAAGACAAATTAAAAGCGTGGTATCTTTTCACAGAAGATTTTGTTGCGGGTACTCAAGCCTTAACAAACGAAGAAATAGGGATATATATTAGGTTACTTTGTTATAACTGGAATAAAAGATGTTCTGGAGTACCTAGTGATAATATAACTTATTACAGGATAGCTAGTTGCCATACTCACAATGAAAAGCAAAGTTGTGATAAAGTAATAAACCAATTTTTTATTTTGGTTAATGAACACTATCAAAATGAACGACAATTACAGGAATATTTATATATAAATAAGAGAATTGAAGCATCAAAAATCAATGGAAAGCTAGGCGGTAGACCAAAAAAACCTAGCCAAAACCCCCCTACCCCTACCACTACCCCTACCATAACCAAAACCAAAAATAATTATAGTTCCCATTTTTTAAAATTTTGGGAAAAAGTTTCTAATAAAGTTAGTAAGGGAATAGCAGAAAAAAATTATATGAAGTTAGAAGAAGAATGGATTGAATCACCAGATACTTTAGCTAATATGTATAATGATTATTATAATTCTGTTGAGGATAAGCAATTTGTTAAACAACCCGCTTTCTGGTTATCAGCTAAAAAGTATCTAGATGAAAACCCAAAAAAGAAAAGTACTGAAAAAGTAGAGCAATATGAAATGCGTTTAAAAATGTTTGTAGATGCGGTGCAAAAGAAACAGGGTAGTGCATTTATACACAAATACGCAAAACAGCACTCATATGACGTTCTAAGGGCGATTAATGAGGGTCATTTTAGTAAAGAACAAGCTGTAGATTACTTAGATATGGGGAGTTGGGTATAATGATGAGTTTAATTAAAGGTTATAATACAGTTTTCCAATGTATAGGTGATGCGTATATTAAAAGGGATATTCAACGATTTTATTATGGTTATCAACTATGTATAAGGGCAAAAACAAACATAAAAAAACTACATAAATATCTTATTAATAGGTATAATTTTAACAGGCAACAATGCTTACAAATGTTAAAAGAAGCTAGAAAAAAATAATGTTTTTAGATAATGGTTTGACATTAGAGCAACAAGAACAAGCAGATAATGTTTATGAAACTCTTATGTCAGACCTTAAAAGCATAAATAATAAGCTATATCAAACACTTAGGGCAAGAGAACTAACTGAAAAAGATGTTTATAAGTTAATAAATAGCAACAATAAAAACATAATAGTTAATGATAAAGAACAATTAGAATTTTTTGGAGATTAGTATGAATGTAATAGATATTAGAAAACCTTTAGAAAAGAAAAGGGCAACATATTTAACTTTTTATAAAGATGGCATATTTGATGGAATATTAAACCAAAAGCCAGACCCTAGAAATACTTCATCAGCATATTATAAAAAAGGTTTTGATGATGGTTTAAAATTGCTAGAATTAATAAAAGAATATAAAATTGGAGATAATAATGTATAGCAAAAGTAGTGTTAAGAATAGTTACTATGGATTAAAAGAAGTTTTTAGAGAAATAAAGGAACAAAACTACAAAAAAAAATACAAAGAAACAGAAAGATTTGTTGATGTATCAGATGAACTTGCTGAACTAGATAGAATAGGCAAAGTTAAAAAGAATGATTACATGGACTATTATTTGGGGGTTAAGTTTCATCAAGACAAAAAAGATGAGGTACAACCATCTGGAATGACCGCCAAAAATAAAAACTATGATTATGCTAACGCAAAGTTTGTAGAAAGTTTAGAATAACAGGGGTGTAATCATACCATAGACATTGTTTACCCCCTCTCTATGGCTCTTAAATCAAGCTGAATTTAGTAATAATAATAATATTTAGTAGATTTTTAGAAAAAACTTAGATAAATCTTAATTACCTAACTATGGGGTAAATAGGAATGGCAAGACCAAAAAAGTATTTAATAGATACTAAAGAAGTTTTTAAATTAGCAAAATTAGGTTGTACCAATAAAGAAATAGGTGATTTCTTTGGTTGTTCACCAGACCTTTTAGAAAAGAGTTATTCGGAATTTCTGATAAAAGGTAGGGCAAAACAAAAAATGAGGTTAAGGCAGTTACAATGGAAAGCGTGTGAAAGCGGTAATGTAACTATGCTAATCTTTCTAGGTAAAAATATGCTAGGTCAACAAGATAAGATAGAACAAACAGAATTAGATGAACCATTAGTCTGGTCTGCTGATTAATGCCATTAACAAACCCACAAAGAAACGTAATAAATAATGATGCAAGATTTAGAGTTTTAATTACTGGGCGAAGATTTGGGAAAACATATTTAGCTGTAAATGAATTAGCTAAGTTTGCTAGTCAACCTAATAAAAAAGTTTGGTATGTTGCACCCAGTTATAGACAAGCCAAAGCTATATGTTGGAATGTATTAAAAGAAAAAATGATTTATCACAAATGGGTTAAGACTATAAACCATAGTGATTTAACTATTACACTCAAAAATAATAGCCAGATAACACTTAGAGGTTCAGACAATGAACAATCTCTTAGGGGTGTTGGTTTAAACTTTTTATGTATTGATGAGTTCGCAGACGTAAGTAAAGAGGCTTGGTATGAGGTTCTAAGACCTACATTGTCAGACACAAAAGGTCATGCGTTATTCTGTGGTAGTCCTAGAGGTTTTGGAAACTGGTCATATGATTTATATAAGATGGGCGAAACCAATAATGATTGGAAAAGTTTTCAATATACGACCCTAGAAGGTGAACAGGTTACACAAGATGAAATAGAACAAGCTAAACAGGATTTAGACTTGAGGACATTTCAACAGGAATACGAAGCCACATTTGTTAACTATTCTGGAATGATTTATTACAACTTTAGTAGAGATAAAAACATTATTGAAAAATATACTAAAGATAGTCCAGTATTACATATTGGTTTAGACTTTAACGTAGACCCTATGAGTGCTGTAGTTTGTATTATAGAAAATGATAGAATTATTGTTATAGATGAGATACAAATATATAGCAGTAATACTAATGAAATGTGTGATGAGATTAAAACCAGATATAAAAATAAACAGATAGTTGTTTACCCAGACCCATCAGCTAGACAAAGAAAAACTTCTGCGGGTGGATTAACTGATTTATCTATATTGAAAAATAATGGTTTTGATGTAAGATGTAGAAGTACAGCACCTTTAGTAAGGGATAGGATAAACGCAGTAAATTCAAAGCTAAAAAACGTAAATGGAAAAAATAGCTTATTTATTGTGAAATTCTGTAAAAATGCGATCAAAAGCATAGAAAGACAGATTTATAAGGAAGGTACACATATTCCCGAAAAGGACAGCGGTTACGATCACATGAATGATGCTCTAGGTTATTTAATAGAATATCTTTACCCGCTAAAAAGGAATTTTGCACCAAGCCAACCTAAAAGGTGGAGTTGATGAACAGGGAAACACTTACTAGCAAACATGAATTGTGGGATAAAAATATATCTAACTGGGAGTTTTATATCCGAAGTTATTTAGGGGGTAATGATTATAAAAATGGTTATTATCTTCATAGGTATGTTTTAGAATCACCAGAAGATTATGATGCTAGAATTAGACATACCCCAGTTGATAACCATTGTAAAAACGTTGTTCAAATATATACAAGTTTCTTATGGAGAGTACCACCAACTAGAAATTATGGTTCTTTAGATGGAGACCAACAATTAAGTTCATTCTTAGCAGACGCAGATTTAGATGGTAGGTCATTTAATACTATAATGCGTGAGGTTCAGATGAACGCTAGTATTTATGGTAATTGTTGGGTAATAGTTGATAAGCCACAATCAAACGCAAATACAAGAGCAGAAGAACTAGCACAAGATATAAGACCTTATGTTTCAATATATACCCCAGAAAATGTTGTTAACTGGAACTATGCTAGGTCTGCAAGTGGTAGGTTCTATTTAGATATGTTAATGGTTGTAGAAGATATAAATACTGAAAGAGCAATCATTAAAGTATTCACAGAAGAAACTATAAACACATATGAAGTTGAAGATTATCAAGAAGAATACAAAGAAGGTGATGCAAGACTAATTGAAGAAATACCTAATCCAATAGGCAAGATACCCGCTGTAAATGTTTATAATCTTAGAGGTGGTAAAAGACCAATAGGAATAAGTGATTTAGCAGACGTAGCTTATTTACAGCAATCTATTTATAATGATTATTCTGAAAAAGAACAGTTAATCAGATTAGCAAATCACCCAAGTTTAGTTAAAACCCCTAATGTTGAAGCTAGTGCGGGTGCGGGTGCAATAATAGAAATACCAGAAGATTTAGATAGTGCATTAAAGCCTTACATAATCCAACCTAGCGGTCAAAACTTAGATGGAATAATGAAGTGTATACAAAACAAAGTTGATGCTATTGATAGGATAACCCACATGGGTTCAGTTAGGGCAACAGGTTCACAAATAGCTAGTGGAATTGCATTACAAACTGAATTTCAATTATTAAATGCGAGATTATCAGAAAAAGCAGATTATTTAGAAAATGCCGAAGAACAAATATGGGGATTATTTGCTATGTGGCAAGATAAACAGTTTGATGGTTCTATAAACTATCCAGATACATTTGATATTAGAGATTGGGCAAACGATCTACAATATTTACAAATGGCTAAAGCTAGTGGCATTAAATCCGAAACTTTTAACAAGGAAATAGACAAACAAATAGCAGAAGCAGTAATAGACGATAACGAAACAATGAAAACTATTAATGATGAAATAGATGCTGTTAGAACAGTTAGAGGACAATTCCAAACAACAGAAGTGGAAGGACAAATAGTTGGCGAAGAAGAAAGTTCCTAAAGATAAAAAAACCAAAATACCTAAAAAATATTTATCTGGTTTAAAAGGTTCTGAAAGAAGTTCTAGGGCAAACTTATTGAAACAAATAAGCAAGTTATACAAAGCGGGTGCTAGAATACCTTTATCATTATTAAAAAGAAGGAATAGGGCATAATGGCAATTAAAAGAAAACCATTATCAGCTAGAACTCTTTCAACATTAAGAGCAAAAGCTAAAAAATCTAAACTTTTTAATTTAGCTGATTTAAAGGCTAGTTTTCGTAGGGGTCAAGGTGCTTTTCTATCTAGTGGTTCAAGACCAAGAATACCAATGTCAGCATGGGCAATGGCTAGAGTTAACAAGCTAATTAGTAGAGGTAGGTCTGGTTCTTTTGATAAAGATATAATTTCAAGAGCCAGTAAAAGAAAAAGAAAATAATGCGTATGTTATGGAAAAGCCTAAAAAAATATGTGTGGTTTGTAAGGTGTATCTCATAGAGAAACTAAAAGACGTTTATCAATGCCCAGTTTGTAGAGCAATAGTAAATGAAAGGTTAGATGAAAAAAGTGTATGGCAGTTTATAGAGGCAAAGATGTTAAGCTAAACAAACCATTTAGATTATCCACAAGCGAATCTAAAAGAAAAAAGTTTGGAGTTTATGTCAAAAACAAATCAAATGGTAATATTAAAAAGGTTACTTTTGGTGCTAGAGGAATGTCTATAAAGAAAAACATACCCGCAAGACAAAAGAGTTTTTTAGCTAGAATGGGTGGAGTTCTAAAAGAAGTAAAAGGACAAAAAACACTTTCACCAGCTTATTGGTCTATTAGGGCATGGAAAAAAGACTTTCCATTATAAAATATGTCGAGAATTTTAGAAAAATTAGCAGATCAGCATGAAGAACGTATAATTAATGTTTTATACCAGCTAGAGAATGATGTTATTAATGAAGTTACTAGAGCCACAAAAGGTCAATTAGTATCACAAAGATTAGCTATTCAATTACAACCCAGACTAAGATCAATAATTGAAAGTACATTTTTAAATGAAGCTGATCTACTAATTAATGATGATTATAATAAAATAGCAAAAGAAGTTTTAGATACTTTTGGGAAAATGCCTATTCCTAATAAGTTCAAGAACCTAACAGATATTGACCTATCCACAATAAATGCCTTGAAAACACAATCATTTAGCGGGTTTGAAGATATAGCTGAAAGATTTTTAAAAGTTATTAATGATGAAGTTTACCAAAGTACAATAGCGGGTAGACCTTTTAACGATATGGTTAGTAATATTAAATCACATATTAATGGGGTTTATAAATCCTCAAATGTTACCGAGATAAATGAATTAGTTGATTTTATTAACGAGAATAAGTTTGATACTGCCAAAAAAGCACAAGTAGAAGATGCAGTTAGAAAATTACATACCCAGTACGCATCAGATAGGGCGGGAAACAACCTAAGACGTTATGCAAGTCAGATAGCACACGATTCAGTAATGCAGTTTCATGGACAATTTACAGTAGCTAAAGCTAAAGCATCTGGATTAAATCATTTCACATATACAGGCACACTTGTAAGGGATAGCCGACCATTTTGCCAGAATATGCTTAATAGAACACTTACAGAAGAACAAATTAGGGATATGTGGAACAATAGAGCATGGCAAGGAAAGAGTACAGGCGATCCATTTATTGTTAGGGGTGGTTATAGATGCCGACATACTTGGATTCCAACAGACCCATCATGGGGTGAAGAAACAGTAGATGAAGTGCCAACAGAAGAAGAAGCATTTGATGAAACACTAAATGTAGTAAATTCTAGTTCTTTAACTAATAAAATAAAACTTGATGATATAAAGCCAGTTTCAAAAACATTTATTTTAAACAAATTAGGTAAACAATTTAAAGAAAATGCAAAAGATGGAAGGTATCAAGAAGATTCAAACGGAAAACCAACACTTAGATTTAGGAACTCTATTAATGCTAGAGCAAAGAATGAAAAATATATCGGTCATATTAAAATAGAAGATAGCATAAATAAAAAAAGATTAGTCAATGGTAAGCCACAAGAATTTAAGTGGTCTGAAAAAGATTATGGAATTATGGAAGCTATGATGCAAGAACTAGATGAATTAGCTATAAAATATGATGTACCAAAATTAAGAGGTATAAATATTACTAATAGAGGCAATGTTGTTGCTTCAATGGGTGATGGTGTTCTTGATTTAAACCCAAGATATATAACTTTAGATAGAACTGGAGAACAAGTTTCTAAATGGAAAATGGGAGATAGTAAATTTGATAGACCATACACCGCTGATTCACATTTTGAAAATAAATTAGATAAAATTAGAAGTACATATTATCATGAGTTTGGGCATCATATCCATCAAAATAAATATAACACAGATTCTAGAGATTATTATTTTCCACAATTAGAACAAGACCTTAAAAAAGTTGGTAGGTTCAAGGGAAATAGTGCAACCGAATATGCAGACTATAATAAATTTGAGTGGTTTTGTGAAAACTTTACCTTGTATGAATCGGGTAAAACAAAATTAGTTGACCCTAGATTTATAAAATTTTTAGATGAGAAAGTAAAATGAGCAAACTATTTAATGAAGCAAAAGATATTATTGGATTAGAAAGAGATTTAAATTTAAATGATTATAAAAAATTTATAGAAATTCAAAAAAATATTACAGAAAATGAAGAAGATAAATTTGCATGGTTATTAGAAGCATTAGAAATAAGATTACCAGAAATAGCACAAAAAGAGGGTAATTATGATTGGGTTGAGCCAGATAATTAAGACTTCTAGCATTTTTTAAATAAATTTGTTATAAAGATACTACCAATATGGAGGTTTAAATGGAAGAAAATCAAACAGAACAAACTGTTGAAACAAAAGAAGATGTAATACAGGCACAAGAAACACCAACACAAACATTTACACAAGATGAGGTTAATAATATTGTTGAAAGACGATTAGCCAAAGAAAGAGGTTCTATGTATAAGAAACTAGGTGTTGATGATTTAGATATAGCTGTAACTGCTGTAAAAACACAAAAAGATTTAGAAGAAAAGCAACGTATTCAAAAGGGTGAGTTTGAGGAAATACTTAAAACAAGAACCCAAGAGCATCAAAAAGAAAAATCACAATTAGAAAGTCAGCTAAAAGATATTAAGATAAATAAGTCCTTATTATCGTCAGCATCAAAGAATAAAGCTATTAATCCAGATCAAGTTGTTGAACTTTTAAAAGACAATATTAAGCTAAATGAAACAGGCAATGTAGAAATACTTGATAAAAATGGAATTGCGAGATACAATAAATTGGGTGAACTTTTAAGTACAGATGAATTGGTACAAGAGTTCTTAACACAAAACCCACACTTTGTTAGTGCCACCCCTAGTGGTTCTGGTTCGGTGTCAAATGTGGATAGGCAAGAACTCAATAAGCCTTTAAACTTGAGTGATTTAGATATGAATAATCCAAAGGACAGAGAAGCCTATAAATTATATAGGAATAAAAGAAAAGCTGAACCCTATTTGATTAATTCAAAATTATAATTATTTTTTTTTAAAGGAGTCTTAAATGGCAAACGAAACTACCAGTTCAACCATTTCGGAACTATATACCGAGATCGTTGCAGAAGCTATGTTCACAGCTAGTGAGCAATCAATAATGAAAGGTTTAGTTAGAAACTATACTATTGTCGGTGGTGGAAAATCAGTAGAAGTGCCGATTTATCCAACAGTATCAGCAAGTGCAGTTAGTGAAGCAACAGACCTTTCAAATACAGCAATCAACCCAACATCAGTTACTATAACTGCATCAGAAGTTGGTTTAATGACAACATTAACTGATTTAGCTAGAAATTCAGCATCAAGAAATGTTGCTCAAGATATTGGGCGAGTTTTTGGAGAAGCTATAGCTAGAAAGATTGATTTAGACCTAACAGCGTTATTTGATGGGTTTTCAGTCGCAGTTGGTGGTACAGGTGCAACATTAACAGCAGATACAGTCGCACAGGCACACGCAAATCTAAGAAACAATTCAGTTCCAATGAATGATTTAGCTTTAGTTCTACACCCAATGGTAGCACATGACCTAAAAAGAGGCATGACTAACACATATGCGGGTTTAGATACTGATATTTCTAATGAAGCATTACGTTCTGGGTTTATAGGAACTTTATTTGGTGTACCAGTATTTGAAACTGCTAATATGGCAGATACAGGTACAGCGGGTGATTATAAGGGTGCTATGTTCCATAGAGATGCTTTAGGATTAGCAATGATGCAAGACCTTAAAATTGAGGTTCAAAGAGATGCTAGTTTAAGAGCAGACGAAATAGTCGCAACAGCAGTTTATGGAGTTGCAGAACTTCAAGACAGCTATGGAATTGAAATTGGTGCAGATTCCACAATCCAATAATCAACTAAACTATGGGGTGGGAAACCACCCCTATAACTAAAGGATTATTTATGGACACGATTAAATTAGAAAGAAATGGTAAGATAGTTACTAGATCAAAAGCTGATTATGAAATGAATAAATCTAATTATGATTTAAGAGGTTTTAAAGAGCCTAGTGCAAAGCCTAAATCAAAGCCAGAACCTAAAGTTGAAAAACCCAAAGAAGAACCAAAGGCAGAAGTAAAAAAGGATTCTGAATGGGAAAAAGAGCAACCTAAAACAAAAAAGGTTGAATAATGGCTACATCTGAATTTGCGGTTGCTAATAGTGATTTACAAAAGATACAACCAGATATTCTAGGTTTTGGGGTTACTGATTTTGGCGATCAATTACAATTTGCTGAAAATGATGTTCTTAGACGTATTCGTGAAGAATGGTGGGAAAGATACAGGCATCAAGTCAGATACAAAGATATTACTAAAATAACATCTGTTGAAATGACCAATAGCAAGTTAACTAATTCACAATGGACACAATCAGTTGTTTATTTAACTTTATGGAAATATGCTTATCCAATTTTGACTAAATGGCGTGACCCAGACACAGGCGAGGGCAAAGACACATTCCAAGTTCAAATTGATTTTTACAGGGATAGATACGAAGAAGAATTTCAAGCTATTCTGCGTGATGGTGTTGAATAT
>Ga0209336_10001272_pt1 | contig 12316 bp, 13 predicted proteins | sample LinPmetageLP32_FD_184042 | JGI IMG/M metagenome (GOLD analysis project Ga0209336, IMG submission 184042) | Marine viral communities from the Pacific Ocean - LP-32 (SPAdes) (version 2) | ecosystem: Environmental > Aquatic > Marine > Oceanic | place: Pacific Ocean | collected 2009-08-23 | reverse complement strand
CTAAAACCTAAACAATTTCTTATTGTTTGTTGTTCAGCAAATGTAACTTCATCTCTTTTTCCTTTAAGTTTTTTAAACCATTCAGGCATATGATTACGCATAGGTGTAGGTGCTGGACATTTGAGATACTGTATTTCTGGATCATCACAGTATTCCCATGTGAGGTACGGCGCAGCTTCAATCATATCAGTGGTACCTGTAGGCGTTTGCAGTCACGCCAAGTGTAATCATATTCACAATAACTATCTGAGGTCTTTATACTATAAACATCAAGGTGTGTGGTTAAAATATCCAATACTGTTTGGAAATCATTACTACCAAAACTATTGTTTAAATCAACTTGTCCAATTTTTGGATGACCAATTGTCAAATAAGGATCCTCAGGATCAAAGCCATTTTTTGTTAACCATGATCTAAAATCTGCTAGTTGCTCGTTCATAAACGGTTTACCCATAACATCTTGACCCCATTCGATATCAAAGTCGCCAGCGGCTTCAGTTTGCGGTTTTAAAGTCGTGGTGGTTAGTTCATCTATTCTACTGTCTCTACCTTCATCACAAAAGACTTCCCAGTGATGTTTTCCAACTGCTTTGTTTACACCAACATAAACTCCACCGTGATGCCGTGCAATTGTATTGACACCAAACAAGTTGTAATCCTTTTCGTCTAGTATAAACCTTGGGGCATGTAACCAGCACAATACATTACTAGGACGAACCCACTCTTTTGCTTTTTGACCTAAACTTAGAATCAAACATTCAGTCTCATGACAGAGTAAATTTAACTGTCTAATGTACCAACGTGTTTCTGTATCTGCTTGATTGTAATGTTCACTCATTGCACCACTTACACCTTGTGTTTCTTCAAAATAAAGATGCAATTGATTAAATTTTTCATGATTGGCTACAAAGTGTTTATTGCTTTCTGTGCCATATTTAATTTCAGGTTGTTCAAGTATGTTTTGTACAGTAAAATAGTCTCTTATAAAATAGTCTATACTGCTACCATTTATTCCTGCAATTGTCCTGTTTATTTCACTTACAAGAAAGTCGAGACTACGATCAGAATCTGGAAAACCAAAAAAGCAATAGTTTTTTTCCAAATGTAACTGTTTGTCAAGTATATTATTAAATGCACTTAACCATTTACTGCTAAGGCTATTATCAGCAACATCAAAGTACACAGGTAATAAACCGTCTTGTCCACGTAGTTTTATTTCAACTCTATCAAGCATCGATACTCTCCCACCAATCTAGTATTTCTTTGTCTTTGCTCAGTATGTCTCTCATTGTAAATTTATCATTTCTAATACGTTCTAATGTGTGTACACGCTTTTTACCTTTACGCATGCCTTGTATATATTCTTCTGGCCATTGTTCTTGCATAGTTGGACGGTTCTTCAATTGTGTTAGTACATCTGCAAGTGCTCTACCAAGACTGTTGTTTTTAATTAGCTGGTCAACAAATTGGTCTAGTATTTTACGCGGCAATGCCAATGGCGACATTATAATATCTGGTGTAAACGTAAAAATAGTCTTTGCAAGTATGTCTACATCTAATTGATTGGCTAATGCTTGCATATTTTCTACATCAAACATACCAGGTAATGTAAGGGTATAATCCAAACGCATCATTCGTTTGTTACGTGTAAGAGGTAGCAGTGAACGAAAGTTATCTACAAATTGTTCATACTTTAATCCAGTACGAATGTATTCGCCTATCTCTCCAGTTCCATCAATACTGGCACACACTTGCCAATCACGTATCTTGTTTAAAATATCTTTGCCAAGATCAATACCCTTGTAATGTATTCTACTGAGGTTGGTATTGTAACGTGCATACAAACCAGGGCCGTCTCCTAGTTCTACTATGCGTTTCATGTACCGCCAATGTTGCTCGTACATAAGTGGTTCGCCACCTACCCAATATATTTCTTCAATTCTGTGTTCTTCTACTGCATCTGAGAATTCTTTTTCAATTTGTGTGTCTTGGAACTTTGAGATTTCCTTGCGTACTTCTGGACGCATCCAATTGTTTTTTGGATTATCCAAATTAATCATGTTGTGTTTTTTCTGTTCAGTTTCCCATGCACTACTCAACATATCACCGCATGTTCTACACTTAAAGTTGCATAGGTTTGAGAACCTATAATCCCAACTGATAGGCTTCATGCTTGTCCAACCCGTGTCATCTGTGCTAGTCCATAGCTCGTCATAACGATGCTGAAACAGATGCCAAAAATATGTTTTGTATACATCTGTGTTTAGAAGTTTGTCAGTGCATACTTCACATTCACTTAGTTCTTCGCCAGCCATCATCCTACGTCTAACATCACGCATGTGATCGCTATTCCAATGCTCGTCTAGTGTGATTGGTGCATATGTACCTGTGCCTGCGGCAGTATCAATATACTGTTCAAAGCTCTGTGCTGGTTCACGTGATGCACAACACAACCTACGTTCTGTTTGTGGCGATAGATAAGTGTGTGTCCATGGTGCCATGCACAATGTTTCTGGTTTTGAATCAGGTTTATTCACCACGAGCAGTAACTCTCTTGCGTAGTTCACTTGATGAAAACCTGTGATCTCTTTTGTTAAAGTGCAAACTGATATCTCTGCGTTTACATATGTCTTTGCCTGTGAAGTCTTTTTCTCTATACTCATCACCTAGTATGCGTACATCAATTGAATACATGCTTAGAATATCTTTGAGATCTTCTTCAGTTGAATATGGAATAATTTCATCTACATATCCTACTGCCTTGAGTTGTGTGTAACGTTCAACAATGGTTTGTATCGGTGCATTCTTTTCAGGGCGATCAGCACTTGGATCAGTTTGTAGTCCGCATATCAAATATTCACACTGATCCTTTGCTTCACGTAGCATGCTGATATGTCCACTGTGTAACAAATCAAATGCACTACAGGTAAATCCTACTTTCATTTTTTACCTGCTACCATAAGTTTGTCCATACTTTTATCTATATATTTTTCAATATCAATAATTTGTTCTGCTTGTATAAGATTGATAATAGTATTTGTCAAGTCTACATCTTTCTGCAGGAAGTACATCTTACGTTGCAATTCTTCTAATTCTTTGGTGTAAAATTCAAGTTCTTTTTCTTTACGTAATTTTTGCTCAATAATATCGCTAATTAATGCAATTTTTCTATCGCTTATCATATTAACTCCAGTTGTTTTTCTATAACTTCTTTGTCTAATACTGTAGAGGTGAACAATTTGGCTCCTTTGTGTACGTTCTCACGCCATTGGTCGCCTTGGTCTTCTCCGTCTGCATCACTATCTGAAATATACTTGTAACAGTCAAAAGGAATGCCAAACTTTGTTGCAACTTTTGCTAGTGCATATGCTTCCATTTCACATATTTGATAGTTAATATGTGGCACACTAAAACTATCACCAGTGCCACAAACGTACAGACTGTCATGTTTTGTTTGACATACTATCATTTGTTCTTCATCTCCCGGTGACACATATAATGGTAATCCTAGTGGCGTACAGTCCATATCACGTTCTATTACTGCACTTACACCTACAAGTTCGCCTTTGATTTCTTTGTTACCGCCTGCTGAACCATAGTTTATTATTTTGCTATATCTATTATTATAGCATAGTTCTGCAGTGAGAGCAAGAGTCGCATTGACTTTTCCAACTCCGGTGACCAATTTTTTATACCCAGGGGGCAGTGCTCCTGGTAGTTCTTCTTCTAATGCGATAACAACTAATATCATGTTCTTGGTCCTTTGTAATCTATTGCGTCTGCTAGTTCTGGATGATGTGTACGTAAGTCTTGTTTTCTGCGCCAATCAACATCAGAAGTTTTTGTGCGTAAAAGTTCTCCATCTAAACTCGTACCTGCTTCTATAAAATCTATTATCTTGTCAAACTCTGAACGATGATATTGAGATACATCTGCTTTTGATAACTTATCGATTGCCACTACTTTTGCTTTGTCAGGAAGTGAAGCAACACAATGATAATAGTTCTGGTGTAACATGTTCCAGTATACAAAATCAAAACCAACAGAATCTATCCAGTTAGCAAGTCCTTCTAGATACATTACATTGAAAACATTTACTGTAGAACATACCTGTAACACAACGTTACCATTTCGTGCTTGCAACTCTTTAAACTTAACAATATTTTCGTTTACTTCGCTCCATAATGCATTTGTTCTTTGGTATTCAAATCTTTCATTCTCGTCATCTATACTAAATGCTATTTCTACTGTTTTAAAATAACTCCAGATCTTTTCAGCATGTTCTGGAAACTGTGTGCCGTTGGTGTTGTAATGTATTTCAATGTGATGTGCAATACCTTTATCAACTATTCTTTGTAACAGATTAAAATGCTCTTGAATCATAAAAGGTTCCCCACCAGTAAACTCTAGGTAGCGAATTTGATCCATTAATTGATCAATTTCTGTCCAAAATTTTTGATTGCGTCTTGGCCATGCTCCATTTTTTAAGGCCTGATAATGAAAACTCTCCTTGCCTTCAAATTTTACTTCTTCTGAAGCGAATGTGCTTGAACTCCATGACCCACATATTCTGCACTTGAGATTACAGATATTGCCAAGTTTAAAGTCAATAAACACCAAGGGCTTTGCATCAGCAGTCCATTCTGTATCTTTTACTATATGTTGCAGGCGACTTATGGTATTCATGCGTTTGCTTGTTCTGCCAATTTCTTCTTCTTTCCAACACATTTTACAGGTCTGTGGTAGTTTGCCGTCTAGGAACTCTTGACGTAAACTTCTCATGTGTTTACTGTGTTGTGCTTCTTTAAGATTGCCAGTTATAAGAGAATATTTTACACCGTTGTCATCTTTTATTTCGTCTTCTGCCATGCAACAAGGTTTAATTGTTCCAAGCGGTGATGTTTCTAAACTTATCCAAGGTAGTACACAGAATTTATCGTGTGGTAATTTCACTTTAGGTCTCCTAGCTCTGGTATTATATCTAATATGTTTTCTTTGCGTATACCATCAAGCTGGTTAGTCTTAATCCAAAATTTTTCTATTAAATGTGTGTTGTCTGTTTTCAAGTATTGTATAGCACTTTCAAAACCCACAGTGGCTCTATTCAATTGATCAAGTGGACGTAGCCATTCTAAATGTTCCTCAAACTTAGAGATTATTTTATTTTTATATGCTTGTGGTGCAATATCAATCCTATAGTAATCAGGGTCTTGCAGTACATTGATATTTAAATCCTGTGGCTTGATTAGACCTTTTTCAACCCAGTCTCTGTGGAAGTCTGGAATGTGCATTGCATTCATAATGCTCAGTGTTGGGCTAATATAAAAGTCAACACGAGGACATATTTGCATCATCTGTCGTCTGTTATCCTCAACTACGTCCCACTTGGTTCCCTTGCGTATGTATTCAGCACGAGGTCCCATAGCGTCAAGACTTGCACCAACTGCTACACTATCAAACTTCTTCCAATAGTCAAACACCAATCTGTCTTTTAATTTTACATGTGTGAAGTTTGAATTATAAATCAATCGTACGTCAAATCTGCCTCTACGTTCTAGCTCTTCAAGTATAACATAGTGTTCGTCCATCATGCAAGGTTCACCACCAGCAAAGTAGATTTGCTCTACATGCTCGAGATGTTCCATCAGTTGTTCCATCATGTCAGTTTTAAAACGACCTGCATAATTTAACACACTGTTGTTCTTTTCCCATTCTGGGCCTGCTAGTTGTACTTGATCTTTGTACCAACTGCTACTGAAAATGTGCCCACAACTTCTGCAACTTAGGTTACACAAGTTTGAAAACCGTATGTCCCAATAGGTCATTTCAAAGTCATTAAATTGCCCATCTTCTTCTGTATTCTGTGTTCGGTGTATGTGATGTCCGTGGTGTTTGTTTGCACTTTGTCTACCACTAAAAAATCCTGACTCCTCTTGTTCATAACAACGTCCGCATGCATCATTCTTTTTTTCAGTCAACATGTCTTGTCGCAGTTGTTTTTGTTCTGGACTATTCCATATCTCAGTCATGGTATTTGTTTTGCAATTGCCAACTTGCCCAACGCCCATTTCAGCATGACAACAAGGGTATGCTTCACCAGTTGGATATGCATGTAGATGTATCCAAGGATACATGCAAAAGGTTTTGCTTTCGCTTAGTAGTTTGCGTTCACGTTCTTCTAGATCACTAAGTTTAATCTTTATGGGGTCACTGCTGTTGTAATTATAGCTCATTGGAAATACTTTCAATTGTAATAGGCACTGTTTCATTATTCTGTGCTTGCAAGTATACTGTATCTACTGGGTTGGCAGTAACTACTGTCACAAAGTAACTACTTATATCTATCTCATTTAATAATCTTTGTAAAAAAACTAAAACATTATTTGTTGCAGTATTTCCACAGTTTGCTTCTTTGGTCAAAGTAAATACCAATCGTTGATTAGTTTCAAAGCAGTCCTTACGATGTCGTTGAAGTATCTTAGCAAGCCAGGCACGCCTGTTCAATAATTCAACTTCGAACCAGTGGTTAAGATCGATACAACATAAGACTTCGTACTTTTGATTCAGGTCATCAAGTTTGTCAAATAGTCTCATACCATTCTTTCATGCTTGGAAAAGCCTTGCTAAAGTTCTTATTCCTACGTATATCATATTGTCCGTAAAACTTTGCAAAATCGTTGTGTAGTTTTGGTGTTTCAAATGCTTCACTGTGCGGAGTCTTTACAACATCTAAATAATCAAGTAATCGTTGTGTTTGGTTTAGTTCGTGCTCGTGTAGCAGTTCGTTGTTGGCATTTGTATCGTACCATTCTTGTAGTCTATCTTTGTGTAGTGTTCTAATATGATCTGGCAATGCTAGTGCTGATTGGAAACTTGGAAAACGCAATATGTTAAGTGTGAAACTTGGGAAGTCTTTGCCATACTGTTCTTTAAACTTTATCAAATAGCTTAGAAACTCTGGTAATGTTTCCAAGCACAGTGCGTTCACAGTACACATGTTGTGCAATCCACGTAACTTATCACTAGAGGCTAACAGATGCATATTCCTTGCCCATGTACTCCACTCTAAACCATCACGTATATACTCTGCTTGGTGTACAAGACTTTCGTTTGAAGTGTATATGTCAAGTGGAGCACTATTAGCTCTGTCTAGTAGTGTAGTAATCTGTTCTGTAGTACATTGTAAGTTGCTGTTAATAGCAATGCGTGTCTTGCTTGCACCTTTGTTTGCTTTAAACCAATCTAGAAGTTTCCAGAGATGTCCACTCATCATTGGCTCACCGCCGGTGATACGTAATTCGTCTAGTGTATGATGCAAGTCTGATTCCCACCATTTGAAAAATGCTTCAATGTATGGATTTGTTTCGTTAAACTTATAAAGTTGCGAACTATCGTGTGTATGTGTAAAATGATTCCTGCCGTCGCTTATGAGATTTTCATATGCTCCATTTTTCTTAATATCTTTTACCCAGGTTGTACTGAATGCTGGATTGCAATAGCTACATGCGAGTTGACAGGTACGATCAAATGCAATCTCAAGAGTCTTTAGATTTATGTCTGCTTGTGGTAACCGAAGATGCGCCTCTTTCAAATCATTGTCTGAGTATATCACACTTTTATATACTCTATCACTAATGTTGTCTCTGCCAATATCTTCAACTTTCCAGCAGTACTCACAACCCTTAGGACGTTCCCCGGCCTGCATTTGTCTACGTTCTTCTTTTTTCTGAGGTGTATTGTGTAGTGCTTTTGGATTAGCAATAACATCTTCTACACTTACCTTGTGTGGTAGTGGATGATGACAACTGGTGGTCATACCTGACCCTAACCAAATAGTTGCGTTATACCATTTGGCACCGCACATGCTTGAACTTAGTGGATCAAGCACACGTTCTTTGTATTTCAGATCAGTTTCGTTATCCTGCTTAGGCAAATAGATTCTCCATCTCACAGTAAGGTATTAATATTTCTCTAGTCCATGCAAGATTGCCATCAGGAGCCGGATGAAAATCATCGTTGGGGTCTAATAGCATTCTCTTTAAACAAAAACTATATATGTCTTGCATAGGATCCATAATTGAACTATACGTTTCTTTGATTGTATCTGGCAAATATTTAACAATATCAAAATTGGATGTTCTATTTGGAACAACTGGATCTAAAAAATCAACAAATATTGACTGATAGCCGCAAGCATCAAGATATCTTTTTAATTGTATTTTCCAGATTGCATTTTCAACAGCTCTCGATTCGAGACTTTTAAATTTATGAATATCTCGATAGCCAAACCAACGTGTATTGCCATCCCCATTACGAGACGAGCCTCCAGTCATGCCATGAGATACACTATCTGTAAAATGATAGACAAAATTAGAATCATTGTCGATTGCATCAGACGCAAAAATCTCATCTTCTCGATCGTGTCCGGACCACATTACTACCACTAAAGTTTGATCCGGTGGCAACTTTTTAGTTTCTAACCCCCATATGACGCTTTGTGAAATAAAATAGTTTCCTGCTCCGGGTACAGCACATGAGAAAACTTCCTGAAATGCCGCAAGGTCTCGAAAATAATATGGCCAAGTGGTTGGCACTTTACTAGAGAGTGTGTAAGTAAAACTACATCCACCAACTACTAAGTTTTTAAAACCAAGATCTACAATACTATCAAAATTTTTTTTAACTTTACGTTTTTGCATAGATTGTATGGCTACTGGGTTACCCCTAGTCATTAAAAATATTCTCCATTTTGTGTTGTTGTTCAACTACAAACTCGTCAAAACGTAGTTTATTATAACGCAAATCAGGTAACATGTCAAGATATATTTGGCTTAGGTTTTGAGTTTGTAACCATATGATTAATTCGCAAATGTTCTTGTGTATGTCATCCATGTTACATGTTTCTAAATTGATATGCGGCCAATAATTATTAAAAGTTTTAAAACCATTTTGTCGTAGGTACCTATATACGTCAAGTTGTCCGTTAATCACAAAAGGACGCAACCCGATAATAGGTTTAAAAGTTTTTTCTGTCAACATGGTCCACAAGTGATCTTCAAAGTTTGTTTCACTAACAATATTTAAAAAATGGTTTTGCCAATATTCAAGCCTACCAAGACTGTGTATGTCGTGTGGTATTCCATATTCATCAGGCATTCCCCAATTGCCTTCTTTGTACTCCTCAATTGTTTCTCCTATATTGCGATTGTTACCTAGTGTTACAATACCAAACTGTGTTAGTTTGCGACTATCTAACATGTTAACAAATTGTTTTCTGTGTTCATGTGGTTTACGATTATAATTTATAAAAGTGTATTGAGGTTGTTTTAACAGTAAATCTTGCTCTACATATATTGGAAAATATTTGTTAATTACTGTACTATAAAAGTTAAACTCAAACTTACCATTGAAATGTCCTAGCAAGAAACTATGTGATGCTCCGCTGTCTTTAATTAAGTGTTTTGTTTCTTCTTTGTTGTAACAACAAGGGTCTTCACTTGCAAGTAAAAAAATATTATCTATTGGTTCAGAATGTATGTACTCTAAAAACTTAGCATGCTCATTGTTGTTGCTGGTAAATTGTGGACCAAACCATGTCATGTTTATCAATAGATTTATGTCATTAGGGAAACGAGCTTCAATTTGATCCTCAATAGTCTTGATTAAATCACGTTGATGCGTATGCCATTGGCTAGATTCTGAAAAAGTTACGCCTAGTGTTCTGTTCATACACGTATATATCGCTTATATGTTGTTGGAAAGATATTTACACTCTTCCCACCAAGTGGTCATTTCAGGAAATGTTTTTAAAAAGTCTGTGCTTCTACGTCTATCGTGTTCGTTAAAGAACCTGTAGAAGTCTGCTTTGTTTTTGTTGATGTATGTAGGATCAAGTTTTTGTCCATCACGCATCCAAGCAATATCTCTGTCCAGTCTTGCTACTTCATAGTCTTTGAATCCTTTGAAGCGTTTTTCTTTTGTTTCCAAGTTTCCATTCATCCATGACTTTATAACTTCTAATTCGTGTACATAACTCTCTGGCAGTATCTGCATGCTCTGCCAAGTAGGTGTGCGAAGCACAGGGGTATCAAACCAAACACGTTGATATGTGTTACTGTATATCTGACGCAGGCCAAGTATACCTGTAAAAAGTTTTTGTAGTGTTGTAAGACTGAGATTGTTCATGGTAATAATAAATGTTATGCTATTGCGTTCTGGTATATCGTTTAGAAACTGATTTACTCTGTCCCATAACAAGTTAAAGTCCAATCCATGTCGCATGTACTCTGCTGGTTCAAACATTCCATCAAGACTCACGTACTGCATAAAATGTTCTACTTTATAGGGTTTTTCACATAGCATTGTTACATATCCCTTGTAACGTTGCCAAAGTTTTTCTTCAACACTGAAATTGCTTGTTGTACTCAGATGTAATTTACTTGATGGATTTTGTAAAACATGATCAAATACACGGTATGTATTCTTATCCATCATTGGTTCGCCGCCAGTCATTCTAAAATGTTCTAGCTCTGGATACAGTGTTGGCCACCATTTCCAGAATGCTTCCACATAAGGATTGTGTTCTCTTGCTGGTATAGGGCGTCTTTCGCCTTGAAAGTGACTAGGATCATTGTGTGGTATCTCTGTTGGCCAAGCACCTTCGCGTTCTGTTTCAGCCATCCATGAGCTACTGTACTGCGGTGAACAGTAACTACAACTTAGGTTGCAAGCACTGTTGAAGTCAACTTCAACATAACTAGGCGTAATATCTTGATCCCAAGAAGCATTTTTTATTGTTTCAAAGTCTTTCATTGCCCACGGCTCACCACTACGATAGTGTCTGTCGCTTAGTTTGTTGTTGTCTTCCATGGCCCAACAGTAACTACACTCCGGCGGTCTAGTGCCTTCTAACATTAATTTGCGTTGTTGTTTTTTGTGTTCTGTATTGTGTAATGCACTGGGATTAAGTTTGATAGCATCAGCATCAGCTCTGTGTAGTGGAGGGTGATAGCAACTGTTGTTCATGCCTGTTGTTAAATGCAAACTTAGTTGCTTCCATTTAGCCAAGCACATACTAGGACTCACAGTATCCAGTTTTTGTTGTGCTCGTTCTGCATCTGATAAGAAATCACTCTTGAAATTCTCGTCAACTCCATCGCCTTTATTTTGTTTAGTATCTGTCATTTTCAAATATTTCAAAATCCTTACTAGTAAGTTCGATAAAACGTTTTCTGTTGTGTGCTAATACTGGTTTCATTTCTTTATACATATCATTTAGTTCTGCTATACCTTTCTTTGCTAAAAAGTCAATTACTTTTACAATTTCTGCAGGCTGATAATCAGCAGGGTCTTCACTATAACCTTCATCCCACCAACGACTAAATGTTTGAAAACCTAAATCTCTAAGTCTATGTAGGAACCATTGAGGACCTTGAACAATAAAAGGAGTTTCTAATATCATAGGGCGCCATGTTTTTTCAGTTGGGAAAAATGTTCGACCTGTGTAGTATGTCTCGCAAACAATTTCAACTAAGAAATTCCAGTATTCTTTGTGTATATTATTGTGTTGGTCTAATAAAATAGGATATGATATCTTTTCGTCCTTTACGAGAGGAGAGTTCTTAATCAAATGCACTGCGTTTGGTAGTGCATCAACTCCGTAGATATCTATTAATTTTTCTAGTCCAAGATTGTTTTTATGAAAGTCCAACTTGGGATTATAATGAAATGTTTGATTTGCTAGTTTGTATTTGTATATATAACTGCTTAGATACAACCGGTGTGCATTACTGCGACCAATAAACATGCCAATTGGTTTTTTTATATCTTTATTGTTTGTAATGTCAGTAAGGGCATTTTTTGTGCTGTCAAGAAAATGAGGACTGTATTTTACAAACCTAATATCACCTACTAAAGTCTGTACTGCATTATCTGTGATTACAGTGGTACGATTATCCCAGTCAGTAATATATTTTAATAAACCTAACACTTCAAAATCCGGACCTTCTGCAACTAAATCTAAAACTAAGTCTTGATCTGTATTTTTTGCAACTGCAATTGATTGAACAACTTCGCCTAAGTTCCAAACTTTGCTATCACTAGTAATTACATTTGCAGTTACCAACCTTCTTGTCTCCTAATCACATCAATTTCTCGGGTCATGATTGTTTGATTGTGCCAGTTGCTACGGTAATGATGTTTGAAAAATTTACTTTGCACAGGAGTATACACATTCATTGGCAATCCCAATTGTCTTGCTAGATCTTCCATTTTCAATGGCACAACTTCTCCTGCTGGCAGATGTTTTACATCTTCC
>Ga0209336_10001269_pt1 | contig 12325 bp, 18 predicted proteins | sample LinPmetageLP32_FD_184042 | JGI IMG/M metagenome (GOLD analysis project Ga0209336, IMG submission 184042) | Marine viral communities from the Pacific Ocean - LP-32 (SPAdes) (version 2) | ecosystem: Environmental > Aquatic > Marine > Oceanic | place: Pacific Ocean | collected 2009-08-23 | reverse complement strand
ATTCTAGAATTGCCCTTATTCATTCCTAAATTATAAGTATAGTTTTTCATTAGTTAGCCCCCGCAAAATTAGTAGACCCCGCCCCATGGGCAACAATAGCTATTGATTTAGCTTTTACACTAGCCCCGCCACAAAGCTTGCAAGCTTGGCAAGTGGTTTTATATCCTGCTTCTTTACTTGCAGGACACAAAATCTCATTAGCGTCTAAATCTAAATTGTTAGTTACTCTAAATGTGCGATAACCTTTAGACCATGCCTTTATAGCGTCCGCTTTACTATCCGCTGAAACCATATACAAAGAAGGATTAAAACTAGTGTTAGCGTTTTGGCCTTGGTGACTGTAAGCGGTGTGTGCTTTTGATTTACTTACTAAGCTTTCATTTACATAAGCAGGAACGGCCGAACCGTCACCATATGTACCAATACGAACAAGCTTATCTTTTCCAATATCCGCAATTGCATTATGGCCGTTTACTTTAGGATAAGCCCCTTTTAAGTATTGCTTATAAACAATCAAAACGCCTTGCCCTAAGTTAACATAACAAGAACGGTTTTTAGCGGTCTTCTTTGTTGGGTCTTTGTGTGGCGTTCCTTTATGTGGACAATCACCGCATATTGAAACATCCGCCCCGCTCTTGTTAGCCTCAAGCGGGTTTATGTCTTGCCTTAAAATATAGGTTTGTATCATGTTGCCCGTTTTAATATTCTTACTTGATAAAATGGCAATTTCTACAATTGGCTTACCGTCAATCAAGCTTGCACCTTCATAAATAATATAACCTTTTGGTTTTTTGTTGTGTGTCATGTTGTACCTCATAGTTAGTTTGTTGTGTGTCATATATCCAATAAAGCATTAGATACATTTACGGATTATATACAAATAATAGAGTATGGCAAACAATTATTAAAAATAGACAAAAAAAAATAGACCCCGCCAAAGAGAAACAAGCCAAGATATTTCAAATTGCCTTGCCTATGGATGTTTTATCCTTGTGCAATCATATATAAAGCGTTGATTTGCCTAGGTTTTTTGCGGTATGCCTATATAAAAAGGCCTTGATTTGTGCGGATTTGGCCTTTTTTTGGGGCTTGCGGGGGAATTTTCGCACACTTAGTATATGATACCCGCTCAGATTTTTTCATTATTTATATTTTGGGGCATTCTTACGGGTATATTTGACCCTATTGACAGCCCTTTGCTGCCGAAACTTAGGGGAAATAAGGGCTTTAGCTACAGGATTCTTAGCTTTGCCCTTACTTTGTTTCACCTGTTATCTCCAGAACCTTGGATTTTACCCCGTTCCATACGGCTGTTTAACTTTTGTATGTTGAGTTCTGCTATTTGTGATAAATCATAATCAATATCATTAGCCACCATTGCGACATACCAAAGTACATCACCAAGTTCCTTGGCTAAGTCCATAGTATCTAGGTGACCATCACGCATATACTTCTTAACTTTGTTTGCTACCTCACCTGCTTCCCCAGATAACCCTAGGGCAGGGTAAGTTAGTTTGTCTTTGTAGATGGCTGTCTTACTAGCCTTCTCTTGGTACTCATCAAGAGTAAATTTATTAGTCATGTATCTACCCTTTTTTCTTAGGAAAACCTTTTTTCATATTAGAGTACGCTTTAGCACTCACTGTACTCTTAGACTTACTTCTAGAAGTACCTGCCTTCTTACGGGCATTTATGTTACTGTAAAGTCCACGTTTAGCCATGTCTTATCTCCATTATAATTAACATTAACAACTACCACCTTGGTAGAATACCCTAGAAACTAGAGTATACTATAGGGTAACTAAAGCCCCCCTATCTAGTAGGGAAGGTATTAGATTATGTTGCTGTTTTTTTAGTAAACACAACTTCATTACAAGTTGCACCCCACTCCAGGATAAGCCCTTTTTGGACTTTATCTACCATGATAGCTTCAAGCATGGGAGCAGGTGGACAGTTTGCCAACACTTCAGTCTTAGTGTCGATATGTCCGTTAGGTAGTAATACGAATATTAATAAAATTACTTTACTCATTGTTGTGTGCCTTTCATATCCAAGAAGTTGTTTGTGGTTTTCTTCCCACGGTGTTTTCCATAAACACTTCCAGTTCTTGGTCTAGAAGCGTGTTTCTACTTTCTATTGCAGAGAGTACCATATCTCTGTCCATTCTTTCAACCCAATAGTTTACTGCTATAGCCAAAGCATCCAATAAGTCATCGTGACGCAGTGAACCTCTGTCTTTTGTAAGACGGGTCATCTGTCTAAATAACTGATGGTCTGGGTCTAATTTAAAGTCAGCATGAATCATTTCTAAGTTTACAATTAACTTATGCTGATTCATTACGGGTTCTAAGGTATCAATAATCCTTAATTCTTTTTGCTTATTATGCCGAACTTCCTCAATGCTACACGGATGTATCTTTGCCATAATAGGCTTGAGAAGTTGGGTAGCCATACCGTCACCAAAGTTTGACTCAATGACCACATAATTAACATCTTGTTCTTTAGCCACGTTAGCAAGCTTTGTAAGCGTTGCTTCACTGTATCCACCATCTAATGCTCCTACATTTGTTACATATAAAACTCCGTTCAGCATCTTAACGACTGCATATGCTGTCTTGTCTTCACCCCTACCTGCGGGGTCAATTGACATTACTGAACCTTCAAACTCCTCAAATTGCTCTGCCATATATAACGGAGCAACCCAGTAGTCACCTTTCAGACCTACGTTAGGTATCTCTGAATCTATTTCTTTTATCTGGTCAGCCCCAGAAGCCCATTGTATTTTTGTTGGTGCTTCATTCCATGTTGAGCTGCCCGATACTACTATTAAATCATTAAGTTTTAATGGGTAACGGTTAAGGTCAGAAAGAGAAGTATCAAGCATAAACTGAAGATTAAATCCTGTTCTGCCATAACTTGCCTCTCTTTCTAATAAATCTATATCATCAAACCTTTGTGGGTCTGTGGGCTTACCTACTAATTTTTTGTCTTTCTTTAACAACTCACTAAGCATCGGTGCGAACTTTTGCCCGTAGCTTATCTGTTGGATTTCTTGGGGATACCTAGCAGTCCATATTCTAGTTCTAAACCCACGTTCCTCAAGGTCATTATAAAGTGACATCTCTGATTGTGGTGTACCTAGGAATACAATACGTCCTACTTCGGGTTTAATAATTGCATCAAACTCTTTTACAGTTTCGCTTAACCTGTCACGCATTAGTTGCGTTTGGGAGTTATTGGCTGATTCAACGTCATCTGCAATGATAAGGTCTGCACGACTACCTGTTAGCTGCGAGGTGATACCTAACGACTTAACAGACGGAGCGTGTGACGCTCTGGCAGGGGCTACATCAAAGGATACTTTAGAATGCCTTTGGTCTGACGTAGCTTTAAGATGCTCTAGTATAGGCATCTCTGCAATTAATCTTTGGGTAAAGGTACTGAAGTCATCACTACGAGATTTAGATGCTGACACAACTAATATGTTTCGTTGAGGGTTCAACAATAGTTGGTGACAAACAAAAGCTGAAGTAATCCATGATTTACCTACGCCACGGAAGGCTTCGATAAGTATACGCTTGTCATTACCCTGTAGAAAATCTGCGATATCGTACTGTATCGGAGTTGGGGGTGGAAGTGTTAGGTGTTGCCAAGCTAAATATAAAAAATTTTTAAAGTTTTTAACTTGAGCAACTTGAGTTTCACTCTTCATCAAATGGTAGACTCTCTGTTAGTACGTTTTTAGGTTCATCTTTTATTTCTACGCCATAGGCTCTAGTAATATCTAGACAAACTTTTAATTCACTGGCAGTTAGTTCTGCACCAGATTTTAATAATTGATATGCTTTGTTTACCATCATTTGAGGTAAAGCATCTTGTTGTGCTTCAAAAGAATTAGCACCGCAAGTGCATAGTTTTTTAGTTTCAAGCTGCACAACTTTTGGGTCAGAAGGCCAATCAATATCACTCATGTATTATTCCTTTTTATTTTTTACCAAACATTTTAGACGCACCTTTTATTCCAAAAGATGCACTTACAATAATTCCTAAAGTATATTTATACCAATCGGGGGTTAGGGCGAGAGCTGCAAACCCACGCTCAACGTATTCAACTGTCCACGGCAAAAAACAAAGTAGCAATGGAATCGAAAATAAAATTGTTAAATACTCATCTTTCCAGGATTCTTTAGAACCTTTTATAGCTTCTACATCCCAAGCGATTTCGCCAGTAATTTGTTTTTCCATTAATGATGTTTCAGCTTCAATCTTAACTAGCTTCTGTTTTGCTTTAGCTTTCTTAGTGTCGATGTAGCCTTCAACTGCACTACTAGCAACACCAAACAAGCCCTGTAGTAATACGTTAATCATTGTTTCTCCTATATATATTCTACTATTGTTGATATTGAGGGGTTGTGACGAGTGTCAGAGGTAGGGAAATACGTCTTAGTTGTAGTTTCTTTTCGTATTCTACGACCACCATCGGGGTCTATTTCTTCGTAAATCTTTTCTTCTACTTCTTTTAATAAGGTTTTCATTGTAACGTGCCTTTCAAAAATATTATCCAATAGTATAAAGCAGCTAATGCAATTAAAGTAATGACTATTGAACTAATAATCATAAACAAGCGTTCCTTGCGGTCAGCTTCTTCTTGTAAAGCTTTCTTTATAAGCACACGTTCATTGGCAATCTCTGCCTGTAATCTTTCCCATTGTCCGGGTTTTCCAAAATATAAAAATGCTTTTCGTAATTCTGCTCGCATATCTTCTAGTTTTTCTTTTTGAAAATGTTTTTCGATAGCTGAGTCTTCTGCAAGTGAGAACTTTGCTTTTTTCTTACGGGCTTCGCCCCATTGTAATTCAGCTTCTCCCTTGGCATAGCGTGACACCGCACCCGATAATGAGGACAAATCTCTGCCCATTTGGATGCCCTTCATAATTGCAGAATGCCCCGCAGATAATGCGGCAAATGCTGAAATAGGGTCTATCATAGAGTTTTACCCTACCTTTCTTTAATTATGCTTTTATGTTTTCCATGCTTTTTACAACACCTTTAGGTATTACTTGGCATCTACCAAATAAATCATCATCATCTTCTGTGGCCTTATCCGCAGCAAGAACGATGTAGTCTTCGTTTTGTTTTATTAAATAGCCAATTGAATCAATAGAAGCAGGTGTTTCTTTTAGCAGTTCTTCTTTTGATTGCCATGAGCCATCAGATGTTTCGACAGTATCTATCCAAACAACTTTAACTAAGGGGAATGTCATACAAGCTTTGTCATTAGTACAATTGCTAAACCGATAAAAGAAACTGTAGACAACATAATCATGGCTTCTAGTCTCCATAATCTTTTATCTAACGCTTCTAGTTTATCGTTCACCATTTGATACCTCACTGCACATTCCTTTTCATGGGCATCTAATTCCATTTGAACTTGCAGTTCTGGGTTCATTGCTTGCACCATCTTCATCCTTCAATTACTCACCTTCGTTTGGTGGAGTATAGCCTGTCATTGCTGTTACTTGTGCTTGTGTAAGGCCAAGTTCAATTAACTTATCATTACCTTCTTTTGCATCAACTTCTTGTTGTGCTTTCTTTTTTTCTAAATCGTCATAGACTTTTTTATCTTCTGCATCCAACGCTTCTTTTGCTGCAATTTCTTCAGCCGTCATATCTTTTTCTTCAACACCATCTGGTGTAACAATTGCCATTTTCATTTTTTATCTCCTATTTTATTCCATAAATGTTAACAGTACCTGCACTAAATGAGCCACTACCACTTCTATCAAATTGTATTCCTGCGTTGCTATTACTGTATGATGTTGATGCTCTTTGCCATCCACAAGCACTAAATCCGTCTATTTGCCCACCTGATTCTCTACCTACACCTGTAAAATAAACACTGGTCTGTTCAGCCGCAGCTAAGTTTTCATGGCTAAACTGCATTTCAGCTTGTCCATGATACCCTTGTCCAAGGCTGTTGGTACTGTGTGGCCGCCAACCACTTATATCATGACCACCGTGGGTATTGGTTGTTGCAGTGCCACTTGTGTAATAGTGAATAGAAGTCCAATCATAACTATTAGTTTGTGCATTCCCACTATCATTAATAAGTCTTACAGTAGGATAATCAGCAGCATTAGTGAATCTTAGGTAGCTTCTAACAAGGTAAAATTTGTAAGCACTATTTATCCAACCTGTTATGTTAAATGAAGTTACATTACTACTAATAGTGTAACTTGTAAGTTTGACCATATCAGAACTAATTGTTCCAAATTCCGTGCCATTTGCCCCAGAGTTCACTTGTAGAACTTGACCCGCTGTTCCTAAAGATTGCCCCGCAATATTACCAGTGGCATCAGAAACAAGAATCTTGTTATTTCCAACCGCAAGACTTGTACCTTTGCTCATGTATTTCCAATAACTGCTATTTTCTGTGCCAGAAGTTGACGGTGCTTGGTTAGAACCACTTGCTACTGCAATGTAAGTTGATAGTACGCCACTGTCGGTATACTGAACGAAATCATCGACAGCATATGTGGTTGCACTAGACCACGTTCCTTTATTGACAGGTTTAATCCTGCCAAGATTTACTGTTGCCATACTATTATCTCCTTTATTATATGGTTACAACCAATTCGCCAGAAGCGTTGATTGAAAATGTTAGATTAGCTGAAGCCCAAAAACTTTCGTCATATATATCTGTGGCTGTATTATTAGCGTTAGATACCGAAATGTTATCTGCTCCATTGTTTGTTGTAGTGAGAACTAAGTCTTCCTTGACACCGTCACCATCAGTATCAACATAATTAAAACCATAAAATTCAGTTGAACCTGCGTCACCAAACGTAAGTTCAGTTCCACCTGCATTTACTACAACTGCCTTTTCAGCATTTGCACTTAGGTTACTGACGATGTCAGCTAAATCTCTGGCTTTACTCATCGGTTACTCCTTTGGGTATTTATCTTTGACAGCTTTGATGTCGGCTTTCCAAGCATCTAAACCTTCATGGTATATTTTGTCTAGTTGTTCACCTATTGAAGGATATGCATTTGCTCTTTCACCTTGATATCGTTTAGACAAGAAATCAATAATCCAAACAACCGCAGCTTCTTTTAGTTTTGCTTCTGTTGGTAAATCATCACCACCTTCATAAGTTTTGACAAGTAATTCATAATTAGATGGGTTTGCCCCCGATAAAGTTTTATTTAATTGTTTCATTCCACTATTAAGAATGTAAAGTTTAGGGTAACTACCTGTTACCCCATTAATAGTAATATCATCATACATTTCTTCTAACATTATACTGCCTCCATTTTAGTTATTGTGGCTCTAAACAAGCTATTATTTTTCACTACTCCACTAACAGTATAGTTTCCTAAAGTATGAGCGGTGGTTGTGGAGAAAATCCCCATAGCACCATCCGCAGAAAATCTAAAAGAGTATTGTTTGTTGGTTTCTAAATAATACAAAGCATCCGATTCATTTAGTCCTGCACCTTGACTAGCTACATATCCCACCATTGGTGCTGTTTCGTTTATTGAACCTGTAAAACCTGCATTTGGTTTTTTAGCAAACGATGAAGAAGATTCATCATAAATAAACGGGCCGCAATAGTGGTTGGGAACGTGGTTAGTAAAGTGTACATTTAGTGTGTATACGCCTGTTGCTGCTACATTAAATGTATTAGTACCTACTGATGCTAAAACACTGTATGGGTCATAGCTTTCGTTAAATGGCATTAACATTCTGTCACCAGTTCCAGGATTTGCTGCACCCCATAAATCACGAAAATTTGCTGAGGAATCAATATAAGCAAAGAAAGCTATTCCAGACCTGTTTGTAGGAATATTTCCAAATTCAAAACCATTAGCACCAGAGTTAACCTTTAGTGATTGACCTGCTGTACCAATTGCTTGGCCTGTAACAACGCCACTAGCGTTAGTAGTAACAACTTTATTATTGCCGACAGATAGCGTAGTTCCACCTGCCATTTTATTCCAGTAAGTAGTGTTTACTGTTCCGCCACTTGAAGGTGTTTGTCCAGATACATTACTAGTGTTAACATAAATATAAGAACTTAGTTCGCCACTATCGGTAAATTGGACAACATCTTTGCTTTCGTAGGTAGTTCCCGCTGCATACGTTCCCTTCCATACTAGGGCAACTTTGCCCAAATCGATTGTAGCCATTATTTTCTCCTTGTTAGACTGTTGCTATTAGATGACCACTGGCATTCAAAGACCATGAAAAACCAGTCGCTGCATATAGCACATCATCAAAAGCACCATATGTTGCAGAGTTGATACTATCTACTCCGCCATTCGTTGTAGTGACTGTTAGTGAATCCAGGATACCGTCACTGTTAGTATCACTCATATTGAATCCATATACTTCCGCAGAACTTGCATTTGCAAATTGCAATGCATTCCCTGCTCCATTAACAACAAGGGCTTGCCCCGCTGTTCCTAAACTAGTTAATCCAGTACCACCTTTAGTAGTTGGTACAGTTGGTAAACGTCCTGTTCCTATTGTGCCAGATGTGATGTTAGTAGCATTTAGGTTAGCCACGGCAAACGTGCCGTAGGCAATTGCATCTACGATATCACCAATTTGTAATGTGTTTGCAAATACTAAACTTGAACCAGAAGTAACAGTTACGTCTGACCCGTTTCGCATCTTCACGCCATTTAAAAATACGTCAATAAAATTTGCATCGTATGCTAGATTATTTCCGTTAGCATCATTACCAGTTATCGTTGTACCTGCACTGGCAACAGTAAACTGAAAACGGTCAGCCGTGCCATTTACGGAACTACCCGCAGACTGCCAACCAGAAGCTGTAGCATAAACTTTTAGAATATTTGAATTGGAATCAAAATATAGCATTCCGTTTGCTAGAGCTGCACCTGTTCCTGTTTGTGTGGGAGCAGTGCCAAAAGCACCTAGGTATGTTTGACTAAAAGCATTAACATTAGTAAGGTTAGTTGCTACGGTATTCACATTGGTAATAGCACCACCAACTAAACCTACGTTAGTGTTAGCATTAGCAACTATTGTAACATTACCATCATTGTTTGCGACAGTCGTTACATTAGCGTCAATTACTGCAACTTTACTTACATTGGTATCATTATTGGCTACGGTTGTTACGTTAGCATCAATATTAGCAACCTTAGTTACATTAGCATCGATGACCGCAACTTTGGTTACGTTAGCATCGATGTTAGCTACTTTAGTTACGTTAGCATCAATATTAGCAACTTTAGTTACATTAGCATCATTAGCACCAACAATATTAACATTAGCAATGTTGTTTGATACTGTGTCTATTTCTGATGTAGCTTCATTAAGGTCATCTGCTACGGTTTCAATTTCTGATACGGCTTCTGCTAAATCATTTGCTACTGCTATAACTTTTGTAATGTCTGTAGCTACTGTATTTACTGAACCAATGTTAGTGCCTACAAGATTAACATTTGCAATGTCAGTCGATACATTAGTAATTTCTGTAGTCTTTGCAGCTACGTTAGATATCTCTGTATTTATACCTGCAACTGTTGTTAAATTTGTTTTGTCAGATGATGATAACCATACTGTTTCTAAGTAATTCTTTGTGGCAACATCTTGGGCTGAAGTTGGGTCAGCTACATTTGTAATTCTTAGGTTGCCCGCAGTCCATTGGAAGTTACTGGCATCAACACCAATAACGTCATTAGCTTTGTCAATAGACTCTTGAGACATGAAGAAGGCTTGTTGTGAATCTGTATCCAAGTCACCTTCGGTAAGAACTGAACCTTCCGCATAGTCAACCAGTTTAGAATCTTGGCTTGTAGCACGGGTAATCTGAATAGCTGTTCCAGAGGCAGGTGCAGTGTTAAATATAATTTGTGTACCTGCTGCATTATACGAAAAAGCTGTTGTAGCCACTCCATTTAGTGTAACTGAAATATCGGCTTGGCTTCGGTAAGTGAACCCAAGACTGTATGTAGTCGTACTACCTGTTTGTGTAAATCGTACAAAGCTATTTGCCATTTAGTATTCTCCAGTTCTTTCTAATAAGGGAAGTGATTAAGGCTTTTCGGGAAGAAATTCTTGCCCAAAAGCTTTCGTTGCATTTTGTATTCCAAGCATATTCTGAAGTACAAAAAGCTGTAATGTTTTGTTGTAAGTTTTCTGTGAGTAATCCTCATCATCGTATATCATTGCTTGCACTGTGCCTTTACTGGCCTCATATGCATTCATCAATAATTGGGCTGTTGGGTTACCAGTTAACATATTACTTGATAGTCCTGTTGAACGGTAACTAAAGATTGGGTCATCAGTAAAGAAGGTAGAGCCTGTATCGATTGTAGCAGGTAAGATAGAAGCCCATGCCGACCTTTGAAATGCAGCTTTACCCCAGTTTTGGTAAAACTCTTCATCGTTTTCACCAAACTTTTTCTCTAAGAATTTCTTACGTTCCTTCTTAGACATACCGACACTTTGTACATAAGTTTGCCCGTACCAAGCCATCCCTGCCATGAAAGAAGAAGTCATAAATTGTGTATAAGCTTGTAAGTCGTTTGATTTTAAACCGTGTAACAAATGTTTACCGTAAGCGGTTGTCATAAACCCTCTAAACTGCAATACAATTTTACCAGTTGTTGTGTCAGCAAAACCACCTGCAAAGATAGTTTCACCAATATCATTTTCTTGGATTGTACGTCTGCCCCATCGTGACATAGCTAAAGAGAAAGCATCTCTTACATCATCATCCCATTTTTCAATATTTAATTTTGTAAGTTTACCGCCTCTTGTACCTTTTGTTGTATCAGCAAATTGTCTAATACTAGCCATGATTGCATCCCGCATATCATCTGATATACCCAAGTCAGCGTATCGTTGTTCAGACATTTTACCAATATCCTTACTAAATACTTTACGACTGCCTAATGCACTAGTGCCGTCAAAAGCTTCATCAGCAAATTTCTGTAACATACCTTTCATAGCTAGGCGTTTCATCATCATGTTAACGCCATTCATGCCAGATACATCGGCAGTAAATCTTCCTAGATGGTCTAAGCCACGTTCAAACTGGCTCATGCTATCTTTACCAATACCTGCCCTTGCTCCAAAATCATCCATTGTATTTGTGATTTGGTTAAGCATTCTTTCGTTACCAAAGCCACCAAAGAACACTTCAAATTCATTTACTAATGCATCGTCAACTTCACCATCTTTATGACGCTTCAACATTTTTCTTAGTTCTGGTAAATGTCTAATAGTTTGCTTGAGGCCAATAGCAGATGTTAAGTTGCCAATCTCTGCTAACTGAGCAAAACCAACTTGGTTCATAACCCTAGCAAAGTTATATTTTCTAGCCACACGACCAAACGTAGACCAAGCACCACCAACATTATCTTCTAGTGGTTTACCTGTCAGATGGTCATAAACACTTTGCAATGCTTTCATTTCATTTTGTCTAAACAACTGGTCTTTACGAGACATATTGCCATTAAGTTTTTCTAGTTCTGTTTCTTTTTTCAATTGGTTTATTACTGAATCAAAATCTGCTCTAGATTTAAAACCTTTATTAGCTAGTGCAATTTGACCAGACAACGAATTGATGTAACTCAAGAATAATATTTCTGAATCGTTTTCAAGAAAATCATCTATTCTTAATTCAGCATCAGCATATGTTTCGTCTAAATCAATACGTCTTTTAAACTGTGTGATACGTCCTGCTTTATCTCTGTCTGTTTTAAATACAGATGACAGCAACATACCTATGTCATCATTTGACATATCGGTATTTGTTCTAAGATATGACGCTAGGTCTTCACCTTTGGATTTTAAAATCCTGTCAAGGTTAACACCAAATGTACCTTCACCGTCCATAACGTGGCGTAGTAAAAGCTTTGATAAATATTTAGTACGTTTGGCAAAAGCTTCGGCTGATTCTTCACTGCCTTTAGTTTGCTTCATAGACCTTGCAATAAATTCTTCTAGTTTTTTTCTGCCTTTTCCAGGATATTTACGGTCAAACTTTTCTATTAGCTTGTGTACTTTTTTCTTAGACCAAGTACGAGTTAAATAATTTTTGTTTGCTTTAATATCTTCTGCACCTTTAACACCAACTTTTTGGGCAAGCGTTAGTACATCTTCATAAACTTGTGATTGTACTTTAGCTACCTTGTTTGCTGCGGGTGATACACCTTCACCACCATTACGAATTGACTTAGCAATCAGTTCATTAAACTCTTCTCTTGTAGCTTGTGAGTATAAATTTTTAACACTTAACTTACGTTCTTTTAAAAATTCTTTAAATGCAGGTACATAAGAACG
>Ga0209336_10001268_pt1 | contig 12333 bp, 4 predicted proteins | sample LinPmetageLP32_FD_184042 | JGI IMG/M metagenome (GOLD analysis project Ga0209336, IMG submission 184042) | Marine viral communities from the Pacific Ocean - LP-32 (SPAdes) (version 2) | ecosystem: Environmental > Aquatic > Marine > Oceanic | place: Pacific Ocean | collected 2009-08-23 | reverse complement strand
TTAACCCACGAAAAAACGCGAACGCTCAAGGTGGGTTAATATCTCTAATGGGTGGAGGGTACTTAGGTGGTAGTACCGATGGTATGGCTGACATGATAAACGGTAGTATAGACAACAGCCAACCCGCTGCATTAAGCGATGGCGAGTTTGTAGTTCCTGCAGATGTTGTTAGTCACTTAGGTAATGGCAACTCAGATGCAGGTGCAGATCAGCTATACTCTATGATGGATAAAATACGAACAGATAGAACGGGTACTAAAAAACAAGGCAAACAAATAGACCCGAATAACTACGTGCCTAGAGGGATTGTATAATGTCTACTGAAGAAACCTTACCTCAAGCCCCCAGCCCTCTGGCAACAGGGCAAGAAACCTCGCTTTCTCCTTGGGTAGGAGACTATGTCGTAGATATGTTAGGTCGAGGACGCGCTGCTGCCTCTCAGCCTTATACTGCCTATACTGGCCCTTTAACTGCAGGGGAGAGCGGTCTACAACAGCAAGCTTACTATGGGGAGGATGGAACGGGAGGATTAGGTAGTTTATCTATCCCAACCGGAATGGGGGATGCTTTCTCACCTATGTCTTTTACTGGGACACTTGACCAGCAGTACAATGTTACAGACCCTTCTACTGGAGCGCAGATGCTTGACGGTAGTGGTAACTCTGTTACTAACGATACTGTAGCTGGGCAGTACATGAACCCGTATTTACAATCTTCTTTAAGCCCTCAAATAGCTGAGTTACGTAGACAACAAGAAATATCTAGGTTAAATGATGCTAGTAGGTTGACCGAAGCAGGGGCTTACGGAGGTTCTCGTCAAGCTATCATGGAGGCTGAAGGTAATCGTAATTTACTAACTCAAATTGATAGAACACAAAGCCAAGGGTATAAAGACGCTTACGACAAAGCTAGAGCGCAATTTAATACAGAGCAAGCAGCAGCAAGAGACGCGCAAATAGATGCAAACAGGTATGGGTTTGACGTACTGGCAGCGCAACAAGGTGCGGGAGCAGAACAAAGAGGTATTCTTGGTCAAGGTATAGCTGCAGATCAACAACAGTTTATGCAAGAAAGGGACTATCCGTTAAAGTCTGCTCAGTACATGCAGTCTCTTTTACAGGGTTTACCTATGGAAGCAACGTCTAAACAGTTTGCACCTGTTAATCCTTTACAAGCAGGGATAGCAGGGGCAGCGGGTGGAGCTAGTACATTAGATAAAATATTAGAGATTTTCGGGATCTAAATATGAATATGAATAATCCTTCTAGTTCGTTTATTCAAGGTATTAACAATACAGTAGAAGCGAATAAGTTTAACCCGCAAGGGTTACAGCAAGAAGTCGCACAGAATTCTAGGAAACCTATTTTCCAACAAGACCTCGTAAGGCTTATTTCTGCAGAAATAATTAATAAGCAGATGGCAGATACGCAAAACTCCGTTAACCTAGCTCTAAACCCCGAATCCAGCACTGTAGCAGAACAGACATTTCAAACGACTTCTAGAAATATGGAGGCTCAAGTTGCTCAACGAGTTGCTGGAGTAAATGCTGTAAAGGCTGCAGAGCGCAATAAACAGATGAATGCTCTGATGGGGCCACGGGGCACAGGGATTCAATCTCTTCCTACAAATCTTAGTATGAATCGAAGCAACACCGCAAGTATGGGTGGTATTGTAGGCGCAGCTATGGGTGGACATATCAGAGGGTATGCTCAAGGAGGAGTCGCATCTTTTGATGGTACAGATGGTAGTGTAGTAGACGGTGATACTGCAGCGGTAAAAGAACCCTATACTGTAGGGTCTGCATTGGGGGAAGGTACGGACTACGTTGTTGAACTAGCGGAAGATAACATACTTGCAACTATAGCGTTGGGAATAGCGGGAGCTAGAGTAAAAAAAGTTCAACGCGCTGGTAAAACTCTCTACCGGATGGGTAAAAGTGTATATGACGATGCTTTAGCCATGTACAAGAACGGAAACTATGGTCGTAAACAGCGTAACCAAAGAATGATAGATCGCGGAGTTAATACCGGCTATACCGCTGCCGCTGCCGCTACTATTCCAGATGTATTAGACATACCCTTAGACGATGGCACAAGTACTACCCCTAAACCTGCTGCAGAAGAAGTAGTCCCACTTACAGGTATAACCGAAACAGATGAAGAGCAAATGCAAAGGTTGCTTGCTGAAGAGATGGAAGAGGAGCGGCTGACTGAGGAAGCTAACGCTATTCCCAATGCTATTGATGCGTCTACACGCAGACAACAAGCCGCTTTGACAAGCAGTTTAGATGCAACCAATACAGGTATATTAGCTGCAAAAAATCTAGGAGAGGAGCAAGCAGATAGTAGAAAAACATATGAAGCTGCCCTTAGAGACAGTGCAGAACGCGGTGAAAGGGAGGCGCAGCAAGGTATAATGCGCCGATCTAATCTAACTGCAACTACAGAAGGGGATTTAAAAAAAGGTCAAGAAGATTACATTGCAGATCTAGAAAATTTAGCTAATAACGCTAGAGGCGGTAGAAGAGAGGCATTAAGAGATTTGCTTTACGGTCTATCTCAAGTAAGTAGAGGGTCTAACCTTGGAGACGGGTTAGGTATCGCTGGAAGAACAATGATAGATAGAGAACAAGGTAGGGAAGATAAAGCGTTTGGTATTGATCAAAAGATAGCAGACGCTAAACGAGGTGATGTTACAGAGCTAAACGCTTTGAAACTTAGTAATAACGCAGGAATTCAAGATTTACGAACTAGCCTTGCAAATATGCGTACTAGTAACCAAAGAATGTTAGCAAGCACAAACGCAGAAACCGCGCAATTAGCGCAAACAAACTTAAACTCTATAACTACCCTGACACAAATCGCTGCAGACAGTAGTCTTAAAAGTGCGGCTATTGAGTACAAAGGTTTGATTGCTAAACTAGAGGCTGCTTCTAGAGACGCTACATTAGTAATACAGGGACGAGCTAATGAGATTCAGGCTGAAGGACAGACGAGTAAAAACTTAATAGCAATTATTGAGGGTCTTAATGATACGATCCAAAATATAAGCACGTTGTCTCCAGAGGGAAAAGATGATCCAAGACTCCCCGGTTATATAACCGAAACAAACGGATACCTAGCACAATTAAAAATTCTACTAAGTGGAGAGAGTAGCTCTACAAGCGGTGCTGGGTTTACTGTAGAACGAGTAGAATAATAATGGCTGTCTATCAAGTAACTAGCCCTGACGGGCAGCGTTATAGAATAAATGGCCCCGAAGGAGCCAGCCAAGCCGAAATTATAGCGGTTGTTCAACAAGAGATTGCTAGAGAAGCTAACAAACCGGACACAGACTTTTTTGATCAAGTAGAAGAAGCAGTTAAAGGTGTCCCTGCAGGGATCATTGGGTTAGCAGAGATAGGTGCTATAGGTGCTGCTACACTACTTAACGAAGAAGCAGAACTCAAAGTCCGTGGTGGCATTCAATCTGTAGCGAAAACATTAAAGTCTCCTTTTACGGCTGATGTGGGTTCAGAAGACCTTGTAGGACGTAAGTACGGTGAAGCATTAGGTTCGTTTGCAGGGCTAGGACTTGCCTCTCTTATCCCCGGTGCGGGTATGCCTTTAGCAGCAGGATTAGCTGCAAGTGCAGGTGCTGGTGAAGCAAGTGAAAGAGCAAGAGCGGCTGAAGCTACTGAAGGGGAACGAAATGTAGCAGCTTTAAAAGGTTTAGGCGTTGGTTTAACTGAACTTATTCCACTAGGCAAACTAAGAAGTTTAAAAGATAGTCTTGGTGAGAATGCGTTCCTAAACGGTATTGAACGTATTAAACGAGCAGCAGTAGCAGGAGGTTTCGAGGGAGCACAAGAAGCTGCGGCAGGGGTTCTTCAGAATGCTATCCAACGGGGGTACGACCCTACACAAGATCTACTTAATGTAGAAGTTGCAGAAGAAGGTGGGTATGGTGCAGCCGTAGGTGCTACTGTTCAAGCGTTATTAGATGTAGCGGTACCTAGAAAAAAAGGCAGCGCAACAGCCCCTGAGTTATCTGAATCTGATAGAGCCATAGAAAGATCTTTAGAAACATTTGACGATGGCGTACAAGCAGGTGTTCCTCCAAAAACAACAGCACCGCCACCCATCATTACTCCTGTATCTACCGACGACTTAGCTGCCGTTACAGAGGAGGTAAAGAAACCTCCAGTACAAGTTACTAAAGAACAAACCCCCGAAGAAATAGCTGCTATAGAACAAGAAGTTATACGTAAAGCGGTCAACGGGGAGCAGTTATCAGCTTCAGAAGCGCAAATTGCAAGTAGATTTGATATAAGCGCAATAATAGACGAGCAGAAAGCTGCGGCTACAAAAACAACAGATGGCGTTACAACAGGCTCAACGCTACCGAATCTTGACGAATTTATAACAGAGTATCAGGAACTAGTAGTACGTGATCCTAACGAGGGTGAGAATTATTTAAGCAAGTTGTTAGATAGCCAAGAAATAAGTGATGCAGATGCAGATGCGATACGTAATTCTGTAGAAGTACCTATTAGTGCTAAAAAGGATACTCAGGGAAAGGTAAATACAGAGGTAACAGGTACAGAGGGAAGAGAACAAATAAGCACTCCTACAGTAGCTACTCCTACCAAGCGTAAAAAAGTGGCAGAGAGACGAAAGGCACTAGCTAAACGGCAAGAAGAAACAGTAGATAAAAGTAAATTTGAATACGCTACTAGGTTTAAAAATCTAGCTCCGGTTGCAATAGCGCAAGATTATCAGGCAATAGAGCCAATAAGAGCATTTGCAGGAGTGGATACTGAGACAGTTGCTAAGAACGAGAAACGCCTTGGTGTGGGTCACGACAAGGCTGCTACATATTTTAGTAAGTTTGACAGGGTAGAAGATGCTGTTGAAGCTATAGCTTTTGATTACGCTGATAAAGAAGTTGGTGAGGGGGCAATATATAAAAGTGTTAAGGATGATAAAAAAGATTCTAAATTACCTAGTAAAGCAACATCCTCAGAAGAAAAAGCTTTTATGGCGGGTACAGGAGGAGCTAACGCTGAAGCCGCATATAATTGGATCCAAAACAGTGATATGTCTGATGCCAAAGGAGGTATTAAAGAGGTAGCACGAAACACTTTTGAGAACTACAAAACTAAAATACTTGATTTAAAAGAATCAAAAATTGAATCCACAACCGCAGGGACACTTAAAGCTAAAAGAAAAAAACTAAAAGCTGACTTTATAGCAGGTGATGCCTCTGTAAAAGATGTCTATGCGGAGTTTTCAGAGAAAGAAGTAGTTGAGTTAGAAAAACAGCGTACTCAATTTGAAGTGCAAAAAGCTGCGGAAGCAAAAACTAAAATAAAGCAAGATGTGAATCTTATTCCTAGTACGGTAACTACCGTACCTGTTACGGATGTGGATAAGTATATTCAAAAAATTAAAAACTCTTTGTCAAAACCCAGCACAATAAAAAAAGCAACGGCAGAAATTAAAGCTCAGAGGAAGGCTGACAAGAAAGCCGCAGATGACGTTGAAACTTGGGACGGTTATCATTATGACTTGCGGGTTGCAACCGAAATAGATCAGTTAGAAGACCTTTTGTTTGAGGATTCTGTTTTAGCTAATAAGCTCAAAGGGTTAAAAAAAGATATATATGATAAGCAGCCAAATAAAGAAATTGCATCAGAGATTTACGTAGATGCTTTAGGTAATCTACAAAACAAACAATTAAAAAAAGTAGAAGACAGTCCCACTGTGGCGACACTACGAGAGGCTGCAGAAGAAATAACAAACTATAAAAAAGAAGTAACTGATGAACTAGCACGTGTAGATTCGTTTCTCTCAGATACGGATAAAAAACAACTAAATACATTAGAAACTCAGATACAAGAGATTAAAACACAACAAAGTAAAGAAGGTGGGTTAGATTCTAAAACCTCGGCTCAGTTAAAAGGGAAAGAAGGTAGAGCAAAAGCAATACGGGCAAAAGCTCAAGACAAAGCCAAAGCCATAGATGCTAGAGACTTTGAAGAGACACAAAGAGCTTCTGAACGAGGAAGAACACAAGGAACGTATAGTAAAATGGCAGGGTCAGTGTTTCGAGGATACCCTCTAGCTAGTGGGGGTCTGTCTGAACTCACACAACCCGTAAGCTCTACTACTAACGAAGCACTAGCTAATAACGACCTAGAAGGCGCATTAAATAGCATAGGTGCAGACAGTTCTAACAAAAGACTTCAGAACCTTGCTAGGAAGTTTGCTCCTTTATCTTCTGGTACTAAAGTAGAGATAGTAAAGGGCTTAAAAAACCCCAGAGATAACGTATCTCTTGCAGGGTTATTCGATCCAAAAACAAACACCATACAACTAGATAGTGTAGAGGGGTTAAATACTCATGCACTCATACATGAAACAGCCCACGCTTTAGGCAGTGCTGAACTGGCTAAAACGAATAGTGCCTTTACTAACAAGTTAACTTCTCTCTGGGAATCGACCAAAGACTTACTGGGTAACGCTTACGGAGCTACAGACCCAGATGAGTTCTTCTCGGAAGCAATGAGTAATGAAAGTTTTAGGTTAGAACTCGCACGTATAAACCCAAACGGTAGCCCTAAAAGTGCGCTCACTATGTTCATAGAGGCGTTTACAAAATTCTTAACAAGCAAACTAGGGTTAAAGTTTGCAGGGCAATCCTCTTCTATACTTAATGAAGTAGATGCACTGGTAGACAACATCATATCCCCCGCACCCATGAATAGAAACGCAGAGGTGTTGGCTATGAGCAGTGATGTTCGTGGTGTGGAAAGAGTAATGGAGTCAACGGGCAACCTGTATAAATCAATAAAGGGGGAAGCTAACGCTGCAAGTAATAAAAGTTTTGTAGATGATTTCTCTCAGTTTGCCAGTGATGCCAAACAAACAGTAGTAGAAACATTCTTAGGAACTATCGACCTCCCCGGTGTTGCGGAGCTTTCTAAAGGGGTTTTTGGTTCCTTGGGGGATCAACTACATAAGGTTGCGCTTACTCAGCGAGGCGACATGCAGAAAGCGGATACTCGCGCCGATGTTGTCTCTAATATGCTCATTAGATTTAGAGATAAATTTGGGGAAGCTAAATATAATAGATTTGCAGAGCTTATATACAACTACGAGTACGGAGCTACGATAAACCAGATAGACCCGTTGATCAAAGATAAGTCTGTAGCGAAAATAACTTATGGTAACGTGGAAGATAAGTTTGAGCGTTGGGTGGAATTAAAGAATAACTGGGATTCTTTATCTGCGGATACAAAGGGTGAAAGCGAACGAGCCTATAAAATACTCCGTAACTTTTATAAACAACAGTTTACTGAATTAAAAAATACGTTATACAACCGAGTTAAAAATGTTGCAGATGAAGAGCAAATGCAAGCTCTTAATACGCAAGTCCTAGAAAAACTATTCTCTAATAAAGCCCTAGATGTGTACTTCCCCTTGGCACGTAAGGGTAGGTTTAAAGTTGAATATACTACCTATGTTAACCCCAACGAGCCTTTAGGTAGTGGGTATGCTTTAGAGATGTTTGAGACTAAGCCACAAGCAAAACGTCGAATAGCAGAACTAAAAGCAGATAAAAAAATTACTTTAGAAGGAGAACCTATCCTTATCGACACCAAAGGGGACGCTATAGGTAATTACAAATCTGCTTCTATGGGTATTATCGAAGAGATTCTCCAGAGCGTAGACCAGAAGTCGATGGCTGCAGGGCCTTCAACGAAAGAAGAACTGGCTATAAAAGAAGAAGTTAGAAACAAGATAGTAGAAGTATTTGTAGAGAACCTACCAGAAACTTCTTTTGCTAAATCACTTCAAACACGTAAGAACACAAAGGGCTATGAGTTTGATCCGTTGTTTGCCTTGCAGACAAAGGGTTACGATTTAGGGCGACAGATTGTACGTATACAAAACACTAAGAAAGTTAACGATCTAGAGTCTAAGTTAATAGAGGACTATAAAGTTAAGAGAGGTTCTCTTGGTAGTAAAGAAGTCGGCCTGTATCAAGAACTCATGCAACGTGCTTCTTTCATACGTAACCCTCCAGCAGACTTACTTTGGCAAACATTAAACCAAGGCGCATTTGTATACACCATAGGGTTCAACGCTTCTTCAGCGATTGTTAACTTATCGCAGATACCTCTGTTTACCTTGCCCTATCTTGCAGGGGAATATCAAAACACTACCGCTGCCACCGCTGCAATAACGAAAGCTTCAGGTATTGTTGGTAGCTCATTTAATAAACTAGATGTAGGTATAGATGGGTACTACAACGTAGACGCTGCGGGTAATTACAGTATTAATGAGAATAAGTTCAAAGAAAGAACTGAAGGTATGTCTTCTCAAGAGGTAAAGAAAGAAAGACAAGAGCTACTCAATATGTCTGTGCTAGTGAAAAGAGCCGCTGACGAAGGACAATTAACTAAGTCTTTTCTCATGGACGAACTATCATTACAGAAGGAAGCATTTAAGGCTGGAAGAGAGCGTTCTGGTAACCTGTTTAGGCAGACTTTAGATAAGATTACAGGGATTTCAGCAGCAGGGTTCAACATAGCAGAACGATTTAACCGCCAAACAACAATGGTAGCCTCTTACAACCTAGAGCTTGACCGTATAAGTAAAGGGAAAGAAGGATTTAGTTTTACCGAAGAACAGTTGAACGAAGCCGCAGACAAAGCTTTCTACATTACTCAAGAGACTAACGGTGGGGCGTTTAGAGAAGTTGGCCCAAGGCTTTCACAGCAGGGATGGAAACGTGTGGCTCTTATGTATAAGACCTACGGCTTCCGCATGTACCAAACGATGATCAAGTCTGGTATTCGTGCAGTAAAGGGCACCACTTTCTCGACTGATCCAAAAGAGAACGCAAGACTGCGTAGTGTAGCCATACGGCAAGTGGTGGGTTGGCACTTATCATCCCTGTTCTTTGCTGGTGTATTTGGTATGCCTTTGTATGGCGCAGTTACTTTGGCAGTGGACATGTTCTTACTTGACGACGAAGAAGACGATGCCGACACTATGGTACGTAAGTATCTTACAGAATTACCGTTTAAAGGGGTTGTAAATCAAATAACTAATGCAGATATAGCTTCACGGATTAGGCTGACAGGTTTAATTATACAAAGTAATAAATACAACGCTAATGCTTCAGCAGAAGAAACAATAGGGTTCTATATTGGTGGCCCCGCGTTGAGCACAGCCAAACGCTTTGGGCGTGGGGTTGAAAACCTGTTAGATGGAGAGATAGAACGAGGTATAGAGTCTATGCTCCCTGCAGGTATCGCTAACTTCATTAAAGCCGTTCCGGGTGCTGGTCGAGTAGCTAGGGAAGGATACGTAACTAGGCGTGGTGATCCTATTTATGATGATGTTACGGCAGGGGAATTAGCAGGGCAGATGTTTGGTTTTGCTCCTTTAGAGTACACACGCCGTATCGAAGAGAACATGAACGCTAAAAACGTAGAGGGCGCGATAAAAGATAAAAAGTCTAAGATACTTAGGCAGTTATACATAAGTATACGTTCTAATAATTCGTCTGATAAAGTAGATGCACTAGCAGATATGCGTAAGTTTAATAAACGACATCCTCGATACGCTATATTACCTGAGACAGTAGAGCGGTCTATGAAAGCGCACCAAAGAACCAGTGCCACTATGCACAACGGTGTAGTGCTATCCCCCGCTGCACTTTCGGTTTTACGGGTAGATAGGGAAGGCTATTAAATAGTCCTCCAAATACGAACACCTAGCATACTGTTCTCTATTCGTACCTTCACTACGTACTGCCACGTATTATATTTAAAGAACTTTACTAACTGTTTTTTAGCTTTCTCAGTATTAATACAAGGTACAAATACAGATGTACCTATATCCATGTCATCCCACGCTACAATTATCTTAACTCCATCAGGGTTTAGATCGTTATTCCGTAGGACTGTCTTCTGGATTGGCATCCTCTTCCTCACCCATACCAAACTTCATCACCAACACATCTGCGGGAGGTAAAGCTAACTTGGTGCCTTTAGATAGTCGTACTTTCGCATGTTTTCCTTCACAGGTAGACTTTATCTGTGACACCAAGTGGTTATAGTTTATCTGCTGCTCCCCACACCATGCCTTTAATATCTTAGGGATAACATAAAACTTCTGAGTGTCTGTCTCATACCTAGCTACTAGCTTACCCCTTGCAATAGACTCAGGCATAGCTAACACATCCATACCATTACCCTGCAGCTTTCGGTTATCTTGTGTACTTTCTATCTGTAAGATATTACTGATGTGCTCTGTAAAGAAGCTGTTCATAACATCAAATACAGAAGCCTCTATAGCAATAGAAGAATTCTTATTCTGAGGTAATAATACGTTCAAAGCCCATTTAAAAACTTTACTTACATCATATTCTATAAGCCCAAGTTTCTTAGCTATCATCAACCCTGCTAAAGTGTAAGTGATTTGGGCTGACCAGAAGCGATTAGGGGCTTTTAAATTACCTTGAGTATCCACTCGTTTTTGTATTGTGTTACATAGTTTCTGTACAGCTTCTCTGTTATTCATAACGTACTGAGCAAATATTGGCCCCGCATGTCCGTAGTTATCTTGTATACCTGCTTCAAAATCATCGGTTTCTTTTTTAGAGCTAAACATATGCTTAATATCTGGTACGTAGCACTCTAATACTCGTTGAGCTTCTGCTTTAGGAGATGTTTTTGCTAGGCATACTAGTTCTATAATGCTGGTATTACCTGTTGTAAGAGCCATTAAGCTCCATGATCTACCTCTAGCACGTTCGATATTAGAACTATTAGACATACGGTTCTTCTGCCTACCTGCAGTAAACATATACAGTAGGTCTGATGCTAACGCTGGTTTTAGGTTGGTAATCTCGTCAATACACCAAGGGAGACTATGGTATAGCTCTCCCCTGTTCATCTTACTGTTAACAGTATCTTCTTTTTCAAGGACTAACTCTTCTGGGTCACCCCAGATACTCGTCGCTGCATACATAGCAGTTGTTTTAGCTACCCCAGAATCTTTGTTGTGTAAGTGCATGGCACTACATTTAACATTAGAAAACTCCATAAGGGCTGACCCAAAGCCTACCCCTACAACATACTGGTACAGTTCAAAACCGTCTCTGTTCCAAAAAGATAAAGCATCTTTCCAACCTTCTAACGTACCTTTAGGTTCAAAGGCAGGGAACAAACCTACAGTAGGTGTAGTAGGAGCGTTAAAACCTATGCTATCTGGGAGTATCTTCTGGTTCCCTAAAATAAAACAATCTAACCGATCATTAGTCCAACCAAACTGTCGATGAGCTTCATCTGCTGTTACATTGGCCTGTAGTTCATTTATCCAAGTTGTTGTATAGGTCATCAGTTCATCCATTTTCATTACGGCTACCCCCTGCACGGATAACGCTTTACGGAATTCCTCCCTTGACGTTACTGCACTTAGTGGGAGGGTAAACTCTTTTACCCCGTCTTTCGGGAGGTGTAAGCGCATAACTACAGACTCACCTAGTTCAATGTCTGTAATCCTTTGTATTACATATAGGTCATTATGATAAATCTGTTTCTCATCTATATCCCCATCTGCGTTACTAGTACGCATGTACACTCCACCATTAGCACCTCTAAAATAAGGGTGTGGGTACTTAGGGATACCGTAGGTAGATGCCTCTATATCCCCAAAAGAATCTTCTTGAGAACTGGTTTCGGCTTCCTTAAATCTGCCCCCAAGTACAATAGGAGACTTAACTTGCCCCCAATTTGGACAACTAGGACAAACATCGGCATTGAACTCATCAAACTTTGCACAAGTGTATGGCCCTTTTATAAGATCGAACTTACTGTCGGTACCATCTTGTGAGTACTCTGGGTGTCGTTGAGACAGCTTATGGGCAGCTTTTCCACCGTCTACGCAGAACCTAGCAATAGAAAGCCCTGCTCTCCATAAAGGTTCACTAGTGTTTTCTTGGTTTGTAGCGATTAGTCTTAGTTGCTCACAACCCTTACCGGCCCTAGTCTTTTTAAGTATGTCTACAAAAGATGATTCTCTGTTACCTAACAACGCATCCATGACAGCGTTGGTGTTCTTTGTTTTTGTACGTGCGGGGTTAGTGGGTATAGGTACGAACTCTGTGCCTAATAGTCTAGCAAAGTCATCAAAATCATTAACCTCGTATTCGCCACTGCCTAGAATAACCACCTTAGAAGGAGGTTCTGTCTTATAGTTATGTGTAAGTGGTACGCGCAAGACCCTAGCAACATCAGATGTGACTGCAGGGTCAGCGAAGAAATTATGAGATGCA
>Ga0209336_10001267_pt1 | contig 12334 bp, 12 predicted proteins | sample LinPmetageLP32_FD_184042 | JGI IMG/M metagenome (GOLD analysis project Ga0209336, IMG submission 184042) | Marine viral communities from the Pacific Ocean - LP-32 (SPAdes) (version 2) | ecosystem: Environmental > Aquatic > Marine > Oceanic | place: Pacific Ocean | collected 2009-08-23 | reverse complement strand
AGTAGTCCAATGGCTTTACCCAATGGACGAACTGACTTGTTAATAAAAATGTAGACACACCTACACATACCAATAAAATAAAACAGTTTCCTTTACTCACTTTCACTCTCCTCTGGTTGATTAAAAACTACTAGGTGTAGGGAAAAACCATCTCCCTGTCCTTTCCAGTTAAACTCCCAATCCTCCTCAAAATGTTTAGTCAGTAACGCACCCAACTCCTCATCAAATTCTTCACTCACTTTCACTCTCCTTTTCTATTTCTTCGATGTTGTGAATCTCATTTTCCGTTATGTCGATACTTGGGAACTCATCTTCAAACGATTCAATAACTCTCCCTCCTCTAAGTAATCGGCTATCTGCTTGGCAAACTCTGCCCTACCCTCGTATATAGCCTCTGAGCCATCAGTAACATCTTCCATAGCTTTCTCAGAATTAATTATTTCTCGTTCACAAGCATCTTGTACGGCAAACAACTTACCGTTCGCATGACACAATGCCATCTCTAACTCCCTGACTTTCTCAACTAAATCTTCTTCTCTCATATCTTCATTCTCCTTTAGTTAACATCAACATAAACACTCGTACCGACACCTGCAACTATCTCGCTACTTGTAATACCCCAAAACACAGGGCAATCCCATTTACCCCAATCACCAACATATCCATCTGTGAACATAACAACGCATTGTGGGTTGATGTTTTTGTCCTTGATGTACTCTGGTACGCACCTTGGGTCAGTACCTCCACCACCTCTAGGTTTAGTTGATGAGATAATATTATCTAACTCGTGTTGTTCGTATGACTCAGGTTGTTTGATGCTTGTATCCCAATACACAAGTTCAACTTTTTCTGGGTTAATATCCTTGCATATCTTAGTCACTTCACCCAAGAACGCTGATATTTCGTGTTGACCAATAGAACATGATGTGTCAATACCAATAAGCAATTTGCCTGCTGATTCGCCAACAAGTGACGGCAAGTAAATGTCTTGATGTACCCACCTACGATTTGGTCTACGCCATGAAGATACTTCTCTGTCAGAATTGTTGCTAATTAGAAAGAGTCGCATCATTTCTTTCCAATCAATCTTTGGCTCAAGAATCTTCTCAACACCTCTTGGTACATTACCACTCATTTTCTGAGCCAACATCTTACCTTGACGCAACGCTGTGTCGATTGTTTCTCTTATTTCTTTTGCCTTGTCCTCGTCTTTAGACATTTCTTCTGCTTTATCCCACAAGTGGTCATCAAGTGTTTGCCCATCATTGCCACCGCTTGATTGTTGTCCCTCTTCTTGAGAATCACTACTAGAGGTTTCTCCATTACCTTTTCCTTTACCCTTTCTCTTACCTTGTTTGTATAGATCATCAAAGATTGTCTTGGTATCTTGAATGACACCATTGACCCTGTACTTGTCGTCACACAACGCACCCTCGATAGGCTCAAGAAATTTTTCACTTGGATCAATGTCATACTTAATAGTGAGATTGTTAAAATGATCGGTAGACATATTTGCACACATGGGATCTTTCTTACGTAGTGGTTGCCACACGATTAGGTGCATAGCCACAATGTGCATAATCTCGTGCATAATGAGATATCTAAGTTGACCATCAGTAAGACCCTTGACGAAATCATCATAGAACCAAATGTTGTACCCATCTGTACACGCAGTTCTACAAAGACTTGCATCATCAGTAATAAACATAGGACAACTTAGAACCAATGGGGAAAACATAACTGTGCGTTTGTCACTTGTCAGACTTACTTTTTGCCTGACAATGCGTTTGGTTGTGTCTAGTCTTGCCATCTCTACTCTCCTTAAAGATTAAACTTACTAAGAACATCATCAATATTTCGCTTGACAGTATGTCTTACAGAATCACTTTCACGTAACTGTTTCGCATCACAATTAGACACCGCTTTTTGTGTTTCATTAATCAAGTCAGTAATGCGTGGGTCATCTGTAAGATTTAGGTCATGTGCTACTGAACACAAGTCTGTGATGTTGGTAACGATTGTGTCTTTGAATGACTGATGATAGATAGTGTCGGTCTTTGTAACTTTAGGTACTGGCAAGTCTGCAAGTCTTTCACTTGCTTTTACCAAACCATCTTTGATATCGTCACAAAGTTTTGTCATAGACTCAAACAACTGATTCTCTAACAACTTGGTTTGTTTCGCTTGTATATCCACCAACACATCATTAGCAACTTGTACTTTGAAATCGCCATCAGGCACTTGTAGATAATCATGACGAAAATCAAACCTGTACCTCAACTCATCTGGGTGTGGGTAGTCTGCTTGTGTGATTGTATCTTTCCAACCATCTCTCGAATGTTGTTTCCAGTAATCTATGGAAGATAAAACAGACTTCTCATAGTTATCTTCTTCAAGAAACTTACTCCAAGCATTGGTATACAAGTCCTCAAACTGATTCATCTTTGACACAAAGAAATCAAATCGTTTCATGGATAGCAACTTCTCTCCATGTGACCACACGTTGGTGTGTTTGTTTACGAATGATCGTGCATCACTATCAACTCTTGTGATTGCTTTAAATCTCTCGTCATTTTGAAACAGATTGACTTTCATCAACAACCCACGTGTGTCAGCAATCTTTGTTTTCTCCTCGTCACAAGACTTCTTGCCGTCCCACTTGGATATGCCAAACCTTACAATTACACAACGTCTGTATAAGTTGGTAACTGACTCAGCGACTTTACTTGTAGATAATTCCATTTCACTCTCCTTAATTAATAAAAATTACTCTCGGAGTACTCCGAGAGGGGAACAACAACTACAATTAAGTAAACAACCACTTCATTTCTGTTGCACGTTTAGTAAACGCTTCACAATCAATAGCAATCGCTTGCTTTTCTGCACTAGTCATAACTGATCTATAAAACACACCCTCATACTCAGGGTCATACCTTTTGAAATACGTAACCAAACTGTCAAGGATATTTTCATCAAGTAACGTCAACGCTTTTGTAACTACCATAAACTTAACCGCAACATCTTCTTGTTTAGGTAAAGGTGCGTTTGCAGGGTTAGTAACAATCTCACTCCAACTAGGCATCTTGTCAGCAAACTTCTTTAATGCCAACAAAGTCTGTGAAGCATACGTACCAATAGCACCCTTGAGCATTGCCCTTAACACACGCTCAGAAACCTTGTCACTTTTCTTGATGATCTTACTCGCCATCTCTAATGTGTATGGACACACAAATGCTTCTACACTTGGTTCTCTTGCAGGGTTGAATATCATCTTGTTGTCATGCCCCTTTGTATATGAGTCTAGGCAGTTTGGGTTTTCTTTGACGAAATAAATAACGAGTGGGTCAATGTCATTGTCTATTGCCCATGAACCCCAACTGTCAGGTTCGATCTCATTATTGAGTGGGTTAAGTCCTGCACGTGGCTTTTCTACTCCTACTCTGACAGTACGTCTTTTGATGAAAGGTTGCGGTTTATCTCCACACCCATCAGTTTCAAGGTTAGATGCACAAAATACTATCGAACCCTCTGGTGCTACCCAATCATTGAGCCTACGATCTTGAAGAAATGATGCGACTGCGTTTAGTACAGTTTTAGGTGCTTTGTATATCTCATCAAACATAATACAAACTTTCTTACCTTTAAACTGTGAACCAAAGTCGGCATTGGGTACAAACTTACTTACTGTGACACCATTGATCTCAGTCACACTTGGTAATGCAAGATCGCCAACGTCCATACGTCCCATGTCAAAGATGTGATAGTAGTAATCATCAGTACCAAACATCTTTTTAAGTTTGGACTGTGTAGCTGTCTTACCAATTCCTGGTTCTCCAATACCATTTAATGTCACGTCTGTACCATAAGTTGCGATAGCAACAGCAAAATCATTTACTGACATATCTCCCATGTCTCCTGCATAGTCTTGTTTAGACATAATTACTCTCCTTTTAATTAAGATCGGTGGAGGTAACTCCACCACATAAACAACTTGTTATATACATATGATATATGTATACCTTTACATTGTCAACTACTCACACCTCCTTTCTTTGGTAGTCACGATTTATAGAATAATCACAAGCAAGGTTCTCTTTAAGTTTTCTTCTTCTATCGAACCTCGCTTTCATCTCTCGGTGTCTGCGTTCATGTTCAAACACAAACGCTAGGTCTTTAAGACCAAACCCACAACTCCACTTTTTTCTCATTACTCACACCTCCTCATTTTTTATGGACAGTTCTTAAATCATCTGGGTTGTGTACGTACTGATACGCTCCCTTGTTGAAACCAATCGTTACTGTATGCACTTGTGGATTTTTCCTATCTTCAATCTCCTGACAAGGTATGCACGTGACATGGTTCATATCTGCACGACCTTTTGGGATAGAGCCATAACACAATATACACAATGGTTGATCGTGTTTACCAACCACCATTACGCACCTCCCAATGCAACGTACACAACAATAAAAAGCATGGTCACAAAGACCATGCCCCAAACAATCCACTCCGAAAAATAATTAATCATAATCTAACTACCTCCCCTTTTCTCTCTCCCTCCAGTAACTCCACGAATGTGACTGAAGATTGTAACAACTTGTTGTCACCACTACCACGATACGTATTGCGTTTTATCGTGGGGTTGGGTTTATACTTCTTTAACTTGGTTTTTAACTCATACAACTTTGTTACTTGATTTGGTGCAAGGATATCTCGTAGGTTACTCATAGTTACACTCCCAAGTTTAGATGTATATAATTACGTTCTTGTGGAACATTCCTTGCATCTGCACATTGCTTGTCGTAGAACTTACGCATAGCCCTGTTTTTTTCTTCAGGGGTTAACGAATACTTATTGTTTTGATTTGACTTGATTGACTTGGTTGTCATTTTCACTCTCCTTTAAATTAAAATAAAAATTTACAACAACACCAACAGGGTGCTGATATACGCTCGGTTTTATTTATTGTTTTGTGTGTCTGTTTATTGTGGTGGAAGTAACTCCACCAAATACGCCAAACGTATATCGCCACCCTGTTTTCAAAATGACGAAGTTCCTCTGCTATTTCATGGCAGTTCATTGTGGTGAGGTTAGGAACAAAAAGGATTAATAAAGCTAACGTGCCAACACGACACACTCGACAAAACAAATCGTGCGTTAGCAAAAGTAATCACAGAGGTACTCACAACGTACAACAAACAAAGGGAGGAAGTCCTAAACTGCCATACTCCAATCGGTAACTAGATCAACTCCACGACAGAATTGAAATGGTACTACTACCGATCTTCTACATTACTGAAGTTCTAAGTATGCTAAAGATCTCGTGCCTGTATGAGCGTAATACGTTGCCCCTACTCTGTACCAAGTGGTGGAGGTACTTCCACCAAATGGCGTTTTCCAAATTGTTAAAGATCGCTGAGAAAGTGGTGGAGGTACTTCCACCGCATTTCCCATTTATTAATACCATTATATCATACTTATATTAGATTGTCAAGTCGACAGAGGGGTGTGGTGGAGGTACTTCCACCTAATGTTCCACAATGTTCTGTAATGTTCCATGTAAAAGTACACGCTAAATTTTAATTAGATCAACGTGTTGTGTGGGATAGTGTCGGTTTGTTCCAATGTTCCACACATATAAACGCCTGCCCAGAGACTCTCTCGACTCTCTCTTTTTATTTCTCTATATCTATATTTATTTTTTTCTGGCGGTATATATATTTTTTTATTGTAAAAGTTAGGTCAATTTTTGCGATAATTTAGCAAGAATATCCTTTTAGATCAATGCCTTACATAATGTTCCTCGTGTAAGAACATTACAGAACATTACAAGCACTTTCTCAATTAAATCAATGCTTTAGCTTGTACTCTTAAAGTAGAAATCTTGGAACATTGTGGAACATTATACAATGTAAATGGTGGTGGAGGTACTTCCACCGCACCAACTTTTGATCGTGCTAACTTTCTAACTTTCTATCTATGCAAGTGTGGTGCGTATGCAACGTGGGGTGGGGAGGTGAGTGCGGGTGCTATACAAGAGAGAACTGGCTTCGGAGAAGCCTCAAAAAATGCGTAGCATTTTTTGACACCAGTTCCCTGTGGATAAGTTATCCACAGCCTGTGGATAACCTGTGGATAACAGACGTGCAAAAACCCGCTGTCAAGCGAGTTCTTGTGTAAATTTTACTGGTTATTTTTTATAACGATTTTTTATTTCCCTGTAAGTATCGGCAGTACACCAAGCAACGAAATAAACTAAAAGCATAACTAAACCAATTTCTAAACTACTAATACAATCGCACATTTTAAATCCTCCAAAAAAATGGGCTAGAGTGTAAACCCTAGCCCTGTTAAAATTACCTACCAAACCATTCTTCTAATTTCTTTTGATAGTTTGTGGGAAAAGTAGAAATAAACTTACCGATCGTATCCAGTTTACTAATACCCGCATCAATAACCATTTGATTATAACTAGTTTTAGTTTTACCACTAAGTACGTCTAAAACGTCTTTTCTAGTAATAGTAAAAGTAAGATCGGGTTCGGTAACTTTTTTCTTATTGAAACTGAAACGCCCTTCTTTAGATTCGCATAGCTTGGCAATCTCACCAGCGTGTTTGACAGCTGTGTCAAAAGATCCGCCAGTTTTTAAAGCTGATTGAATTAGAGTAAAACCAAAAGCGGAACATTTTTCAACATCAAGAAATGTTTCTAATGCAGTATCAAGACATTTTTCTGAAACTATTTCTTGAAACTTCTCAGATCTTTTTGAAACCTTAGAGTATGGCTTTTTGTCTTTGTCTTTTTTGTATACGAACAACTTTTTACCTATTATCCGTTTTCCAGCTGGATCAAGGTAAACAGTACCTATGGCATGATTACCTTTTCTATACTCTTTAATATTAATATTTATATTCGACTCAACGCCTCGAATAGTTTTACCAGTAGCAGATAAATCTTTTTTCGCTTGTTCTACTGCAAGTTTACATTCGGCTAATTTTGAAACATTAGCGTTGTTGTTGCTCAATTCCTTACCGATAGATTCGGCAAGTGTTACAGGGGAAAGTGTTTGCTTCTTTGTCATGATGTAATTCCTTTTTAAAAGTACTTCGTTAATTAAATACTACATTTCTAATACTACTCTAATATATCTCTAATGTAAAGTTTTATTTTCGGTGGAAGTACTTCCACTAACCCCATACCCTTTTAAAAACTGGTCTCACTCAATCCGCCACCCCACCCCCCTGTGTGGCGTAGATGGGACCCGTATGTATGTACTGTGTGTTTTGCTCATTGGATTTTAAATTTTTGAAAACACTCTACCCCCACCCCCCTATTGACTTTACATAAGCCTCATGGTAGGTTCAAAGGCTGAGATGCCCCCCTAACGAAAAAAGGAGTCCCGTTTCCTCTCATGCCATTAACAATAACGCCAGAAGTAGGCATACCTCTCCCGTTCAATGTAACCCCCGAAGAAGTTAAAGAGTTTAGAGAAAGAGCAAAGACTGCTTTTAACACTGTAAAAAAGTTAATAGACTCCGGTGCTGAAGTACCTAATATGGATGAAAAGACATCGGTTCAAGCACACGAATTATTTGCGAAGGAAAAACCCATTGCAATTGCAAAGACTCCTCCTGCAGTGGTGTTAAAGTTAGAGGCGTTGTTAAATCAGTATGACCATGAGTTTTTAAATGCAAATAATCGTTTGGCTAACTTTGTAACCAACAGACTTTTAGAAGAAACAGAAAACGAAGATGCAGGTAAAAGACTAAAAGCGCTAGAACTTTTAGGAAAGCGTAGAGGTGTAAATTTATTCTCAGAGCAGTATGATATAACAATACGTCAGAAACCAACCGAAGAGATTGAAGATAGGCTTAATACAATACTAGGTAAATATATAGGAGATGTAGAGACTGTTGAGGTTAGAGATGGAGAACCGATAAGTCCTTTGGAAATTGACTTAGATAAAGAGTTAGAAGAATATAGTGAACTAGAAGAATATAGTGAACTAGAAGAACAAAGTGAGTTAGAAGAGCAAAGTGAACTAGAAGAACAAAGCGATGCAGCCGACACCTCTGGATCTGATAAAGAAATATCCACACCTGCTTAGTAGTCTACCGCCAGAAGTAAAAGCGGAGATTGCCGATAGTTTAGAAGAACTAGCTGAGAGAGAACACTCTCAAAAAGCGCAATTATCTTTTATGGCTTTTGTTAGTCAAGTATGGCCTTCGTTTATAAATGGAGCGCATCATCAAAAAATGGCAAAGGCTTTTGAAAGGGTTGCACATGGACAGTGTAAAAGATTAATTGTTAATATGCCACCACGACACACTAAGAGTGAGTTTGCTTCTTATTTGTTACCAGCGTGGTTTTTGGGTAAGTACCCTAATAAGAAAGTAATTCAAACATCCCACACAGCAGAGCTTGCGGTGGGGTTTGGTAGAAAGGTAAGAAATCTTGTTGATTCCGAAACGTATAAAAACATATTTTCAGGAGTTGGACTCCAAGCTGACTCAAAAGCAGCTGGGCGTTGGGCCACTAACCAAGGCGGAGACTACTTTGCTATCGGTGTTGGAGGTGCTGTTACGGGTAAAGGTGCGGATATCCTCATTATTGATGACCCTCACTCAGAGCAAGAAGCCGCCCAAGCAGAAGTAAACCCTGAAATATACGATAAAACGTATGAATGGTACACATCTGGGCCAAGACAGCGTTTGCAACCGGGCGGTGCGATTATAATTGTGATGACAAGGTGGTCAAAACGTGATTTAACGGGTCAAGTAATGCGAGCTTCAGTACAAAGAGGGGGAGAAGAGTGGGAATTAATAGAATTTCCGGCTATTTTACCTAGTGGTAAGCCTCTTTGGCCTCAGTTTTGGCCTTTAATTGAGCTAGATGCGTTAAAAGAAGAGCTACCTAACTCTAAATGGATGGCTCAGTATCAACAAAACCCAACTTCAGAAAATTCAGCTATAGTAAAACGTGAATGGTGGCAGATTTGGGAGAAAGAAGACCCACCTTCTTGTGATTTTATACTACAGTCATGGGATACAGCGTTTGAAAAGACTCAACGTGCGGATTATTCGGCATGTACAACATGGGGAGTGTTTTATCAAGAAGATGACACAGGGTTAAAACAAGCTAATATAATATTATTGAACGCTTTTCGTAAAAGAATGGAGTTTCCTGAGTTAAAAAAGGTAGCATTAGAGGAATACGATGATTGGGAGCCTGATTCTATAATTATAGAGAAAAAAGCATCTGGCGCTCCGTTAATATACGAGATGAGGGCAATGGGGGTTCCAGTTCAAGAGTTTACTCCTAGTAAAGGTAACGATAAAATATCAAGACTAAATGCGGTGTCAGATATGTTTGCTTCAGGCAGGGTATGGATACCAAATACTAATTGGGCAGAAGAAGTTGTTGATGAAGTAGCAAGTTTTCCTGCTGGGGAACATGATGATTATGTAGACTCAACGTCTTTAGCGTTAATGAGGTTTAGGAAAGGCGGATTTATTAGGACTCTTCTTGATGAAGACGATGAATATATGCCTCGAAAGATGCGAAGAGAGCCTTACTATTAAATACAAAGGATAAATCATGGCAGTTAATGGGATAGATAAAGGGTTAATTCCCGCACCAAAAGGATTAGCACAGATGGTAGGCCAAGAAGATATGGAGCCTAGCATAGAGATAGAAATAGAAGATCCTGAAAAAGTTTCTATAGAAATGGGTGGTTTGGAAATAGAGATAGAGCCGGGTAAAGAAACGGATGAAAACTTTGACGCTAATCTTGCTGAAGATATGGAGGAGGGCGATCTAAATTCTTTATCTGAAGATTTATTAGGTGATTTTGAGTCTGACATATCTAGTCGCAAAGATTGGATGCAGACTTATGTAGATGGACTAGATCTTCTAGGTTTAAAATTAGACGAAAGAACAGAGCCGTGGCCTGGGGCTTGTGGTGTACATCATCCACTACTTACTGAAGCACTTGTTAAGTTTCAATCTGAAACAATTATGGAGACTTTTCCTGCACAAGGGCCAGTAAAAACTCAGATTATAGGTGAAAGCAGTAGAGAGAAAAAAGAAGCAGCCTCTCGTGTAAAAGCAGATATGAACTATCAACTAACTGAGAAGATGGTTGAGTATCGTCCAGAACACGAAAGAATGTTATGGGGCCTTGGTTTATCGGGTAATGCGTTTAAAAAAGTTTATTACGATCCCAGCCTTGAAAGACAAGTATCTGTATTTATACCTGCCGAAGATATAGTTGTACCGTATGGTGCGTCAGATTTAGAAACATCTGAGCGTGTAACACATGTTATGCGTAAGACACCTAATGAATTAAAGAAACTACAAGTATCTGAGTTTTACAGAGATGTAGAGCTAGGAGAACCTAGTGATGAGCTAGATGATGTAGAAAAGAAAATAGCTGAAAAAATGGGGTTCTCTGCATCATATGATGACAGGTACAAAATATTAGAGATGCACGTTGATTTAGACTTACCCGGATATGAAGATAAGGACAAGGATGAAGAAGAAACAGGAATTGCTTTGCCATATGTGGTTACTATTGAAAAAGCTACGGGCGAAATTCTTTCGATAAGAAGAAACTACCAACCTGATGATGACCTAAAGAAAAAACGTAATCATTTTGTACACTACGGTTATGTACCGGGATTTGGATTTTATTGTTTTGGTTTAATTCATTTGGTAGGCGCATTTGCTAAATCTGGTACGTCTCTTATAAGACAACTTGTGGACGCAGGAACTCTATCTAACTTACCCGGTGGATTTAAAACTAAAGGGCTTAGAGTAAAAGGTGACGATACACCAATAAGTCCTGCTGAGTTTAGAGATGTAGATGTAGCAAGTGGAAGTATAAAAGATAATATAATGACGTTGCCATACAAAGAGCCTAGTCAAGTCTTATACACATTATTGGGTACTATAGTTGACGAGGGTAGAAGATTTGCAAGTGCAGCAGATTTAAAAATATCTGACATGTCAGCGCAAAGTCCAGTAGGTACAACTTTAGCTATACTAGAAAGATCTTTAAAAGTTATGTCTGCTGTGCAAGCTAGAGTGCATTACTCTATGCGTCAAGAGTTTAAGTTATTAAAAAATATTATTAGAGACTACACTCCTGATGAATATAGTTACAAACCGGAAAGTGGCACTCCTAAAATAAAGCAATCTGATTATGATCTAGTTGAGGTTTTACCTATATCTGATCCTAACGCTTCTACTATGGCGCAAAAGGTTGTACAGTATCAAGCGGTTATGCAAATGGCTCAAGGCGCACCACAAATATATAACATGCCACAGCTTCATAGGCAGATGTTAGATGTGTTGGGTATAAAAGATGCAGCTAAACTTGTTCCTCTTGAAGAAGATGCAAAACCAAAAGACCCTTTGACAGAAAATATGGACGCTTTAAAAGTAAAACCTATGAAAGCATTTATGTATCAGGATCATGACGCACATATATTAGCGCACATGAATTTTTTAAATGACCCAATTGTAGGACAACTCCTTGCTCAGAATCCAAAAGCTACACTCATAGCAACAGCTTTACAGGCGCATGTGGCCGAACATTTAGGGTTTAAGTACAGACTAGATATAGAAAAGAGAGTTGGCGCTCCACTTCCAAAACCAGATTCAGAGTTACCGGAAGATATGGAACTAGAAGTTTCTCGTTTAATAGCACAGGCTTCTACTCAATTGTCACAAAACAATATGGCGCAACAGGCACAGCAAAAAGCGCAACAAAAAGCGCAAGATCCAATTATTCAAATGCAACAACAAGAGTTACAGATCAAGGCACAAGATGCTCAACGAAAAGCACAGAAAGATCAGTCTGATGTGGCACTTAAACAAGCACAGATTGCAGTAGAGCAAGAAAGAATTGCTTCGCAAGAACGACAGGCTCAAATGAACACTTTAACTAAAGCAATTACAGATGACGCAAAGTTAGAACAAAAAGAGTCTTCTGAAGCTATAAAAGCATTAGTAGAGGAACAAAAGGCGGAGAATAAATCAGATGACGCTATTGTACAAACTTTATTACAAAGTGCTATGAGTCAACCTGAAGAACCAACTTCTCCACAGGAACAAACACTTCCAACACCACCAACACAGGAGCCTAAAGAATGACGACTGTTTTTAAAGTGTTGTTTGAAAAAATAGATGAAGAGATAGAGAGTGTTAGTGAAGCCATAGCTAATGGGTCTGCTAAAACTTATGACGAGTATCAAAAACTTTGCGGTGTGATAAAAGGTCTAAATGCTGCAAAGGCACACGTTGAAGACCTTAGACGAACTACGGAGGAA
>Ga0209336_10001262_pt1 | contig 12355 bp, 21 predicted proteins | sample LinPmetageLP32_FD_184042 | JGI IMG/M metagenome (GOLD analysis project Ga0209336, IMG submission 184042) | Marine viral communities from the Pacific Ocean - LP-32 (SPAdes) (version 2) | ecosystem: Environmental > Aquatic > Marine > Oceanic | place: Pacific Ocean | collected 2009-08-23 | reverse complement strand
ACCACAGGTCAAGGAGATACTGAGATTGAAAGCGTTCGACCTGCTGTTGCAGTCAGAGACCAAGCAGGTGTCACAGGACATAGGCGTGATAACCATAGATGAGAAGGCAATAGAGAAATATGGACAGTGGCCATGGAAGAGGGACATACTGGCCGAAGTCATATACAAATTGCGAGAAGCAGAAGTGGGCATCATAGTCCTGCCCATATTGTTCTCAGAAGAGGACAGATTGGGTGGAGATGCTGAATTGGCAGAGGTTCTTCAGTACGCCGTTGTCATATCACAAGTGGGCACCACTCAGACAAACAAGAATGCAGTGCCACGTGGCGTGGCCAAGATCAATGATCCCATGCCTTGGTTGTACACATGGCCAGGTATGCTGGGACCTATACCAGAGTTGGGTCAAAACGCCAGCGGTGTTGGTGTTGTTAACACTGTGCCTGAGGTGGATGGCGTCGTGCGTAGGATACCGTTGATCATGAGGGTGGGTGACGAGACCTATCCCGCGATGGCCATAGAGGTCATCAGGGTGGCCACAGGTGCACCGAGCTATCAGATAAAAGCAGGCGAGGGTGGCATAATTGCCATGCGTGTTCCTGGCTATCCCACCATCAACACAGACGCAAACGCCAGGATATGGTTGAGATGGAACAAGGATTATGAAACTATAAGTCTGGCAGACATAGACCAGGCATCGAAATTCAAAGGACGCACAGTGATAGTGGCACCCACCGCGGAAGGACTAAGTTCCATAGTGGCCACACCGCTGGGCGAAAGGTACATGTACGAGATAACTGCCAACGCACTACAGACAGTGATAGATGGCAAACAGATCAAGAGGGTGGACATAAGCGTCTTGGTGGAACTGGCCATTGCTGTGCTGATAGGTATAATGATAATAGTGGCCACGAGGTTTTTGCCTTACTGGGCGATAGGTATAACACTGGCGTTGCTGTACAGTGGTACAGTTTACGCCTCGTACTTCGTGTTCCACAGATATTCGTTGTTGGGAGATGCCAGTTGGGCAATCATCACACTGACCGCCGTGGGTTTTCATTCCGTGTTCAACAGGTTCATACTGGAATTCCAACAGAAGCAACAGATCAAGAAACAGTTTGGATCTTACCTGTCCCCAGACATGGTGGCACAACTGCAAAAGAATCCAGGCCTCCTGAAGTTGGGTGGTGATTCACGTGAGCTCTCAATAATGTTCACTGACGTTCGAGGATTCACTGCCATATCAGAACACTATGGCAAGGACGTACAAGGACTGACTAAAATAATGAACAGATACATGACAGCGATGACGAAGGACATACTTGACAACAAAGGCACGATAGACAAGTACATTGGTGACGCACAGATGGCGTTCTGGAATGCACCCATAGATGATTGGGATCACGCGGAGAACGCCGTGTGGACTGGAATTGAAATGTTAGACAGCCTCAAAAAGTTCAACGAGGAAGTACAGCAGGAAGGCATACCGGCTTTTGGAATGGGATTGGGTATAAACACTGCGGAAGTCGTGGTCGGCAACATGGGATCCGACCAACGCTTCGACTACACCTGCTTAGGTGATGGCGTAAATCTTGCGGCGAGACTCGAAGGTCAATCCAAGACTTACGGAGTTTTGATAGTGCTAGGACCAGAAACAGCAAGACAGGTCCAAAATAAAATAAACGTGTTTGAACTTGACTGTATTGCCGTCAAAGGCAAGACGATAGGAGTCAAGATATACACAGTGGCCAAGGAGTCCGAACACCACAGGCAGTTCCTTGAGTCCTACTACGCAGGAGAATGGAATGAAGCAATCAAGAGATTGGACATTGCCAAGGAGTTCCATGAAGACATGGCTGATTATTACATCAACATGAAAATACGTATAGAGGCCGGCAAACCCACGGACTGGGACGGAACGTACCGAGCAACAACGAAGTAATTATTTTTTAGTGTCGCCTGTGGAGTCGAAGCTCTCAGACTTTGATTTGTATTTGGCCAGTATCTCGTCCAACTCGTCTGAACGTCCGGACTTTATTATCTCATCCTTGTATTCCAACACCATTGACAACTTTGTGTTAAGTCTTATCATGTCATTGTCCAACATTCTTATCCTGTCCACTAGTTTTATAAGTGTAGAACTGGCATCACCCAGCACGGGTTTGATCTCCTCAGTGACCCATTTCCATATGTAGTAAACGAAGTAACCTAGTCCAATGGCCGCAACTATAGGAAATCCAAAATCTTTTATCAGTGTTGCTAAATCCATGCTCATCCTGACACCCTCCTGGTTGCATCGACATCAGAAAAAATGTCAGTGGTCGACACACCTAACGTGTATCCAATGATCAGTCCAATCATGAAAGCAATAAAGAACATCTTATTCATTAATCTCTCCTCGCATCGTTCTTGCCCTCGTTGGCGGCGATACGTTCTGCGTTGGGCCTGATTTTTAACACGTAACTCAGCAATGCATCTATCTTGACTAAATCATTGTTCATGGTCTGCACCCTGTTGTCCAGGGCACCTATTATGGCCTTCAGTGTGTTTACAGATCCGGTCACTGACGCCAGAATGAATTTAAGTGTGATAAACACAAAGACACCTGCCGCTAGGGCACCTGCTATTGGGAAACCCACTTCTGCGATCAATGTTACGAAATCCATAATATACGTATATTTACCAAAATACAGATGTGCTAGTTTTACACATTTTGCTTGTACGTAAATACTTTTATGAAATTCATTTTGGTGGTCTACATGTGCATAGCGGGTATCTGTGAGAGTGTATACGAGTACAAAATATATGACAACAAAGCACTGTGTGATGCCGCTGGCCAGGAAGTGAAAGCCTATGCCATGCAGAACTTCCCACAGAGTTCTGGTGAGATATACTGTTTGACTGAAGCAGAATTCAAAGAATACCAAGATTACTTCGATATCGGCCAAGACGCATAATTGACATAACCAAGTTTCCATAGTATAATTGTGCATGATCCACGCAATGATAGATCTGGAAACTTTGTCCACTGATCCAAACGCCACAATACTGACCGTGGGTGGTGTGAAGTTCGATCCACATACGACGGTGGAACCAGCACAGGGCATGTACTTCCGTGTGGACGTCGACTCACAGACGGAAATGGGCAGAGACGTTATGCAAGACACCTTGGACTGGTGGGGCAGACAGGATCCTGAGATAATGGAAGAGGCATTGGGAGACAAGGATCGTATTTCGTTGGACGCGATGATAAAAACCATCAACAAGTGGAGTGTGGGAGTGGATGTTTTTTGGTGTCAAGGGCCATTGTTTGACTACGCCATACTACAGAATTTATACACACAACTGGGACATCCTCAACCATGGCAGTATTGGCAGATACGAGATTCAAGGACACTATTCTCACTGGTACCAAGAGATTCAAATGAGAAGAGGACGGGACTGCACAACGCACTCGAAGACTGCTACTTCCAGGCCAGGAAAGTACAAAAGGTGTACAAACAGTTGGGAATAAAAAATGGCAGATATTAAGTGGTTCAACATAGAAGACCTTTACACGATCAAAAATTACAAAATCCAACACAATAAAAATCCTGCTACTAGATGGGTAAGATTGCCATGTGTGTACAAAATAAAGATTGAAAACAAAATAGTACACGTGGGCAGGTCGGACACCTGTCGCAAACACGGGGGTGCTGAAAAGGTCAGGAAGGCATTGGTAAACCTGTTAAATATCCATGAATACAACCTGTCTGTTCCAAAGACTAAAACTTGGAACCAAATCAGGTTGCAACACAAACCAAATTCAAGTAATATAAAGATAGGAATAATCAAAACAAATGCCATCGCAAAAACCTATCTACAAGAAAGAATATGAGCCTGTTGACAGCGTAGACGAGAGCGTGTGGATGGGCAATGACACACCAGTCATGGAATCGGATTTCACTTTCGTTTTCAATGACAGGTATCCCTGTGTGCCAGGACACAAACTTTTCATACCCAAGGAGAACAACTCACATTTCGTGGGTAGGTCCTATGGCATGGCCTACGACTACGGAAATGACAAGATCAAAGCGGGCGAGATAGACGGATTCAATGTTGGCATGAACATGGGAATACCTGCAGGTCAGACCATAATGTGGCCACACATACACTTCATACCAAGGTACAAAGGTGATGCCAAAGAGATAGGTGGAATGAGACATGCACATCCAGGTGCGGATCACAGGAAACACTACTGATGGAACACGCGATTCTAAGATTGTCGAGAAAAGAAGATCATGCAGACATAATGGACCTCAGATTTAGATTGTCAGATAATCAATTCACTGTAAAATGGATAGATAGGGTATTAGAGGCTCAGCAGAAACAGTATGCTATATCAGAACCATGGGCAATTTATAACATCAACAATGAGTTGAATCCTGAATTCATAAAAAACAATTTAAACAGGTTAATGTGCGAGGTGGACCGAGAGCAAAAGTTATTTGAAATGCAAATAGAAGATATCAATGACCAAGACTCGTTGAACAAAATACATTCAATATTTGAACTCACACACGGACAACTGGACAAATGGAAAACCAATCCCATATTTAAAAATAAATCTGAAATGTTTAGAAAAAACCTCAGTGAGATAAATCAATTCGTTCATGCCTGTGAAAGCATAAATGGATATCCGCGGATAAGAGTGGTGTGGTTCGACTTGCCAAAATATAAAACTTTCGATATTGAAGACTACAAACTTTTCACTAACACTAGGACTTTTGGTTCATTGTATCATCTATATAGTGATGTTGGAAAAAACATAGAAAGTCTTGCCAACGACAACGACGAGCACCATCACGATGTTGTCCCCAATCTTCATTATAGTGCAGACTGTGTCATAGAATTCAGCGATCGTGACGCAATCACTGTAGAAAAAATAGAACAGAAGCAGAGAGAATACATCCTGAAAAACCAAAACATGCTAAAAGACAAGGGATTTGAAATAAGCGATCCGAGACTGACAACAGGCAAAATAGAAATAGCAAAACTTGTTACAGATCTATCACAACAAGAATTGTTGTCTAGACTGAAAAAATACAACCACATACAGTCATTTTCCGTTTCATGAAAAAGAAAGTAAGAAGGATCAATCCCATATACGTTTCACCTGACGGTGGCGAGACGGTGTACGAACAATTACCAAACGGTGACCGTATCCTAGTTGAACAGTCACAACAGGCCAAGGATGAGGAACGGGCATACGAGGAGGCGGAAATGGTGGGAGCAGAGGCCATAGCACTGAGGAGGAAGTATCCTACACTGCAAAATGCCTGGGACAAATATCTCACCGTATGGCATTTAATCAACGGAAATCAGTGATATGTACAACTGTTCCTATTTCAATTTTACCAGCAGTGTGCAGACGTCTGTGTGCGTCTAAAGGGGTGATTAAATAGCATTATGACCAAGTTTGTAAGTGTAATAGGTAACGGTGAGAGCCGTAGGGGGTTTGATCTGACTCCATTGAAAAGTGTGACAACCATGATTGGTTGTAATGCACTTTTCCGAGATCATAATTTGGAATATGTGGTTGCATGCGACAAACATATGTGCCAGGAAGCCGCAAACACATGTGGTAAAAATACCACTATCTTCACAAGGAAAAATTGGTATCAACAATTTGCATACTGGCCTAATGTTAAGAAAGTGCCTGACCTACCTTACGAAGGAGACAAAAGACAGGATGATCCTTTCCACTGGGGAACAGGACAATTTGCCGCTCTAGTAGGAACAAGTTTCAAACCCAAGGCAATATTTCTAGTAGGAATGGATCTTTGGGGGATTGGCAAAGAAAACAAACCTGAAAATGTTAATAATATCTATAAAGGTTCAAAGGGTTACACTTATATAAAAAGACCAGTTGATCCAAGATACTGGATATATCAATTTAATAAATTATTCGAACACTCCGAGTGCAGATGGATCATAGTGAACCAAGAAGGTTGGAAAATGCCAGACGAATGGAAAGAAAATAAAAATGTTTTCCAAGATACTTACGAAGGTTTGGCCAAATGGATCAATAAACAGTTGACAAAAAAATAATATAATATAAAATTGTTGTATGATTAAACCAATGGTGGATCACCTAATGGTGCAACAACAACTTAAGGCGCCACACAAGAGATGGAAGCACATGGTGGGTGTGATGTGCCTGAATCTCACATATCGTAAGCATGTTAAAATTGTGTTACCAAAACTTTTCGCTAGGTACCCCAATCCTGAAGCATACCTGCGGGGCAGGTTGAAGACGCAACAGGAGATGTTGAAACCTTTGGGCATGTGGGAGGTTAGATCAAAGAGGATAAGAAAGATGACAGAGCAGTATCTCACGTGGGACAAGAAAGAAGCCAGCGACCTACACGGCATAGGCAAGTACGGGTCTGACAGTTACCAGATATTTTTCTACAATCACATTCCACCGAACGTACAGGACAAAGAATTAAAGAAATACATTGACAATCTAGTAGGATAGTTTATAATAAGAGATATGTTTGATAAAATAAAAGATGGAGATCTAGTTACTCTTAAATTGATTTCAGGGGAAGAAGTCATCGCAAAATATCTTAGCAGGACCGACACACGATACGTCAGTATCGAGAAGGCACTTGTGCTAATGAACGGTCCACAAGGCCTGGCATTTGGTACATTTTTCTCCACTGCTAAACAGGACGAACCATTCAACATCGCAATCGACAAACTGATTTCAATAGCACACATCAATAACAAGATCGCTGATGAGTACAACAGAGTATTCAGCAAGATCGAGGTTCCCAAGAAACCAAGCATAATCACGTAATGGCACACTTTGACAAACACTCAACGAGTATCAAGGCACTAGTAGATGTGTCTGAGGCCATGCTCAACGCAATGGAACAATACGGTATAGACCCAGAGACAGTGGCAAACAGGAACGAGTTCACTGTGATGATACACTTCTTGAAGAGCATCATTGACGGTGAGTTAAATATACCAAACGAACTTACAGACCGCATCAGAGATGTTGCGTTCCAGTCGGATCTAGATCAGAAGGTAGACAAGAAGTTGAACTGATGATCAAGAGGACTCAAGACTTTCAACCCTCTATAAACACTCTGCAAGTCATCAAAACAAGGAGAAACGATGACTTATTACTCAACTAAAACATACGGACACAACATAGGACTTTCTGCGGTGTTCAGACAACCCAACGCAGACCACTCACACTGCCACCTACTGCACGGATACAGCCTGGCATTCAAATTCACATTTGGTTGCAACGATCTAGACAACAAGAACTGGGCCGTGGATTTTGGAGGCCTTAAACCACTGAAGAAATGGTTGGAGGATAGTTTTGACCACAAACTAGTGCTTGATGAAAATGATCCACACTTAGATAAGTTCAAAGAACTTGAGGAAATGGATCTTGCTAGTATCACAATGATGGATGGGGTAGGTGCTGAAATGTTTGCCAAACACGCATTTGAGTTTGCAGACAGTATGGTAAAAGCAAACTCAAATAATAGATGCTTTGTTGAAAGTGTAGAGTGCATGGAACACGGAGCAAATAGTGCCATCTACAAAAGAAAATAAATTTATACATGACATGATAAGGGTGGGCCTGAACGACAGGGCCTACTACTTCCAGGTGTACGACACGCCTTTAGGACACAGATGGATAGATGCACTCAAAGGTAATCTTAAACAGCAAAGGATACTGGAGAAGAACTTCTGTTTCCTCGGTTTCGCAGATTCAAAGAGAGACCTGAATTATCTCGTAGGTGAGTTGAACAAAAGTGTTGCACATATTAACTCTTTCACATTCGAGCCTGCCTACGAAAAGATACACCCGTTTACAGCAGATGACTTTCAATACAGTTCATTTCTGGCCATAGGCAAGGCAGTAAACGGAAACGAAATGGCCACACCAGGCAAAAGACTGAAGCACGAGGCCTGCAACCTGTTACACAGGCATTTCGAGGAGTTACAAGGCACTGCTTGGGAGGTTTCAGACTTTTATAAACAGGCAGACGCGGAAACCAAATATGCAATCAGACAACTTAACAATATTTGTCATGAAATCGAAAGTTGGGTCAATGCCGACAGGAAAAAAGCCATAGAGTCCGAATGGATGAGGGCATCACAGATAACCACTTTCTTGAATGCACCCAGGCATGATTTACACGACGAAGACTTTGAACTTTTCAAACAGAATAGGTATGACAGAGAACTAGGCGGGGTTTACCTGCACTGGTCACAGGTTGGAAAGACACTGTACGAAGTATTCAGGGACGAACATGCACCTAAGATGACCGATGCACTTTGTTCAGAGATAAATCATCAGAAATATTACTCCGGAGAGTTTGATGTAGAATGGGGACAGACAATAACAGAAAAGCAAGATTTCAAAAAACAGGAGATGGACGAATATAGAAATTGGCTCAAGGACAATAATTACGATTGGGGAGACCCAAAGTTGTCATTAGGTTATATTAAGATAGGACAGGTAGACCTGCAAAGGACATTTGGTACAAATGCCAGCATTCAAGACATACACCACACAATGAACAAGAATTTAAATATCACTAGCATTAGAACAATCACAGGGCCATCCGTGGAGTGTGACTACCCCTACACTTTGGAAAGCAGTGATTGGAAAAGGATACAAATGGAAGGACTTAAAAAAGGTTATGAATCACGTAGTATGCGTTAAATGGGGGAACAAGTACCCAGCCAAGTATGTCAATGTTCTCAACAGTATGGTCAAAAGACACACAACCGTGCAGTATACTTTCCACTGTTTCACAGATGATCCAACAGGACTAGACCCAGGGGTCAACGTGATCAAACTACCAAACGATCCGTGGATCAAGACTTGGTGGAGTAAATTATGGATGTTCGCACCTGAGATACCACTGAGGGGCAACATGTTATTTTTTGATCTTGATGTTGTGATATTTGATAACATAGACCCACTGTTCACAAATCCAGGCAAGTTTAACATAATCAGAGACTTCAACAGGTGTAGGATAAAGGACTGGAAACTTTCAAACTCCAGTTGCATGAGATGGGAGGCCGGCACGATGGACTACCTATGGACGGAGTTCAAAGAGAGATGGTCACAGATCATGCAACAGAATCACGGAGACCAGGACTGGATAACCAAGAGAGCCAGGGATGACATCACATGGTTCCCAGACGAATGGATAAGATCATACAAGTGGGAGATGATAGGATTCAAGGACACGAAACTACTGACCAAGGACGGAAAGAAATGGTTCAAGGAACCAGTGAAAATTCAACACAACAACCGAGTGGCGGTGTTCCATGGATCACCGAACCCCATGGAATGCGGAGACCAGTGGGTGATAGATAACTGGAAATGATATTTGAAAACATCCACAAGTGGCCACTGGAGCACTGGCACATAGAACTCTGTTCGAAATGTAGCCTTAGATGCCCTAGGTGTAGCAGACAGGAAGTGCCACAGGGATTGGCCAATAGTGATCTCACATTGGACTGGTTCAAAAATAACTTCGTAGGAAAGATGTTGACTGAGGTTAGAAAAATAACCTTATGTGGTGATGACGGCGATCCCATATATGCAAAGGATCTGATAAAAATAATTGCTTGGTTTAGGGAAAATAACGACCAAGTACAATTTGTCATAGTGACCAACGGATCTTACAAAACACAGCAATGGTGGCAAGAGTTAGACGGTGTGCTCAACGAAAATGACCACATACATTTTTCACTAGATGGATGGGACCAAGACTCAAACAACAATTACAGAGTCAATTGTGACTGGCAGTCCATCATGCTAGGCATTGAAACCTTGAGAAATACCAAGGCATACAAGACCTGGGCCGCCATAGCGTTCAAGTTTAACGAAGACAAAATAGTACAAATGAAAGAGATGGCCAAGGAACACGGGTTTGATGCTTTCCAACTGACCTTGAGTACAAAATTTAACAAGAACTATCCGGCCTATCCCATAAACGATCCCTTACAACCAAGCGACCAATTTATATCACAAGGGAGATTTACCAGGACAACTGATAAATTGTCCAGCAAGGAATGGAAGGACAACTGCCTTGATATTTTCACAGAAAGATTTTATAAGGCAGATACTAAGGCATCAATCATACCGTTGTGTATGATAGGCAACAAAGGGTTGTATCTGAACGCACAGGGTAGATTTTATCCTTGCTGTTGGACAGCATTGAGGTATGGTCACAACAGAGACATTTTTGATTACATCAAACCTACCCAAACCTTAGCAGAAACACTCGACGATCCGTTGTGGTCCAAGTTGTTCAATAACCTGTCATCGGTCAGAGAGTGTGGAGAAAAGTGTTCAGGAAAGAAATGGAATATAGAACATGCAACAAACTGGTAGGAAATACGGCAAAGTGAAAGTGAAGAAGAACAATCCAAGATTAGATGAAGTGCCAGAAGACTGTGGATACATGCAACAGTTCGAGTACAACATTGACATGAACAGCAATGGCATAGTGGGTGAATGCATAGATTGGTGCCAACGGAACTGTGAAGGTAAATGGGGTTGGTGGTTCAAACCTGCAGGCGAAATAGAGAACCCGGCCAATCACTGGGAGCATCAAAACGCTTTTATGAGTTTCGAGATAAAGCGTGACGCAACTAGATTTTGGATGCAAGTCGGAATACAAAACAGTGGTAAAGATTAATGATAATTAATAGTATGGAAGGTTACCAAAATCATAAATGGTTTGAAATCACAGAAGAGGCAAAGAACCAAATAGAAAAATTGCTTGAAAAGAATCCCGGCAAGTACGCAGTGAGTCTAGCAGTGCTGGGCGGTGGTTGTGCAGGATTCAAGTACGAATGGGGATTCGCAGACACAAAAGAGTCCATAGATAAAGATGACCACGTGGAAGATTGGCACACAGGTAGATTCGTAGTTGATGAAACTTCCATGCTGTATGTCGCAGGAACAAAAATTGACTGGGTGGAAGAAACATTTGGCTCACAGTTTGAGATAAGCAATCCCAACAGTTCAAGTTCGTGTGGATGTGGAGAATCGTTTGGTGTATAATGGATACCGCTTTCATAATAGGTAACGGTGAATCAAGAAATATTTTTCCAATAGATAACTTAAAGGGATATGGTGTGATATATGGGTGTAACGCCATCTATAGGGATCATCCAATGCTGTGTAATCACATAGTGGCGGTAAATCCTCCCATGTACGAAGAACTGGCAAAGTGGCACAACAACGGCAAAGAGTCTCCGGCAATCCACGGTCCACAGGACATAAGCAAATGGAACTACATCTGTGAAGGCGACCATGAACATCATGTGCCCGATGGCCTAAAGATCTACAGGGTGTGGCGTGGCGGTGACATCAAGAAAGGCGGCAAGATCAAGACCAACGACTTCTCGAAGGCGAAGGGTTCGGGTTGCAGTGCAGTGTTGATGGCCGCGGAGTCAGGCATAAAGAACGTAGTGATCATGGCGTTTGACATAATGGGTGCCCAGCAGTGGGAGATGGATACACCCAGCAGGACACAGAACAACATATACAAGAATTCAATCAACTACCCAGACAGGGCCAGCATGAAGGCCTACCTCAAGTACGAATGGATGTATCAACTGCGACAGATCTTTAGGAAATTCCCCAACACCAACTTCCACTTCATAAACAGGCGAGAGTACCTTGAAGGCAATCCGTTCCTGCGATGGTACTTCGACCAGCCCAATATCAAGTGTGGCATATACGCTGACCTACAGAGATGGATCACAGGATCACGTGACGACATCAGATGGAAACAGTTATAGGGTCTTGGTACTGCTGGCGTCCAACTGATATACCTTACGCATCTTGACACCCACTGACTGTGCGAACTTCTTGGAATCACAGTTATTGCACACGTGTTTGTAGTCGTTTGAAGCACGTTCCGGATCAACCTTGCCCTTGGGTCTCATGAATGTCTCCGAACAGGCGTCGCACTTGAACACATAGATAAGGTTCTTCCTGTGGTAGTTGTGCATTGTACCCAGTTTGCTCTCCCTCTTGTACAACTTCATCGTCTTTAGGGTTTCTATGAACATATTATTATTTAATAAATACGAATAACATATTATGGCAAGACTAACAATAGACACAGGAGCAGTAGGAAACCCAGCCACAGGCGATACTTTGCGTACCGCTATGACCAAGGTCAACACCAACTTTGAAGAGGTGTTTTCGCTGGTAGGCGATGGCGACACAGGATTGTTGACAACAAGTGTCACTAACGGTGACCTAAAACTCCAGGCAAATGGCACAGGTATAATTGAAGTAGATCACTTGCAG
>Ga0209336_10001258_pt1 | contig 12410 bp, 19 predicted proteins | sample LinPmetageLP32_FD_184042 | JGI IMG/M metagenome (GOLD analysis project Ga0209336, IMG submission 184042) | Marine viral communities from the Pacific Ocean - LP-32 (SPAdes) (version 2) | ecosystem: Environmental > Aquatic > Marine > Oceanic | place: Pacific Ocean | collected 2009-08-23 | reverse complement strand
ATTAAATTAAACGATACAACTTACATTACACATGGCGGAATGCACCCTGACTTTTGGAATGCAGAAACTATTACTAAAAAAATGTATGATACTATGATGTTTGGACAAGCAAACTACAAAAAGACATTTTGGCATAGAGGACAAGACTACCCTTGCAGAACATATGACTGGAAAGATAGTGTACCAGCAGGAATAACTTTGTATGTGGGACACGATCCTGCACCATTAAATGAAGAGCCAGACTTTGATAACTTCCAAGCAGAGCCTTTAGTTCACGTGAATGACATAGGTGGAACAACGATTTGGTTAGATTGTGGTGCCGGAAAGGGTGGCGATTTGTATGGCATAGTGGTAAATAGTAGCACAGATGAAATTGAGGATACTATAAACTTTAGTTATGATTGATTACACAATAATTGCATTGGTTATGATGTTTCTCATATTCATTTATTTTAATGATAGAAATAATAGGCCTAAACATTGAAAACAATACAAGCAACAATAGTAGTAGAGGTACCATATAGTAATGAATTTATGAACTATGGTAGTAATTTAGATAAAGAACTCAGAAGAGTTATAGACAAAACACCATACTTAAATTGTAAAATTGTTGCAGGTAAAAATTTAGATAGCAATGGACTGCCTGTAATTAGAGACACAGATGAAGGATTGGTGGAATAGACTTATAACAAAGAAGTTTCATATTGCATGGGTATTCCTGTTTTTGTTATGTAGTATGGCTATTTGCATATACTTCTTAGCACAGGCAATTTAATGAAACTAGACTATAAAGACTGTGGTAACATAGGATTTACTGCATCTACTTTTGATCTGTTACATGCAGGTCATGTTGTTATGCTGGAAGAAGCAAAACGGCATTGTGACTATTTAATAGTTGGGTTACAAATAGACCCCACACTAGATAGAGATCATAAAAATGCACCAATACAAAGTATTGTAGAACGACAGATACAATTATCAGCAATTAAATATGTAGATGAGATTGTAATTTATAACACAGAAGCAGACTTAGAGGATTTATTACTAACATTGCCTATCAATGTAAAAGTTATGGGCGAGGAATATAAAGGCAAGGACTTCACAGGCAAACAAATTTGTAAGGACAGAGGAATAAAACTAATATATAATGGCAGAGACCATAGTTTTAGTAGTACAAGTTTAAGAAAAAGAGTCTATAAGATAGAAAATGAACAAAACAATTAAAGCAGGTATAATATTATTTGGTGCTCTAGTACTGAGCAGACTACTTCCTCTGCCTGCAAATAGCGAACCCTTATTAGGACTAGCAGTACTAACACCATATTTGTCTAAAAACAATTTAGCATTCTTATTGCCGTTGGGCGTGATGTTTATTAGTGATTTGTTTTTAGGGTTTCATAACAGTATGGTAATGACATATTCAGCATTAGCATTAGCACCATTTATCAGTAAGACATTAGACAACAAATACATTGCATTAGGCGGCAGTTGGTTAGTGTGGCATGTAATGGCAAATGCAGGACAATGGTACCCACCCTTTAGTCCTGAAGCATTATTATTTGATATAAGATTTTTATTAAGTGGATTAACCATCGTAGTATTATACGACATAATGAGTAAAGTATGGCAGACAGCATCAACAGAAGTATAGCAAAAACAATAACATGGCGCATAGTCGCAGTATGTATAACAATGGCAGTTTCCTACTGGGCAATAGGCATGATACACCCTGAGTGGCCTTCCCATGTAGTTAAAGAGGCGGCAATGATAATTGGTGTAGCAGACATGTTTATTAAAATGTTTATGTATTTTATACATGAAAGACTTTGGAATAGGATTAAATAATGTATCAATTGGAATTTGCAGAAAAGGGAAGACCCTATAGAATATTTTCCGATAAACTATTGGGTATTTGGAAGTATTATGTTGTGGAAGATATATCAGAAAGCACAAAGAGTCAAGGCGTAGATTATAATGTAAAGTTAGACAAATATTATTTTAGTACACTTGATCAAATCAAAGTAGAAATGTTTGATAAGTTCGTAAGATAATGAAAGCAGTAAACAGAAAGTTAATGATACTTGAAGCACTAGTGGATACATTAGAGCAACCTCACATGCAATCAGTAACGACTAAAATACTTGCAGAGAAATGCGACATAACAGAGTCAGCATTATACAAGCATTACAAGAACAAACAAGAGATATTTGAGCAACTGTTTAGACATGTAGAGCAAACTATAATGGATAAAACAAATGAGGTAAAGTTTAAGTTTTCTCATCCAACAGAACGAATACGAAACCTTTTTATGTTTTTGGTAATGTATTTAGATGTCAATCCAGGATTTTGTCGCCTACTTAACAGAGAAGGTATGCTACACACTGAGCAAGAGATAAAAACGTTAGTCAATTTATTACTGGCACAAATAGAACAAGAGTTTGCTATGTTTACAAATAATAAAAATACAGCAAGGCTAATAATGATACAGTTTGAAGGTATCATAAACAGATATATTCGCACAGAGTTTACTGAAAAGCCTAGCAGTTATGTGGAAGAAAGTTGGCAATTTATTAACAGAAATATATTGTAATGGAAGTAAAATATTATACAGAGCCATTTAAGTTAGACAAAATACCTTTAGATGCAATACATGTAATAGACGATTGGTGCCCACAAGACATGTGGCAGACATTTGCTAAACAGGTGGAAGACACAGGCAGATGGAACTTTAACAATAATGTTACCTGGGAAGATGGTGTTACAACTGAAGTTACCTGGGCTATGCCATTTTTTGATAAGTGGATGAAACCTTATGGTGAATATTCAGAGATAGCCAGGCCAATTATAGAAAAAATGTGTAGTGATTTTGGTATAGAGTTTAAACAATTTGATTATGCAGGACTAAATGGCCAAACACAAGGCTTACAAGGAACAATTCACAAAGACAATTACAGACGAAAGAATTTATCCTTTTTGTGGCATATAAATCCAGAATGGGGAGACCATTGGAACGGTGCTTTTAGAGTTTATAAAAAAGACGCATTAGATCAAGGACAACGTGGATTTAGTGATAGGTTAGTACAAGACTGGCAAATTGCTGAGATACAATACAAACCAAACAGACTAATCATAATGGACGGAAGTTATCCTCATAGTGCAGACGCACCAAGTAGAAACTGTGGATTTGTATTAAGAAAAACAATGGTTGTTTTCGGAAATGTGGTAGATGTGGTTGACAATTAGGGTAAATACTGTATAATATGTGGAAAGGTTAAAATATGAGCGTAAAAAGTACAACACAAATGACAAAGGCAGAATTACTTGATGTAATAAATGACAGAAACAGAGTAATTGCAGAGCTCAACGACAAAATAGATGAGTTATCAGCAATGGCTGTGGCAAGCCAGGCAAAAGTATTAGATGCTGACACTAGCAGATTGTTAAGTACAATGAGTGCCAGAATTAAGGACTTAGAAGAAAAAGTAAATGGATAATTTTTATCAGATGAACATGGAGAAATACTCTAGAGACATTGAGAAATGTAATCAAGTATTTGTCTTTGGTACTTTAAAAACTGGTGGCGAAATAAGAGGTTTAAATAACCTTGGCTTAAACGTGGAGCCTAAAGGCAAAGCAAAAACTTCTTATCCTGATTATGAAATGCTAGATTTAGGAGCATTTCCAGGATTGCTAAAAGGTGACAGTTTTATTGTTGGAGAAGTTTGGGAAGTTGATGCTGAAGCACTAGATTCCTTAGATGGCATAGAAGGATTTGGTAGAGACGATTTACCAGTTGAATGGAAAGCACCCAATTTTGGTGATGCAGATCAAAATAGTTTTTACACAAGAACTATTATAGAAACAAGTCAAGGCAAAGCCTGGATATATTTCTTAAGCGAAGCGGAATATGGCAAATACCGAGGCTTACAATCAGATAACATTAAAAAAGTAGAGAATACAACCACCTGGCAAAACTAAGGATAACTTATGTTTCATGACGCTCTATATCTTTTCATTGGATTATTATTCAAACACCTAGTCGCAGACTATTACACACAATATCATTGGATGATGAAAGACAAAGGTACTTACGGTGCATTTGGTGGTATTGCACATGCCGGTTGGCATGGAACCTTAACAGGATTAGTATTAGTGATGTGTGGAATACCATTATGGTTTAGCATTTTACTAGGATTATTAGATAGCATTATACATTATCATATTGATTTTGTTAAATCTAATTTATGGAAGTCCAAATCCTATACACCCGCAGATCAAATGTTTTGGGCTATACACGGAACAGATCAGTTTTTACATTTAATGACTTATGTATTAATATTATCATTAATATTTTAGGTCAGAAATATCTAATAATTAAAACAGTACTTAATAAATAATAGCAATGGAAATTAAAAATAAGATATTAGAGTTTAATACAAGAGATGGTGTTGCACCAGAGTTGAGCCCTTGGTTCGATTATATGTTAGATGAGCAGATACGAATGAACATATATGAAGACAATAGAGAACAACTTAAAGATGGACTTGTAAGAAAACTGATAGATTATAGAGATAGTTACAATATAGATAATATTGTGCTAGGTATGAGTGGTGGTATTGATAGTGCCTTAACAGCCAGCCTATTTAAAAGTGCAGGTTGGAATGTAACTGGCGTAACATTACCAATACACCAAAACGAAACAGAGACAGACAGAGGTGTAGAAGCCTGTGAAGCATTAGAGATAGATCATGTACAAGTAGATTTATCTGACATGTATGACTTCTACTGCAAACAAAACAAATCAGACAAAGAGCTTTCAGGCAAGAAAGAAAGCAAAGCAATTAAAGTAAGACGTGGCAATATAAGAGCCAGACTAAGAATGCTTACCCTTTACAATTTAGCAAACAAATTAAACGGCATAGTAGGTAGTACTGATAACTTTTCAGAACTATCAGCCGGTTTTTGGACATTGCATGGTGACGTAGGAGATGTTGCTCCTATTCAATCACTAAGCAAGAGTTGGGAAGTTCCTGCCCTGGCAGAGATTATGGATGTCCCAACAAGTATTATTTCGGCTACACCAACGGATGGTTTGGGCGTAGATGCAGGAGATGAAGCTCAGTTTGGGTTTAGTTATCTGCAATTTGACTTAGTACTATTTGGTCTATTATCTGAGATGGAGACGCAAGTCAAACCATCTGTAGATGATTTAAAAATAGTAGATAATGTCAAGGCGAGAATAAGGTCTACAGGTTATAAAAGAGTAAACCCTGTAAACTTAGACCATCCGGTAAGGGGTAATGAACTTTATAGTGCATTACAAAATTTAGACGATAAACTATTGAAAGGAGAATAACCATGGAAAACTCAATTGGTATAGTTATTGGAATCGTTGTTGTAGGATTTGTTTTATACAATTTCTTCTTTAAATCAGATTCAAGTGCATCAGCACCTGCGACTGTTAAAGAAGCACCTGCAAAGGCTCCTGTTAAGGAAGTAAAAGAAGTAGTAGTGGTTAAGGCTCCTACAAAAACTCAATTAACTTCTAAAACAAAAAAGGAGATTGACGATCTTGCTAAAAACGAATGGGGTATCAAACTTGATGCCAGAGAGACTAAAGATAAAATGGTCGCTCAATTTGTTAAAGAAGCAAAAGCAATAGCAAAAAAATAAATCTACAAAGATTTCAGTAAGGCCCACATTAGTGGGCTTTTCTTGTTAAATAGTAGTATGAAACTTAGCCTAGTACAACCCAACTTCCGTCAGGGAGGTTCAGCATTTAGTGGCTACTGGCTACCATATTCTATTGCCTGTGTTTACAGTTTTTCAGCACAAACACCAGAGTTTAAGGACAAACTTGAACTCAACAAACTTGTATTCCGCAGAGAGAAAATAGAATGGGCAAGTGATGACATGGCAAACGACGATATTGTTTTGTTTAGTTGTTACATGTGGAATTGGGAATACAACAAGGCATTAGCCAAACTGCTCAAAGAGAAGTCACCAGATGTACAAATAGTTTTCGGCGGTCCGCAAGTGACAGAGTTTAGAAACGCAGAGCAGATAGATCAATTACCTTACGTTGATACATTTATTATCTCAGAAGGAGAGTTAAGTGTATACGAATACCTAACAGACTTTGAAAAGGGTAATACACGAAAACTATACTCAGCAAACAGAGTAGAGGACTTAGACATTCCTAGTCCTTATCTTACTGGAGTATTTGATAAAATAATAGCAGACAATCCTGATATAAAATGGAGTACTACATTGGAAACCAATAGAGGTTGTCCGTTTAGTTGCACGTTTTGTGATTGGGGTAGTTTAACATACGCCAAAGTAAAGAAGTTTCCTATGGAGAAAGTATATCAGGAAATAGAATGGTTAGGTATAAACAAAATAGAATACATCTTTATGGCAGATGCAAACTTTGGTATATTTCCTGACAGAGATATGCCTATAACTGATTACATATTAGATGTACAAAAACGCACAGGATTTCCTGCTACAGTAAATGCTAATTGGCACAAGAATGCAAAACAAAACGTAATAGAGATAGTCAAGAAGTTTATTAGTAATGGATTAAACAGAGGTATGACATTGTCAGTACAAAGTATGGACGATGATGTATTAAAAGTAATCAAACGAAAGAACATGGAAAGCAGTCACTTAGGCGACATGATGGACTTACTAAACCGTGAGGGTATAGGAAGTTATACAGAACTTATACTACCATTACCATTAGAAACCACAGACTCGTGGCGTCAGGGCTTGGCTGGCGTATTAGATATAGGACAGCATAACAGTATAGAAGTATGGTTCCATCAGGTATTGGAAAATGCCACAAGTAATTTGCCTGAACACAAAAACCAATACGGCTTTAAAACGATTGAGTTGCCTGACTATGTTGCAGGAGATAGAGAACTAGACCATGACCAACATATATCAGAGATAACTGAGATAGTAAAAGAAACAAACACAATGCCACATGAAGAGTTTTTAGATAACTGGATGTATGCCTGGATGATTATTAATTTCCATTGTGGAGGCTGGGCACAGGTAATAACCAGAGTATGGAATAAACAAGGCAAACAAACATACAGGGAAAGTTATGACCAATTGTTTGAAGCAATGCAAAATGACACAGGTGTAGTAGGTAACAAGTACAAAGAAACCAGACAGATACTTGCAACATATATGACAACAGGCAAAATGACAGATGGTGCATACGGTCATACATTATTTTGGTATGCTAACCAGGACTTCCACAGAAACTATGACGCAGTAATGGAGTTTATAGGTAATACATTTGATACCAGAGATAAACGTAGTGGGCTATTAGAGACACAAAAGGCATTTGTAAGTAAATTAACAGGCACATACCCACAAGAATTTGAAGCAAAATGGAACTATTTAGATTATATTAATGATGCTGATGCAGAACTAACGCCAGCTCATTATAAATGGGAGATAGATATAGAAAAGACATGGAGCTCAGACGAACAATACTTAGAATGGTTATACTTTAGACGCAGACAGGGATTCGGCAAGACAAAATGGCACCAGAAGACTTAAAACAAATATTAATATCAGAGTCAGGAATACCTGATCAAGCATTTGACATAGAAACAAACAGGGTTATATTACATATTAATATGTGTGATGTTCCTTTACCTGAGGGGGAATGTGAGGACTTTATATTCTTTTACGACCCTTTAATTAACAGATGCCAAGCAAATGGCATAGACTTTAGTACTACCCAGTTAATATTTAACCACCCCTTTGAAGCCAATATGTTATTAATTAATAACGAATGGTGGTTTATGGCGGCACACAAATTAGTAGATCAATATGGTATAGATCCTAATAACGTAACAATTATTACAGGTAACTGGAAGATATTTTGGTTGTATCAGAAATGGCACAGGGCAAGTCCTTATGCCAGACAACCTATGTTTAACCTAGAAGCTCATATGCAAATGCTGTGGTGTTATGCACCTAACATTTATAATAGTGATAGCATAGGAGAAGGAGATGTATTTGATACCTGGGGAGAAGAGATGCAGTTTGATTACTGTGACCCTGCACAAGATAAACCATTAGGCTATACATTTAATACTCTAAACAGAGTACCACGCAGAAACAGAATGCATTTATACCATGCTCTGAGAGATGCCGATTTATTACAACACGGACTCTGTAGTTTTAATGAAGTTGGTTATGCGGACTTGATAGGCATGATGCCAGACGAACTATTTGCAGAGCTACCACTTACACTAGACAAGCCAGAAGGTATTTCAGCACAAGAGTGGATATACGAATCAGTAAACAGGCATCAGTATTATCCTGATGTAAACAAACATGATAACCAATACGCACCTATACTGGACAATAGTTTAGTGAGTGTGGTTGCAGAAACAGGTGGAGGAACGCCAGAAAACATTCCTGAGCATTGGGAACATAATGAGTGGTACTTTTACTACGAAGAAGGATTTATTACTGAGAAAACATTTAGGACTATAGCAAACGGACATCCTGTTATCTGGGTAGCAGAGCATGGCACCACAAAAGTGATGCAACGACTAGGATTTAAAACATACTCAGAGTTCTGGGACGAAAGTTATGATGCAATCAGAGATCCTGTAGACAGAATAAATGCAGTAATTGATGTATTAAAAGACTTATCTGAATTAAATGCACAGGAAAGACAGGAACTATGGCAACGAATGATACCTACATTAAAATACAATCAGCAATTAATACTTAATTTAAAGGAAATACCTAAATTAACTTGGACTGATTATCATAATAAACTAAAATATCAGATATGAGCTTAACAAGAATATTTAATGTAATAGATTATGTGCCTGATCATGGTAAATTAACTGATATATCTGATGATTTTTGGAATAATAGGATGGAAAAGGATATTATTCATTTTATTACCAGAGAAAAACAGACACCCAGAGAAGAAATTAAAATAATTATTAATCATCCTTATGAAGGAAACATATTACTTATAAATGATCAGTATATATTTTATTATATTCACAGAATATCTAAAGAATTATCTATGAGTCCCAGCCAATTTACATTTAATACTAGTAATTGGCAAATATTTAAACAGTATATTTACTGGAAAAAACAAACGAAATACTATTATGACGACAGTATTAATTTAGAGTGTGAGTTTTTATTGAGTAGAATTTATGCTCCTAAACTGTTTGATATCCCTAATAAAAATGGAGTTATACCTAAAATAAACTATGAGCCTGTTCCAGATGAGCCTGTAGATAAAGAATTAGTATTTAATTGTCTTAATAAACAGCCTAACAGACAAAGGATTACAATATATAAAGAATTAATGGAAAAACAATTAATGCATAAAGGCATCGTTACATTTAACAAAGTAGGAGATACTACTCTTAATGGAATAATACCTGAATATTTAAAAAATCAATTACCAATCACATACGATGTACAAGTAAATAATAAAGAAAAGGTAATGAGTTATGGTGATATAGAATTTACTGAAGCAATTGGTATGAGTAATCAAACAGATATACCTAATCAATTTGCGGAGTTCTTTAACAAAACACATTTAACTGTGGTTACTGAAACATTATTAGGCAATATGAATAACGAATACAATGATTGCAGTAGCAGAAAACCACATACTAATAATTGTAGTGCATTAATGGACTATGATCCTAGTGTGGACAGAATGATTTGTCCTATTTGTCAGAGTCAGAAAGTAAATGTTCCTGATTGGGTTAAATTTTATTATTGTGGCTTTATTACAGAGAAAACATTCAGACAATTCCTTAATGGACATCCTATGTTGTGGATTGCTCCTCCCTATACCCTAAAAATGTTAAGACATTTAGGATTTAATACGTTTGATAATGTATGGGCAGAAGATTATGATGAAATAATTGACCCCAGGAAAAGAATTAGCAGGGTAATTACAATATTAATTGACTTATGTAACAAAGACAAAGAAGAATGGAGAGTAATTAACCGTAAATTAATACCAATATTAAAACATAACCAACAGGTTATGCTTAATTTAACAGAAACTCCTAAATTAACCTGGGATAATTTACCTGAATTTATAACAAATAATAAATTTAAAGATATTTATGACAGATATCTATTGCCAGAGCAAGGCATTCAAGCCGTTGCATATGAATATTTCGAAGGAGACACAGAAAAAGCCAAAAAAATACTTGACAATTCCTAATTATTTACTATACTAGTTGTATATTAAAGTACTTGGATTAATAAAATGAGTGTTGCATGGTTTTTTGGTGATAGTTTTTGTAGTCCCTGTGAAGTAGGCGATGTACCACAAAAAGGTATAGAACCTCATACAATTCCTGACTATTGGTGGGGAGTTGATTTCGCAAATAGTTTAGGCAAGGAAATAAACATACAAAGTCAGGGTGGTAGCTCTATAGAATACACAATGCTACAAATTGAAGAGCAAACTGAGAACATACAACGTGATGATACGGTTGTGGTATGTTACACTAACCCATACAGGCTATATTTTAATGGACATAATATAACTCCAACTAGTATTAATATCTACGGAGATAAGAATGAACCTAATGATATTGGATTCAATGGCTCAAAAATCTCTCCAGAAGTAATAGATACTGCAAAAAGATTTATGTTGCATGTATTTAATAAGGAAAAGCAAGAAAGGTTATGGATTTCTCATGTACTTTATATCCAAAACAATTTAATACCATACATTAAATCTAAAGGTGCAAGAGTTATAGAGTTTTATAGTTTTAATACACTAAAATATCTAAATGTAGATATTGCAGTAAATCTTGCAGATAAATTAAAACAATTACCAGTCGCAGAAACTTTTATTATACAAAATGCAAGTCGAAAAGGTGTAAGACCAGAACCAATACTGCAATCACCTAATCATTTTGGTACTAATGACACAGAAATAAATTTAAATAAACAATGGGCTGATTACTTACTTACTTTATTACCAAAAAATACTTGACATATCCTAATAATTTGCTATAATAGTTGTATATTTAAATTTAGGAGTAACTTATGAATATGTCAGAAATCAAACAAGCAGTAATGAGAGGCAACTTTTCTACATCAGAATTGCAATCATTAATGTCTTACACTAGAACCGTGCAGGAAACACAAACAAAAGCAACATTAAATGTTGGCGATGACGTTTGGGTAGTACAAAAAACAAAAAGAACTGCTGGTGTTATTAAAAAAGTAAACATCAAACGTGCTATTGTTAGTATGCAAGGTGGTAGTTACAATGTTCCTTTGAGCATGATTGAGGCGGCTTAATGGCAATAGATACAATTTATTTAAAAGAGACCAAAAAGGTAATGGATGGAGTTCAGAAGCTCTATTCATTTCCTAATGGTTACGGTGCTAGTGTTATTAAACACAAAGGCAGTTATGGTGGTGATAAAGGTTTATGGGAACTTGCTGTTCTTGACACAGACGGTGAGCTTTGCTATAATACAAATATTACACAAGATGTTTTAGGTCATTTAAATGATCCAGAAGTAGACAACCTTTTGTTAAAAATATCTAAACTAACAGACTCAGAAGTATATTGCGAATGGAACTGTGGAGATACTGTAGAGGATTGCACAGGATACAAGTGCTGGGAAAGATAATGTACGATAAACCAGAAAATAAACAACTGTCCAGAAGAGAGGAAGTTTTACTCGACCCACTTGGTGCAAGTAAGAAGAGTGATGCTAAAAAGAAACAGGAAGCCAAGGAAGGCAGTTTCTATGGTTATAAAGAAAAGAACGACAATTACGTTCATGGGTTGGACGACTAATGCCTAACTGGTGCAGTAATCATATCAGGATAGAAGGTCCTAAAGCAGAAATAGACAGAATAACAGACATTCTGGCTGACGACACAGATAACGGTTTACTAACTGCTATGGCACCACTAGAAGGTGGATGGGAATACAACTCAGCAATTGATAATTGGGGTACCAAATGGGATATCACAGAACATGAACTGGAGAAGGAAGAATACGAATACAACGGTTCAGTCAGAGCAGTATTAGAAGGTTACTTTGAGTCAGCATGGGGACCGCCCTCAGAAGCAGTTGAAACCTGGTTTAACAAAAGTGATGACTATGAAGCAGATTTACTTTGGTATGAGCCTGCTAACGATTTTTGTGGTGCATTACAGAGCGGACAGTTTAATCAGTATGAGTGCTCAGCACTAACAGACCAATTTCTAACGCAAGACGACGTAGGAGAAGCATTAGACGAAGCATTCGGTATAATGGAAGACAGAGCTATGTGGCGTGAAGAAGAACAAGATGAGGCACTAAAAGAGCCATTAACACTAGAAGATCCTGAAGAGGGTCTTGTAATAACCAAGGGAAC
>Ga0209336_10001254_pt1 | contig 12444 bp, 20 predicted proteins | sample LinPmetageLP32_FD_184042 | JGI IMG/M metagenome (GOLD analysis project Ga0209336, IMG submission 184042) | Marine viral communities from the Pacific Ocean - LP-32 (SPAdes) (version 2) | ecosystem: Environmental > Aquatic > Marine > Oceanic | place: Pacific Ocean | collected 2009-08-23 | reverse complement strand
TTTTAATTCCTATAACTGCAGAAGACGTATATGGAAACTCGCATGAAGTTTTAAGGAGAAGCGTAAACAACATAATACCTGACGACGAATAATGAACATATCAAAAAAAATAATTAAAGGTTTAAAGTCTTTAGGCAATAGATATATAGTAGCTTTGCAGAAAGAATTAACATTTCAAAGGCATGTAGCCACTGCTAGTTTACGAGATTCTTTTAAGTCTAAAATAAGTGAAATTTCAGGTAATGTATATTTAGAAATAGTTTCTAGTTCTTCTTATATGTGGACTGTTAATGATGGCGCTACTATGGGTGTTAATGTTACTCCTGCTCAAATAGAAAAATGGGCTATACAAAAAGGTATAGATGTCGGAGATTCAGATGCTTTAAATAGATTTAGTTTAAATGTTGCTAATGAATTACAAGGAAGATACCCAACTGATGGTGGACTTTTAGTTGCTCCAAGAAGATTAAAATTTATAGATTTTGCTTTTGCTTCAGTTGATGAGTCTGATGTTATTAGTAATATTGAAAATGACATAATAAAAACTATAGAAGCAGATATTGCTTCAGGGTTATCTAATAGTGCAATAGAGGTTAAAATATAAAAATATGACAAAAAAAATAGCAATAGAAGTAGAAATCAAAAATATTAAAAAAATTGCTGATTTAAAACAAGAACTAAAAGAATTAAGAAAAGAACAAAAACAACAAGAAGCAAGTTCTAAAACAGGTCAATTTCAGTCAAAAAAAAATGCAAAAGCTTATAAAGAAAGGGCTATAGCAATTAGAAAAACTTCAAAAGAGTTAAGAGATTTAAATAAAAATATGGCAGGTACTAATAGTGCTACCAAAAAAGTTACTAAATCCAACAACTCAATGGCTAAGCAATTTGTAAAAGGGGCTGCTGCTATTGGTATTATTGTTACTGCTTTTAGAACTGTTAGTAGGGTTGTTTCTTCTATTGTAGGTACTTTTACTGAGTTTGAATTTGTTATGGCTAAAGTAAATGCTATTTCAGGAGCTACAGAAAAAGAATTTGCTGCTTTAACAGCTTCAGCAGAAGAATTAGGTAGAACAACTTTCTTTACCGCTGAACAAGTTGGACAATTACAATTAAACTTTTCTAAATTAGGGTTTAGTGCAGATGAGATAATGCAGGCACAAAAAGCTACTCTTGATTTAGCAACTGCAACAGGTAGTGATTTAGCTAGAAGCGCAACAGTAGCGGCTTCTGCTATTAGAGGTTTTGGTTTAGACGCTTCTGAAACACAAAGAGTAGTAGATGTTATGGCTGTTGCTTTTTCTACTTCTGCCCTTGATATAGAAAAGTTTCAAACATCTATGACAAAGGTTGCTCCTATTGCAAAAGCGGCAGGATTTTCTATAGAAGACACTACAACAATAATGGCAAAATTATCTGATGCAGGTATAGAGGCTTCTATTGCAGGTACATCATTAAGAAATATTTTGCTTAAAATGCAAGACCCTTCTTCTGATTTATCTAAATCATTTGGTATGACCATACATTCTTTAGATGAGCTTATTCCTGCTATGAGAAACTTTAGCAAGGAAGGTGGTAGTATGGCTGATGTTTTGGGGGTTGTAGATTTAAGACAAGCTGCAGCTTTTGAACTTATGTTAGCTAATGTAGATATACTAAATGATTATAGAAATAGTTTAAAAGAATCAGGAGGGGAGGCTGCAAGAATGGCAGGCATAGTTGGAGATACTTTACAAGGAGCTTTTTTAAGGTTAAAATCTGCAACTGAAGGTCTTGCAATTTCTATAATGAAAGATTTTAATGAAGGATTGCAAAGCACTACTGAATCACTAGCAAAATGGGGTAATTTTTTATCTGAAAACAGTAAGACTATTTCAACTTTAATAAAAGTAGTAATGCTTTTAACTAAAGTTGTTGTTTCAGGTTATGTTGCTCAAAAAATAGCAACTGCTACTGTTTTTCTTTATAATACGGCATTGTTTGCTTATATAAGAGTTACAAAAGGAGCTACTGTTGCTACTGCGACATTTACTACAGGAGTAAACACCATGAAAAAAGCTTTAGTTAGGTCGGGAATAGGAGCTGTTATTGTTTCTTTAGGATATTTAATAGAAAGATTTTTACTATCTTCTGACGCTGCTGATAAATTAACTGAATCTACAAAAAAACTATCAAAAGAAAAAAGTAAAATAAACGAATTATTAAGCAGAGAGATAGCAGACACTAAATTAGTTTCTGATTTAAACATAAAAGCTTATAAAGATGAGTTGAAACAAAGTAAGCTTAGAAAAGAAAAAGCTGAAGAGGAGCTTAAGACTAGCAATAAAAGATTTTTTGCAAATCAAAACACAATAAATCAAGAAAAAAAATTACAAGACAGATTATTAGAAGGAATTAGACTAGAAAAAAAATATCAAAGAGATAGAAAAAAATCTATTGACCAACAAAAAGCTTTAGAATCAGATTTATTATATCAATTAGAGCAAGAATTAAAACTAATTAGAGAAAGACCTGCAGCTTCAGAGAAAGACCAAGAAGATAAAAACATTGAAATTAAACAAATTGAAGATAAAATAAAAGTTTTACAAAATCTTGGAATAGAAGAAGAAAAAGCAAGAAAATTATCTGATAAGTATTTGCCTATGGGCGAAGATGAAGCGACAAAAAAACAATTAGAGCAGCAAGAATTGTTAGAAAAAAATCAATTAGAACTTAGTGAGAAATATTTTTCTTTACAAGAAGAAAAAGCAAAGCAACGTCTTGAAATGTTTAAAGCTTTTTCTGATAGTATTTTTTCTATTATTGGTAATAATGCACAAAAAAGAGCCGAAAGAGAAGCTAAAGAGTTAGAAGAAAGAAAAGAGTCTGGAGTAATAACTCAAGAACAATATGAAGCTCAATTATTACAAGTTCAAAAGAAAGCTTTTGAAAGAAAAAAAAGAATGGATATTGCGCAAGCTATAGTAAATGGCGCTTTAGCTATGACTAAAACTGCAGCTAATGTAGGTTTTCCTTTAGTGTTTTCTTTTTCTCCTTTTATTGCCGCTATGACAGCAGCACAGATTGCAGTAATTGCATCACAAAAATTTGCCAAAGGAGGTATGATAGAAAAGTTTGCTAATGGAGGCATGGTGGTTGGTAAATCACACGCACAAGGTGGAGAGAAGTTTGCAGTAGGAGGTAGGGTAGCAGAGCTTGAAGGTGGAGAGGCTGTAATTAATAAACGAAGTACAGCTATGTTTAAAGGTCAATTATCAGCTATGAACGCAGCAGGAGGTGGAGTTAAGTTTGCTGATGGTGGATTAATGAATATGCCTTCATTTGCTCAATCACAATTTAGTGCAATAGGTCAGCAAAACATGATGGGGGCTGTAAATCAAAATAGTAAAGTAGTAGTGGTTGAGGCTGATATAACTAACAGTCAAAATACTGTAAGTTTAATAGAGGCGGAAGCAACATTTTAAAAATATAAACATATGTTTGTTAGTAAAAAAGTAAAACAAGATAGGTTAGATACCTGTAAAAAATGCGATTTTTATAGAAACTTTGCAATGCTTAGATATCCTAGATGGAGTAAAGGAGCAAGATGTGGTAAGTGTACTTGCTTTATAGATGCGAAAGCTACTTTATCTAAAGAGTATTTAGGTGTTTGCCCTTTAAATAAATGGGAAGAATGAATGTAGAAATAATTGCTAATAAAGTTTCAGAAGATAAAAAAAAAGAAATAGTAAATGCTGTTGTTAATAACAAAATTTATATGAATTCTTATAGCAAATACAGTCCTGATGATTTATTTTTTTTGTTTAAAGAATGGCACAATCATTTTCCACATATAAAACAAAGAATGGGTTGTATTGGTTGTAGAAAGGCAGTAACAATGTTTTGGGAAAATGTAAATAATTATTGGAATTCACAAAGCTAATATGGCGTCTAGACAAAATAAAGTAGATGTTGTTTTAGAATATATAGATATTGCCGAAGTTGAAATTTTAAAAAGATGGCACGACCCTACTATAAAAGATATTTTAAGACATCTTATAGAAAAAGGAATAGTTGAGCCAAAACGCTTAAGAAATTATATGATTATATATGATTTTGATTGTATGTTAAGAAAAAACGAAGGCAACAGAACCTATACTTTTATGGACTTGTCTATAAAATATGATATTTCTGAAAGACAAGCTCAAAGCATAGTTTACAAAGAAAGAAACAAAGAGGTTGTTACCAAAAATATACTTATCTAAATTTATTCCTGAAACTGCGTAACTTTGTCATAACATAAAAATATTTTTGTGTTTATGAATAAAAATTGGTTTAACATTAAGGCAGAGTCTTCTAGCGAGATTGCTGACATATATATATTTGATGAAATAGGTGCTTATGGGGTAACTGCTCAAGGTTTTATTGAGGAAATAAAAGCTTTTAAAGATGTTCCAATGAACCTTCATTTAAATTGTGTAGGTGGCGATGTATTTGAAGGAATGGCTATCTATAATGTTTTAAGAAAAAGAACAGCAAAAACTACAATATACATAGAAGGAATAGCTGCAAGTATGGGAAGTGTAATTGCACTAGCAGGAGATGAGGTTATAATGGCTGAAAACTCTTTGTTTATGATACACAATGCTTGGGGTGGTGCTATGGGAGAAGCTAGCGAAATGAGAAAAACTGCAGCTTTATTAGAAAAGATTAGTGGAGAGATTGCTGATATTTACATAAAAAAAACAAGATTACCTTATAATAAGGTACAAGAAATGATGGACGAAGAAACTTGGTTAAGTGCTGATGAGGCTTTTAATTTAGGTTTTGTTGACTCTATCTCTGACGCTATAAAAGTAGCGGCTAAATATGATGTTTCTAAGTTTAAAAATATAACAGACAAGGAAATTCAAAATAAACTAAGTGTTAATTTAAAAAGTAAAAAAATGACCGAAGAATTGAAAAATTGGTTTAACGCTAAAGTTGAAGAAATTATTACTAAGGTAAAAGCTAGTAATAAGTCTGAAACTGAAGATGTTAAAGAGGTAGAGGTGATGATGGCTGATGAAAAAGAAGTTTCTGAGAAACTTACAGGATTTGAAGCTAAAGTTACTGAACTAGATAGTTTTGTTGCCGAATTAGTAGGAGAAAAAGAAACTCTTACTCAGGAAGTAGAAAGACTAAACGCTTTATTAAGTAAAGCAGATGCTAGAGGAACTGAGCTATCAACTGATGGCGACCCTGTAGTTATTGAAAGCAAAAAAGAAGAAGAAGATAGTGTGTTCTTTAATGCAATAGCAGCAAAATTAAAACAATATTAAATTAAAATTAAATAAATAAATAAAATGGCAAATATAGCACAACACCAAGTAGGAATGACTTATGCAGGGTCTTATGCGTCAAAAATCATATTAGAACCAATGTTTCGTTCTGATGATATTATGCGTAATTATACTGTCTATCCTAATGTAAAATATAAACAAAATCTAATGATGGCTCCTAAGCTGTCAGGGATAACTGCACTAAACACAGGCTGTGGAACAGCTAACACTTGTGACCCTGCAGGATTTTCTATAGAACAAAAAGTAATTACAGTTTCTAATGTTTCTGTAAAACAAGTACAATGTTGGGACGAGTTTCAAGACCAATTTTTAGTTGAGTCTTACAAATCAGGATTAAATATGCCTGACTTAACAGGAACTCAATTAGCAGATGTAATCTTAAACAGAGTTAGACACGGTATCCAATCAGATGTAGTAAGAAATATGTGGGCAGGAAATACTGCTGTAGGTACTGCAAGTGGAGCAACTTGTTCTTACAGATGGGCAGATGGATTATGGAAAACATTATCAGCAGGAAATGCAATTATTGCAGGTAGCACAACAATGAGAGCAGTTGCTACAACAACTACATTAGAAGCTAATTTAGTAACTGTAGGGGCTGCAATAGCAGGAAGTGATGCAATTACTTTATTAACTGAAATTTTTGATACTGCTTCAGCAGAATTACAACAAATTCCAGCTTCAGAAAAAAGAATGTTTGTAACACCAAATATTTACAATGCTTACTATGGTGCTTTAACAGCAGTTGCAGTTAATGGCGCAGTTGATTTTGGACATTCAGAGGCTCAATCAGGTGTAAACTACGCTAGATTAAGTTTTAGAGGTGTAGAGTTAGTTCCTATGTATGAGTGGGACGTAGCTTTTGCAGCTTTAACAGGTGCTGATGCTCCTGCATTATTTAATCACGCTTCATTTACAGGTGCAAATAAACAAGCAACTCAAGGTTGTATTTATTCTGCAAAAGACAATTTAATTATTGGTTCTAATGTAAATGACCCTGATACACAGCTAAAAATGTTCTATGACGAAGTTTCTGAAAATATGTATATCCGTTCTAACTTTACAATGGGTTACCAATACGGTTGGAATTCTTTAGTAAATGGAGGAAGTTTAGTAAGATAACATAATATTAACTTTAAAAAATAGAATAAAATGGCAATAGATTCAGGATTAATAGTAGACTGTGCTGATTTACAAGCGGTAGGTGGGATAAAACAAATAGTTATATCTGACATTGCAAATGTATCTGCAATTTTACCAACATCATCAGCTAATCATACTATAACAAGTTTAGTATCAAGTGCTTGGGCAAGGTTTGAGTTTAAAGACCAAACTGCAGCTTTAGCAATTAATGCTACAAAAGAAAACGGCACTACCTCTTATGAATGTGGTTTAAGTTTTCATGTTCCTAACATTGATGCAGCTCGTATGACTGCTTTAACTACTCTATCAACAGGGTGTCCTGTTGCTGTAGTCCAAATGAATAGTGGTAAAATGCTTGTAGTAGGTTTTACTTATTTATATCAAAATACGGCGGCAGCAGCAACTTTTTGGAAAAGAAACCAAACTACAGCAAACCTTACAGCAATGGAAGGTGGAACAGGTGCGGCTTACCAAGATGAAAATGGTATTACTGTTACTTTAACAGCAGTTCAATATGAGCTGCCTTATGAGTATAGTGGTGCTATAACAGTAGCTGCTGATGGTTTATCAGCAACTTTAAGTTAAACAAGTAATTTAGATAAAGCAGGGAGTTATTAAAGACTCCCTGCTAATATCTTTTTAATTATGTGTGATTGTGATAAAATAAATATATTATCTTTACCTTCACATTTAAAAATATATACTATTATGGCAAAATATAAAATAAAAAAAGAATACGAAGAATTAAGCTCTGAAGTAGGAAATTTTGGTAAAGTTTTGTGGAGTGAAGCAACTCAAGAAGTTTTGTCTTATCTTTATGAAGAAAGAGAAATGAAGTCTATAATTACTAAAATATCGTCTAATGAAGAAAGCAGCGCAAAAAAAACAAAGTCAGTTAAGAAAGACGACTAAAAAAAGTAATACATTTGAGTTTGGAGTTTTTGATTTAGCTATTCCACCAAATATTACTGAACCAAAAAACTTAAATAATATCTCTACCAAGTGGGTTCCGTTTGGTGCTGATAATTTATTTCCTCAATATTTAGCAGAATTAAAAAGAAAATCTTCAACGCATAGAAGCGTTTTAGCGCAAAAAACTGTATTTACAAGTGGGGCAAAATTTGTTTGTTCTAACGATTCTTTAAGAGAGTTTATAGAAGATGTAAATGCAGACCAAGAATCATTAAGAGATATATTTAAAAAATTAGCAGACGATTATTATACGTTTGGTAATGCTTATATGGAGTGCGTAAAATATGAAGGCGGTGTTAACCTATATCATATAGACGCCACAACAGTAAGAATGTCTAAAAGCAAAAAAGAAGTTTATGTAAATTCTGATTGGTGTAAGTATTGGAACAATGAAGACAAAATGTATAGGCTTCCTATATATCCTAGAGTTGCTCATAATAAATTTGTTATACACTTTAAAGACTATGAGCCTACATTTAATTTTTATGGCTTACCTGATTATGTTGCTGCACTAGAACATATTGCTGTAGATTACGAAATTGGAAAATGGAATCATACTAAATTTTTAAATGGCTTTCAACCTTCAGCTATTGTAGAAATAAATGGAGATATGGGCGAGGAAGAAGCTCAAAAAATGGTTAAAGAAGCACAAAAGAAATTTGTAGGAGAAGGAAATAATGGTAAAATATTATTTATAGTAAAAAATGGAGATACATCTCCTGCTAATGTTCAGATTATAAAAGACGACCAAGAAGGTAGTTGGATAGATTTACAACAAATTACAGACCAAAACATCATTACAGCTAACAGGTGGCAACCATCTCTTTCGGGTATTGTTAGCTCGGGTAAAATGAATAACACAGGTAGTGAAATTAGAATAGCTTATGACCTTGTAATGACTACTGTAATTAGAGATACATCAGAACTTATTTTAAATGGAATTAGAACGGTACTTTATAATGAAATGGGGTATGACCCTAAAGATTTAAAAATTCATTATGAGCCGCCAATATCTTACGCAAATGATGTAGACATCAGAGAGGTACTAACTATTAACGAGCAAAGAATGTTAATAGATGAAGATTTACCTATGCTAGAAGATGGCGATATGTTTGTTTCAGATAGAGAAGTTATAGTTGTTGAAAAAGATGAAGACGGAGATGGTAAAATAGATGAGTCAAAAGAAATAACAGTAGAGCAATAAAATGGGAAATACTAAACAATATACTACATTAGTTTCAGCAGGAGAAGTAATTGAAAAAACATTTACTAATAAAAATACAGACCCTGTTTTAGTTTCTGAAAATACTATTGTTCTTTCAGAGCTTGCTCATTTAAGACCATTGCTTGGAGAAAAATTTTATGCAGAATTAAAATTACAACACGATAACGGAACTTTAACTGCTGCTAATCAAACTTTTATGACTTATTATCTTGAAGATACTCTTTGTTGGTATGTTAGATTTGAGGTTGTAAACGATATTATGAGCAATATCACTTCTAGTGGCGTAGTTCACAATGTAGATGAGTTTTCTAGAATTATAACTCCAAACGATTATAATACTTTTAAGCAGGATACATACAGAAAAGCAGAAATTTTTGCAAACGATATGATGGACTTTTTAAATGGTGCAGACCAAGCAGGTTTATATCCTACTTATAACTCTAATAAACCAAAAAGTTTAAGTCATACTTATAAAAATCACGGAATGATATTTTATGACAGTATATATGGTTATAATGGAATAGAAGGCTGTATGAGTTGTGGAGTAAATTACGTTAATGGAAATTGCAACTGTGGTTGTACTGATTGTTAAAAAAAATAAATAATGGCAGCTAACGAACATAAAAACTTAACTGATGTAAACAGGCATAATCCAAAAGGGTTTGAAACTGCTAACAACGATACTGTTTGTAGTAAAAGTGTTGGTTCTTCTACAACAGGAACTGACGGTAGTTTAGAATGGATAGAAAAAAGTGTTTTAAAAATAGACAATTATAACATACAAGGTTATGTTACTTCGTCTAATGCTAATTATTATTATGGAGCTAATATGACTGATGGTCAATCTCCAAATGAATACAATCAAGCTTTTGGTGCATCTACAATAGGCAATCAAACAATAGATGGTGGAGATTTTTTTAAAGTTAGTTCTTTAACTATGACAAATACTTGTACTCTAAAAAAAATATTTTTGTCAGGGAATTGCACTACAGGAGCTGTAGTTTCTGTTGCAATATGTAAATTAAGTTTGTCTGACACTTCTGCACCTGACGCAATAACCCCTATACTTTTAAATGAAATTACATATACGGGTTTATCAAGCTTAGACAAGGTTATTAAAACTGCTGATTTAGCGCCTGAAACTACTTTGACAAGAGGGGATTTATTATTTGCAATGGTCAAAACATCAACGGCAGCAACAGCTTTTTTTAAATTAGGAATAGAGGTCGGTTACGACAATTAAAATGAAAACAGAAATGAGAGATACAATTGAAGATACGGTACAAGTAGGGATAGCAAATGCAGGAGCAATAGGAATTTCATTAGCACACATTAACGAAGTTCTTACAACTGTTTCTCTTTTAATAGCAATAGCTTTCTCAATTTATAAATTTACAAAAACAAAAAAATAATATGGCAAGTACAGTAACAGCAGCAGACTTAACAGTAACAATTACAGAATCATATACTCTAAACAGTGTAGTTTACGGAAATACAGTAAACAAAATATTTTCATCAAAAGGTCAGGTAGACCAAAGAATAATGAGTGTTTCAACAACAACCGAAAGAACTTTATTTAATTTTGGTTCGGTAGATAGTGCAGGTACAGGTGTAGCATCAAATTATGTTTATTTTAGAGTAACCAATTTAGATGATACTAATTTTGTTAGCCTTAGACTATATAATGGCGATGATAGTTTTTGGATTAAATTAGCTGCAGGAGAGTCTTTGTTGTTAATGAACAATGAAATAGACGCTATTGCTGATAGCTCTACTTTTGGTTCATTTGAAGATATTACTTCTATTTTAGGTACTGCAAATGCAGCAGCTTGTGATGTAGAATTTATGTGTGTTACAGCGTAATGGCTAAAAAAAGAAAACTTAACTCTACTAATCCAAAATATCTTGGAAAAGTTGTTGAAATAAAAAACAACAAAAAGTTAATTAGAGAAATAAAAGGAGTAAAAATTTACGCAGTATATAGTGAATAGTTGCAATCTTCTTATAGTAAGAGAAACTTATACTGATGAATCTGTTATTGGTAAGTTATATCTTAATGGAGAATTTGTTTCATATACTTTAGAACTTGCGTGGAATAACAACCAAAAAAGCATATCTTGCGTCCCAAGAGGCGTGTATGATTGCAAAGTTAGATTAGCAAAAGATAGTGCAAGCAGAAACTACGACCATTTGATATTAGAAGATGTGCCTAATAGAAGCTATATATTGTTTCATAGGGGTAACACAGCTAAAGATAGCAGAGGTTGTATTTTGACAGGAATGATGAAGGGAGATAACGTAATCTATCAAAGCAAAACAGCCCATTCTCTTTTAATGGATAAAATATTTAAAGAGAAATTAGATAGAAAAATTGAATTAGTAATTAAAAATAGATAAAATGAACAAATTTTTAGAGAAGTTTTTATTAGGTACAATGCTTAAAAGTAAAAAGTTTTGGTACACAGTAGTTGGTATTATTACAACATTTTTAAGCGATACTTTTGGGTTAAATCCTGAAGAAGTAAATAATATTTTAATGAGTATTGCTGCACTTGTTCTAGGACAAGGAATTGCTGATACGAAAGTTAAGAAATAATTTGCACATTAAATAAAAATAATTAACTTTGCTCTATTGAGTGTTTTCAATAGTGTTTTAGTTATAGTAATTAAGAGTGAGGGGTTAATAACTTCTCACTCTTTCTTTTTATTAAGTTTTTTTTATGCCTACTCTGTTGTATCGGATTTTCGGCATCCTCCGTTTATTTTTTTGTTATAATTTGTGACTCCATTTGTCTATAAAATCTATATAATACTTTAATGCATCTTTATCCATTCTATAATGACCTATTTCGTTATCATTATAATAAAGACTAAAATGTGTTTTGGTTTTATGTGGTGTTTCAGTAACACCAATTATTTGTCTCCACGCAGAAATAATAATGTCTAATCCGTTTGGAGTTTTTGCTTTAAAACTTTTTGTTATAGTTGTTAAATTTCCTTTAATTTTTGTTTTGCTTATTAAATTTGTCATCGTGTTTTGTTTTTGTATGGTGCTTCATTGCTACCATACCTCTAATATAAAACCCTTTTTCCGAAATAAAAAATTTTGTACCTTAATAAGTAAAGTTTTTTTTAGTTTTTTTTGTAACTGCTTGATAATGAGTAAAAATAAAATGGGCATAATCCGAAGAAAATGCCCACAAAACAAAACAATCTATTATGAAAGGATGCATTGCACATCCATAGACAATTCAAATATAACTCACTATATCGGCAACCACGCAAAGGCTTTTGTGTTAGTTTTCAACATCTGTAAAAACTTGGTAAGCAAAACTCCACCACCCATAAACCCACCAGCCACAAGTAGGGCAGTTATCCTGGTAAGTCCTTGCATAAAGTTTAGGAATTTATCTGTCTTTACTTCCGTTTTATTATCGTTCTTTACTACTTTGGTGTTTTGAACATTGGATTGTCGTTCAGTTTTTTGATTCTGCTTATTGATCTTTACTGCTTGTTTACCTTTGTATATGATAATGGTGTCCATAATCACTCCGCTATTGCAATAGCATTGCTGTAAGGCATCCTCACACGCTTTTAAATTGGATTTTAAGTTCCTTTTACTTTGACCAAACGTAAGACCAAATAAAAACATTAATATAAATAGTTTTTTCATATCATTAATTTAAAAATCATCTTCACACCAAATCGGTGTTTTATCACCAAACCACGCTTGTCTTAAATTAAATTCAAAAAACTCATCGGCTTCTTCTGGTGTCATATGTT
>Ga0209336_10001253_pt1 | contig 12444 bp, 19 predicted proteins | sample LinPmetageLP32_FD_184042 | JGI IMG/M metagenome (GOLD analysis project Ga0209336, IMG submission 184042) | Marine viral communities from the Pacific Ocean - LP-32 (SPAdes) (version 2) | ecosystem: Environmental > Aquatic > Marine > Oceanic | place: Pacific Ocean | collected 2009-08-23 | reverse complement strand
TTCTCGTCAATTAAGCCAAGATAGGTTGTCATAGTTTCGGGTGTCAGTACTTCAAATTGCACATCCGTCAACTGCATTTCCATTGGTAATGGCGGATGATACATAGGTGGGCGCTCCGCTATGGTTTTAACCTCAACTTGTTTGGTGTTGGGCATTAGCGAACACCCACCAACTAATAACAAACTAACCGCGAATATCAGCTTTCGCATCTGGAACCTCTATTTTTATCTCTGGTGTTTCAACAGGTTCTTCCTGTGGTTCAAACTGGTTAGGATCAGTAATCTTTACCAACGCTTCTTTTACCTTGCGCGTACCGTTGTTAACTCTTGTTTCAATAAGTTTAGGTTTGGCTAGTGCTAGGCTGTTCATGTCGTGCTTAGAGAACTTATCTCTAAGGCTGTTGAACTCTCGCAATGCTTCGTTCTTTTCAGCTTCCATGCTTTTTAGCTGAAAGCTAACTTGCTCTTGTTTTTTTAAATACGCGTCAATAGACGCATTCTGTTCTTCTATTTGATTTTCTAAAATGACTTGGTTGCCTTTAAGCACCGCCATCTGGTTGTTAAGGTATTTAATGTACGAAGCGGAGCCAGCTAGTGAAGCTACCAACAATGCACCTAAAATTATGGCAAGTTTAAAACCCATTATTTCTTCCTATACCGCCTAGTTTTCTTTGCTATCTTCTTCGGTTGCTTACTGTGCTGTTTGCCTTTTTTCGTATCTTCTCGTTTTTTACGGGTCGTGGCTGCATATTCTTTTGCGCTCATTGCTTTAATCGCTTTCTCTGGCAAATATCGTTCTCCTGTTTTAGAAGACTTCTTGCCCGACTTAGTACGCCACTTTTGTTTAGTCCATTTTTTTAACGACTTCTGTGGCTTTTTAAGTGCCATTACGACCGATATCCTCCGCCAGCATCTTTATATGCTTTAGCTAACATCTGCGCTTTTCGTGCAGACCACTGACCGGGTTTACCGCCTTTGCCTCCAGACTTAATCCGGCTAAATAGTCGTTTGCGTAGCGAAGGTTTTGTATAGTTACCCGACTCGTTAACTCTGGATTTAGCTTTTTTCTTTTTAACAGCACCGCCTTTTTTAAAAGGAATGGCTATGTCAAACATAATTTCTTTATCGAAAGAACCCGCGCCGCCGCTTAAACCAACAGTTGCGTCACGTATTTTTTTCTCAAGCCGACCAGTAAAGCTTGGGCTTCCTGCGCCTAAATTAACTCGTCCACTTAAACTGCCGCCATTAAATTCATAGTTTCCGCCTACACGTGTTCTTGGTTTTTGTGTTCCCGCAGGTCTTAGCCGAGTTGAGTTGTATGCTCGGTCAACATTGGATGTATGAATTCTTAATTCTGATTTCTTTTTCATTAATAATCGCCCCAGACTTTAACTTTAGTGCCACCCCAATACTCTACAGCCAGCCCTGCTTCAATTAATTTTTGGTTAATACTGTTGCCATCAAAATCCCACAACACGCCAAGAATACGTCCGTACTTGCCGCGCCCCTGTGATTCTAAAACAAAACCATCTTGTGTTAATTCTTTTAATAAGTCTTTAGCCTGTAGCCCAAGTTTCTTTTCTGCTAGATCTCTGGTCCGTGATTCGGGGGTATCTATTCCTACAAGACGGACTCGTTGTTTTGCTAGAATAATAGAAAAACCTAAGTCTAAATTGACATCGCAGGTGTCTCCGTCAACTACACGGTCCAACTCACACTTATAAACAAAGGGTTTAGCCATTTGAGTTACGCGCACATCCCCGCTCTAGTCCTGCCACGCATTGCGATCCCGTCTATGTTCTTCTTTAGAACTATGCCGCCTTCTGAAAACGACGCTGTTTGTGCTGCTCGATTAAAATTTTCTTTTGTCGGAGCGCCTTTGCTTCCGGGCTTTTTCATTTTTTCGCCGGAGCCTTGTTTAATTCTCTGTTTTTTTGCCCTAATGTTGGCATACAAACCTTTACCAGCCATAACAGTTTCCTTAACAGATCTTAAACGTGTTGCCGCGTAGGGCTGCACCCATGCCGCGCTTCTTGCCCGTAGTTACTGTAGCTTTTTCAGTATTGGGGGTTTTTTCTTCAACGGTCTTTGCATAAGGAATAGTTCCTTGGCCTTTTATGTCGGCGTGGTTTTGTGCTTTCGGAGCTTTTTCCATTGAATTGGTTACAATTTTAACTGAACTCATTGTCGGGGTCCTCGGTTTTGGTTTTGTTGACGCATTTGTTCTCTATCTAAAGCCGACTGTATTCTAGCCGCCGTTTGGTCTTCTTGGCTTTGTAGCCGTTGTTGAAACTCACCAGCTTTACGCATTTCTTTTTCTTGGTCAAGCTGTAGTTCCGCTTGGTCCATTGCGATGTCGGATTCGCTCTTCTGACCTTTAATCTGTAACTCTTGTTGTTTGAGCGCGATTAACGGATCAGGGCCTTGTTCTTCTCCTGCGTTTGCTACTTGGTCTCCTAGCGCTTTCACTTGTTGCATACCTTCGGCAATAAGTTGCGCGGTGATCAGTTCTAGCTGCATCATCTGCTCTTGTTCACTTTGCGGCTGCGGTATTTGACCTTGTTGCATTTGCTGCATGTACACTACTTGCGCCTGTTCTTGCGCTTTTATTTTTACATGTTCCATAATGTGTTTTTGCATCGACACTGCTATTTCAGGTGAAGCTTGAACAATCCCTGACGCGCCAAAAACTAAGTGAGTCATGATATGTGCGTCGTGATTCTGTCCTTCAAAAGCACGTAAGCCTGTAGCTTCTAGCGCATCTATGTTTTCTTGCGCCGGATCTTTTGGCTGCGGCTCTTCGGTAGAAGGTGCCTTCAATATTTTATCAATGTCTCTTACGCCCAGCGCTTCATACATACGTCGAAAGGCTTCGTGCCGATTGTGCATATCAGGTGCTTGTGAAGCCAACTCCATTTGAGTTTGAGCCAAAGCAATACGCTGCGCTTGTGAAAAAATATTTGGATTTGATACGGGGATAACATCCACGCGGTCATCGAAGTCTTCTGCCTTAACGCTCTGGTCGGCGTTGGCTATTTCATAAGGGTATTCTGCGGGCAGATACTCTGCCATAATTCTTGCCAGCAACTTAAACTCTTGCCGCATTGCGTAGTGCAAGCGTTTATGCACAGCACTCATGACCCGCGTGCCTTGCTCCAACATAGCTACCGTTGTTCCGACAGCCGCGCCTTGGTTTCCGTCGCCCACTTTTAGATCTGTAATGGTCGCGAACCGTTGCCCTGCTTCAACAACAAAGCCTAATAAACCCATTAACGTTTGATCGGGGCCTTTAAACGGTAATGCCATTAGGCTGTCACGGATCGCTCCGCCCGGCGCATCTACATCTCTAAATTCTCCCGGCTGCAAAGGATCTTCGTCATCTCTGATCCGTAGGCCGCGAGCCTTGAAACCTGCTGGAAGGTTAGATAATGTTCCTGCGTCAATCAGTTGTCGAAGTGCAGCAGTCGCGGTTCGCGACAAACCGCCTATTGTGTGGATTAGCCCTAAACCATAGAAGCCAAATCCGGGTAAAAACTTGTAGTGTACGAAGTATTGTATCTTTCTTTTAAGTGGGTCGTTTTCTTGATAGTTTCTTCGAATAGCAAGAACTTGACCGCTGTCTTCACTAATAGTGACGATATAAGGTACTTTTATGCCTGTTTCTTCGCCTTCTTCGTCTCGTTCTTCGTACCCAATGAGGTCTAAATCAACGTGACATTCCAATAATGTGCAGTCGTAATCTATGTTAGACGGGTGCATACCGTCTATGTTCTCTACTTCTTGACTGATCGAGTCCGAATTTTGCTGCGATGGGTGTACCGCAACGTCTCTATAGAATCCAGATACCTGTTTTTTACGCAATTCGTTTAGCGGCATACGCAAAACTTGAGTAATGTTTGGACAAGAATCTAAACTGCTGCATTCGTAAGGCACAACAAGGTGTTCTGCGGGTACAAAACTGCTGATAGCTCGGTCTAACGTCTCGTCAAAATATACTTTTTTGAAGGTAGAACCTGCTAAAGGCAAATAAAACAACATTTGATCAAGCTCTGGCGTGTAATCTTCCATTACATTCATCAAATAGTAGTTCATGAATTCTTTTACACGGACCGCTTGCTGTTCTTTTTCTGGCGTAGGGGTCCCCATGATAACTGTTTTTACGGGTCCGTTAGGCGGGAGCAGTTCATTAAAGGCGTGGGCCTGAAATTGTGTTGCAGCTTCCGCTAATAACGGGTGTGTGACTCCGGTCGCACCCCGAAAAGGCGTGGTTCGTTCTTCGTAGTTCAATCCAAGCAGTTCCATACCATTGGAATAAGTGTCTTCCCAATCCTTTCGGGAAGATTTATTCGCTTCAAACTCAGAAGAAAGCTCGTTGCTTATGGACCCTAGGTCGCGATCGTCTAGGTATTCGGCTAGGTTATCAAAAAAACCTTCTTCTTCCTGTTGTTGAGAAGGGTCTAAGTCAATAACAACGCCACCGTCGTCGGTAGCTTCTATTTCTATGCCTTCTGGAATACCTTCTTCTACACCCATAGGTGTTCCGATAGTTTCTATTTCTACGTCCAAAGCCATTTCAGAAAGTTTGGGGTCGTCGCCTACTCGTTCTACTAAAGAAATTACCGGGTCATCTGCCATGTTTAATTACCTTTTTTTTCATCTGGGTAATAGAAGTTCCCACTATCGTCCGTAGGTGGTATATAAACGTTTATTGGTGAACTTTTATACGTTCGTGGGGGAATACTAAGGCCCTTTCGGCTTAAACTTAATCCTCGTCGAGCTTCCGCCGCTTGGTTAAAAGCATTCATGGCTTGAACGGAAGCCGCTTGTTCCGCTTCTCGTTCTTTTTGTTTTATTCTATCGAAAGCTTGTTCCGCTTCGTCCTCAGAAATTTGACCACTTTCAAGTAACGAAAGCAGTGCTTGCAGTGTGGTTTGATCTGAATTTACCATCTGGTTATCCACAAGAGCACCAACATTAAAACCAAAGTCTCTTTCGTTTTCGGTATAATTTTTTTGAGCCATTCGATTCAATATAGCGTCGTTGTTTGCTATTTCATTTTCTACAAAAGTTCTTGCGGGAGATGTTCCAGCGGATGTTCCAGCGGATTGCGGCATAACGTTGTTTGGTAGGTTTTCTAAGCCAAACGCTCCGGCACCAGAGCCTATGTTTGAAATTATTTCTCTAGCTCTTGGGCTGTTCATGTCTACCCCTGAGTTAGCTACAGCGGACATTACGTCGGCTGCTGTTTTGTTTTCCGTTTCTGCAAAACTTCGTGTGGGGGGAACTCGTCGAGTAACATTAAAAAAAGTAGGTGGTAAACCTGTATCGTTGCTAATCTGAAGAAGATCCGATCTAAGTTTTTCTAGCCCGCCATCATTGCTACTAGCGCCAGTGTTTTGCTCTAACTCAATCGAACCAACCCCTTTCGGACGATTCATTCTGTTAAAAAATAATTCTTCTTCTAAAGTAGCCATGCGTTTATCCTTTACCCATAATAAGCTTTTATCGTACTGGAAGTCGGAGTATCTTTCCAATCATCTGATGGTAACTGTACAAAGTTTCCTTGTCGATAGCGCATTAACGCTTGTGTTGTACTGTCCACTAAATCGTCATACTCCCCGTTAGGAAAAGCGGCGCACTCTTCAATGAGTTCGTCCGCCCATTGTTCGTCGGGTGCCCAGATCATTCCGCTCTCAAACAAAGGTGAAATAGAGTGAGCACGAGCCAGCTTATCATTACCTCGGCTCGGTGTGAAGTTTACTACAGGAATTCCTACTTGCCGGAGTTCTTGGGTCAGGGGCATACCACTGGCTTTAGCTTCAATGATCACCGTCTCCGGTTCCCAAAACCGATACTGCTCTAGCGCCACGTCTTTTAGCGCGGGGAAATCCCAACGGTCTTTTTTAGAATCTAACAAAATTAAATTAGGGGGTCCGCCTTCCTCTGGATAGAACACACCCCATGTGGTTATCGCCGAGAAGTCAGCCGTTTCCTTTTTACTAAACGCGGTGTCATAACTTTGTATGACATACTGAAGCTGCGGTACGCTGTCTTTCTCCCAGCGTTGCCACCATTCTCTTTTCAGAATTGAGTTCTCTTCTCCCGTCGGTTGCTGCTGGTATTGCGCGTTCCACTTGTACGGAGGTATCGAGGCTTTTACCGCTTCTAAATCAGGAAGGGTCCAGTATTCAGGCCAACAGGCTTTTCCTGACGGCATGATTGCGGGCAATTCCACTATTTCCCATTGGTCTGCGTGGTCATCTTTGCCTTGCGCTCGTATCAATTGACCCGTCATGTCCTTCTCTGACCAGCGGGTTTGTACCAAAACAATAGCTCCGCCCGGTTGCAAACGCTGTCTGGGTCCACCCGTGTACCAATCCCACGCATCATCGAACCCGGTGTTTGACATGGCGGTCTGCTCCGAGTGCGGATCGTCAATAATAATTAAATCACCACCGCGACCCGCGAGGTTTGAGCCAACGCCGACGGCGTAGTACATTCCACCGCGATTCGTGTCCCAACGACCCGATGCTTTTGAATCGACCGCTAACTTGGTATCAGGAAACAAGCCGCTGTATTCTTCACGCTCAATTAAATTTTTTACTTTACGCCCGAAGTTGACTGCAAGTTCCGTGGTGTGCGTCGCTTGAATAATTTTCATGGCAGGATTCTTTCCAATCATCCAAGCAGGAAACAAATAACTGGCAAACTCTGACTTGGTATGTCTTGGCGGCATGTTGATAATCAAACGTTTCAGTTCACCGCTGGCAATCCGCTCTAATTTCTCTGCAATGATTTCATGATGCTTGCCGACAATGAACTCGGGCCACATGGTTTTAACAAAATTTAAAAAATATTTTTCACAAGCTTCATTTTTCTTTAACTGGGCAAGACGAAGCTCTAGCTTAATTCGTTTGTCTTCTACATCTGATGAAAGGACTGCGCTCATAGGTTTTAAATTTTATATATTTTTTTGGGGGCTTGGGACTCCTACCCCATTTTTATGTTTCACGTGGAACATTGTCAAGGTTTCACGGCCCACGGTACAGGAAAAAAGCATAAAAATATATAGGACATGTCTAATAGGTACTTATGCCTAAAAACTGATTCGTTTTTTTACTGAAATATTTGTCAGAAACATGCACCTTGTACCCGCACGCCGAGGTAGGGGGTAAATTTTCGATTTTTGCTTATAAATCAACGACTTAGCGTTATTAATTAACCTTGATTGCAAATAAGGTTCCTAGCTTAATGCACCCCTCATTAAACCGGCCTACGGTGCGCGTAGAACGGTTTTTATATAATGGTGCGGTGTTACTATTAATTAAGTGATTGCGTCGCGTGGTGCGCGTTTCTTGATTATTGGCTATCGGTGCACGGTGCGCGGTAGTCGCGCATTGCGTCGCGTTTCACGGTGCGCGTTTGATCCCTGTTAATAGGATCAACGATCCCATGGGTAATAGATCGCGGTACGTTTCCCACGGTGCGCGGCTCGCGGTGCTCGCTTATATTACTGGCATAAAAAAACCCCGCTTATGCGGGGTTAGGTTAGGGGTCAAGTTAGGGGTTAGGCTGTTAAATCTTCGAGATCGGCAAGTGCGATCTGTAAGCCTTTTTTTCCGGCGGGGTATTTGCTACCAGTTAGGCGCGAAACAAAAGCTCGGCAATTGGTAGAAGTGTAACCACGGTTTAATTGCATTCCTTTTAGTAAGGCCTTAATTGCTTGCTTATAAACATTCACTTGGAAAGCTTGAATGTCGTTAGGATTATTTATAATTACTGATTCCATGTTGTATTTACCTTTTTATTTAATTAATGAGTCGTTAGTTTCTCACATATAATCTGATATGTAAACGGCCAAAAAAAACCCCGCCTAGGCGGGGTTAGGTTAGGGGTTAGGTTAGGGGTTAGGCTACTTTATCAAGTGCCGGCTTATTGACGTTGTTTAGAATGTATTTGCTAGCTTTACCGGCTAACGTGATCGCTTTATTGACCGCGCTAGGATCAGTAGCTAAACAGTTTTTCCATGAGTTCAAATATTTAGCATGATTCGCGACTGTTTGCTTTTCAATACCAAGCGACGCACAAATAAAGCATGCGCCAAATTCCGCTACCAATTCCTCAAACGCGTATTCTTTAGATCCGAAACGGTTTTTCAAATCGCGATCTAATCTAGAACTGTGACCGCTCCAATGCGTTAATTCGTGCATGCCAGTAGAAGCGAATTCTTCGCCGCTCACGAAGTCGTTAGCATTAGGCATGTTGATCTGGTCACGTGAAGGAATGAAGCAAGCAACGTCGCCGCCATAAACAACCTTGGCACCGTTCGCACTAAAAGCATTTTGTGCAAGTGCTACGGCTTCACCATTCACGACCGATTTTTTAGGCTCTACCGGATCGGCTTTTGGATAGCCGGCAATTTGATCAACGTTCCAAACGGGAAACACTTTTGGAAACATTCCGCGCCCTTGTATTTTGTCGCCGGTCTTTTTGTCAATATCATAGGTTGATATCCACCGCACAATTTGAGCGCAAGACTTTTGACCTTTAATTGACCAGTTGCCATTTCCGGCGGTTTTAATTTGGTTGAATGTCAAATACTCATTACGAGTAAAGCCGTTATCCATTTTGGCGAACATCAAACGCCAAACGTTAGAACCGGAATATTCAGTTCCAGTAATTGGATTACGTGCAATGTCCTGTAATTCGACAGACCATGGCTTCAACCAGTCCGTGCCATTCTTTTCCATTTCGGAAAGTAGGCGATCGGCGGTCGCTTTGTGTAGTGCATCAATTTTTTGTTTAGAATTAGACATATTGTTATTACCTTTTTTTAATTAATGAAGCGTTAGTTTGACGCATATATTCCCATACCGCAAGCACTTTATATAGGCATAAAAAAACCCCGCCTAGGCGGGGTTATAAAACAAGGATAAAAATTAAATTTCCTAGTCGTTAAAACGTGCAGATACATCGGTAATTTCTACCAATTCTTCATCGTTCATTGCGTCCCATGCGTATCTTTGAATGAGATTTGATAATTCCATATGGAGCTTGCTATACCTAGGCGCGACAAATATCTTTATCGAACCATCGTCATTTTTTAAAACACCATCGGCATTAGTCTTATGAAAAGTAAGTTTATGTTCATCCAGATTCACTTCATGATTTTTTTTCATTTCGCCATTTCCTTTTTTTGATTAAATGAAACGTTAGCTTGCCTTATATATTCCCATAAGTAAAGCACTTTATTTCAGGCAAAAAAAACCCCGCCGAAGCGGGGTTATAAAACGGGGTTATTGATTAAGCTATTTTAACTGTTCGAAGTAATCATAGACTACCTGCTCACCTACAATGTAGGTGTACATATTAACAACACGCTCTGGATCATCTATTGGTGTCGATACTTCTCCGAAGTTTTCCTTCTCGTAATCTACTACTGTCTGGATAATTTCCCAAGTATCAGAACCGCACCATTCTTTCGCTTTATGCGTACCTATGATGTAGTAATCAGTGTTAAATGCATACTGATGCATGTCGTGTTCATCGCTCTCCGCGTAGGTTTCGCTGTCAAATTCTGAAACGAAATGCTCAAAGTATTCTTTAATTTCTTCAAAATTAGGTGATTCAGTTGATATAATCATTTTTTTATTACCTTTTTAATTAATGAAGCGTTAGTTTGACCCATATATTCCCATAAGTAAAGTAGTTTATTTGAGGTAAAAAAAACCCCGCCGAAGCGGGGTTAAGTAAATAAAGAAAGTTAATAATTAAAAACTAAAGGCTGACCCGTCCAAGTTTCACTTTTCGCCATTTCGTAATGGTCGTGATCGTTGAGCGCATTTGCTCCAACAAGAAACCAATCCAAAAAACTATTTTTATCAACCTCACATTTAAAAAAATTAATTTCCTCAATTAAAAAGTTAACAAGTTTTTGTTCTTTATCCGTCCTAACATGATCCCATTTAAAAGTTGATCTTAAAAACTGACGGTGGGCATTAACGAATTCGTCGCGATGTTGATATATAACGCGGTTTTGTTCCTCTTCAGAAAAATCCCAGAAATGAACATTTACATTCATTAATTCATTATCAATATGAACGTTAATATCATTTAACACTTGACAATCATCTGTAACATAATTTTTAAAAGTGATTTCTCTGCAATCATATGTATCTGTTTTTTCGTGACACAACCCAACACGAAGGGTCGCACCTAAAAAATCGCAATTCGGCATGACGAAAGAGTACAAAGAACATCCGTTTATTATTTCGGGGTTTTGATTTTTCATAGTGTAAATACCTTTTTAATTAATGAAACGTTAGCTTATCGCATAGCTTCCTATACTTCAAGGTTTTCTATAATACTTAAGTTTGTTTTTTCTCTTTAACTTTTTATATTCTTCATTTAATTTTTTTGCAGAAGCGGTAGGTTTACGAAAAAACTTTATTATTTTTAACAACAAAAACATTTATATCTCTCTATACGATTTGAAATTGAATAAACTTTTTTCACTTTCAATAAACATGGTAGCGAAAAAGTCACTTATTCGTAGTAACCTTGTAAACAAAAGGTAACCTAAAAAACCCTTATAAATCAGTTAATTTATCTAGGTTACTGTAGTTACCCTTATATTTATAAAAAAAAATAAAAACGATTTCTAATCCGTATAAGGAATATCACCGTTTTTATCATACATAAAAGGCGGAATGCCACGCTTTGACCACTTCGCAAACCCTGCCTTCTCCCCTCGATAATAGGCACCATAAGCGCGGGTCGTGCGCCGTGCCCATCCTTCCCACTTACTCGGAACATCCAAATTGACCTTATATTGATCTGGCATGCACTGTGGCGGCGGTGTCATTGCTTTATTCGGCAACGCCCTTGAAACGTGTTTTAACCCCTCTATGACGGCTTGCGACTTATGCACCTTCTCGTACCGATAAGTATATTCTCGGCACAACGCCATTCCCAAATTCCAAAGCATAAGAAAATTGTTTCGATTCTCCCGAACCCAGACAGAACAAGGATGATTTCGATGTACCGCCCTGTACGGTGCATCTAGCCCTAATTCGTGCGCCGTGGTACAAAGCATTTGAGCATACTCCAAACACATCTTCACAAGGTGCTTATTACAATGATATTGTGCACACCGTTCAACATCGTCGTGTAAGTAAAATATATTCATTTATCTTCCCCCGCTTTCCATAGAAAATTGACCCGCGCAGAAACGGCGAGGTTTTCAATTTGATCCCAAACATAATCGGCATCCCAAACTTGAAACGGCTCCCAAACGTGGTTAATTAGGTACTCATCTATTTTTTCTTCCTCCCAATCCGTAAACCCCTTTGGCAGTTCTTCAGTCAAGAAAAAACCACTCGCCCAGACCCACGCCTCTTCCTCGCTTATCTCTAAACCTTTCATTCCAATTCCTCCTTCTAATTAATGTACCAACATTCTATCCCAGATGTTCGCATACCTCAACAGCTAAAAAAACCGCCTTTCGCTTTTGGCTAGGGCGGTTTGCTGATTGCCGAACCCCATTCAGCAATGGGTCATTAACCCGAAAACAAGAAGGACAACATATAAACCCGCTTGTCTTCGAACCACGTTCGGCTGTGGCAAGGAACTAATGATAAGAATCGTTCTCAGATTCCGTATAAAAAGAATCGTCCGATGCGTCGATTTCTTCGACGTTCATCAGCGCGGCGGACAGCCCCATGATAACCGTGCCGAGAAATACTTTGTTGTTGGGTGCCTCTTCAAGCAACGTAGTTAAGACAGAACTCAATGCTCCGGCTAAAACCGCGCCGCGTGGTATTTTTTTAGCTTGCCACCTTTTAATCATTTTGTCGGTGGCATTTTCACCGTAATTAAATGATTCCTGCAACCGCGCACCGGAAACCTTTTCTTCGTCAGTCATGTCATCCATTGCCATGTTGATCACCCAGTTAAAATCCTTTGCCATGCTCGCGTTAATTCCTTTGCGTCTCGGACTGTTACGTCCTTTTTATTCAATAACATATAGTCGGTTAAAGCCAGTTCAACAGTATCCACCGCATCCGGCCAAGCCATTCGATTCAACTCTATCACATTATCGTCACTCATACTCTTCCCCTCCAAAACAAATAATAATCTTAATTTCACCACCCGAGCCGTGTTCCCAGTCCAACGAGAAATGGCGCGTGTGCCGTGTGCAGACCTCCGTCAGATCTTGAAAGAAATCATCGGGAAACGAATTGTCCTCATCAGGATCTAACAGCGAATCGTCCATCAAGCCTCCTCCAAACATGAAACCGCTTTACTTACTCTTTCGATGTATGCGTTCATTTCTTCATCTGTATCAAAGTATGGCGTTCCCCACGTAGATGAATTAAAGTATTGCGCCTCTATATTGTCATCTCTATTGCCCGTCAAGTCTCTTAGGTAGAAACTCAATAAAACT
>Ga0209336_10001252_pt1 | contig 12444 bp, 19 predicted proteins | sample LinPmetageLP32_FD_184042 | JGI IMG/M metagenome (GOLD analysis project Ga0209336, IMG submission 184042) | Marine viral communities from the Pacific Ocean - LP-32 (SPAdes) (version 2) | ecosystem: Environmental > Aquatic > Marine > Oceanic | place: Pacific Ocean | collected 2009-08-23 | reverse complement strand
TTGGCGAGACTGATAAAACTTTTTAGGGACAAAATCATTAAACTTTAAAATCTCGTGGTAAGATCTGTTATCAATTACAAAACGGGAAACAAAAATGTCCAAGAAACATATAGTCGTGCTGACTGATAAGCAAATTAACTTGTTACTTTGTCAAGTTTTTACAGAATATGTTGGGAGCTTAGATAACACTGGCACAATAAGCCGCGCTAGTCCAGCAGATGCTAAAAACCTCAGAATGTTGAACAGTATTGAAACAGCCTTAGCAAACTCAATGGAAGTTTAGAAAAGGTAAACCCCAGCCCTCCGCCTGGGCTGCTGTTGAATCATCGGGGTCTTCCCTGGCTGCAGCTTCGGGATCTGAACAAATGTTCGGGATTATCCGCTGCCTCCCAGGTAAACCACAATATCTTGTGCTGCAGATCTGCTAACCCCCGTGCTGCAGCAACTCCTCCCTGGGCCTTAACCAGAACAATTGTTCGTCCCGGTCATGGGCCCAGGACGACTGCTGCTCGAACAGCAGCCAAGAAACTTTTTTTATTTTTTTGCTTTTTTTATTTGACATACGAAATAGACTTCACTATATATTATGTATGAAATACATTTCACACAGGAGAAAGAAATGGATTATATAGAAAAACTTGTTGAAGACTTAAACGCATGTGATGGAAATATTGTATGGAAGGACTCATCAGATAAGCATGATCTTACTCCCTCTATTACGTTTAACGCGGGAGATACAGAGGGTGGATACAATTTAGTTCAACTGTTTGCTTTTGAAAAAAAAGAACAAGCAGAATTGGAGCAATTAGATATCTATGGAATTGATTTTACTAAACATGGAGATTTGGTCTGTTCCAAATGGCATGGTAACAGTCGCCAAGAAGCAATCCAAAAAGCAGTAGAGCTTGCACAAGATTTGATAAAAGGAAATAAAAATGATTAAGAACCAAAAAACCAAAAGACTAATAGCAGATCTACAATATGTGGATCTGTTTGACTCAAACAATCCTTACAGGCGATACTTCAGGCTTTGGCTTGATGGCTCGTATCTAGGAGAAGAACACTACAGGCGCAACATTGAACAAGCAAAGCGCTTGTGGAACAAACCTCGTAGGTCTATCCGTGCCTTTGTGTTGAATGAATGGCGCAAGTATAATGAAACTGACTTGAGCGAATACTCACAGCATCAAATCGCCAGAGCCTTCAAGGAAGTTCTGGGCGATAGACTGGAAGAGTTCAACGATGCGCTTATCGAAGACTTTCGTGATGAGTTCCGTGAGTTCGTAGAAGAACGGGAAGTAGCATGAGTAAATTATACTTCGCTTATGGCTCAAACCTTAACTTGGGGCAAATGCAACATCGTTGCCCCAATGCCAGACCCGTTGGAAAAGTTGCCTTTTTCGGGCATGAATTGACCTTTCGGGGAGTGGCTGACATAACAAAGACGGGTCGTCCTGACAGTCGTATTGATGGCGGTCTTTGGGAAATTACACCAGAGTGTGAGAAGGCTCTTGATATATATGAGGGAGTCGCACATCGGCTTTACAGTAAAATATATATTGCGGGAGTTATGACCTATCAGATGAACGGAGGGGATATTTCCCCGCCACCAAGAGGTTACTTTAATACAATCCGCGAGGGATACTATGATTTCGATATCGATGTAGCCTCGCTTTATGATTCTGCTGGTTGGGCGCACTATAACGAAATAGAGGAGGACAATTATGAATACAGCTATATTCGATAAGATAAAAAACATTTTTGGCTCTAAAAGAGAACCAGAAGTTAGGTATTTAAAAGGCAAGCCTTTTGATTTAAAGGAAATTAAAATTAAACCATTTATGTTTCCAAACTATTGTCAAGATACTTACGATTTTCTTAATCAAAACGGGACTATGAAATCTCTTGAGCAGATGAGTCAGGCTACGTCTAAAACTAAAATGACGATTCACCATGAAATGTCTCAAATCAGAAAGTCTGGTATTACAATACTAAAACATTACGACAAGGATAAAAGAGAATATCTTTATTTCTTTCCAGGGGATTGAAATAATGTTCGGGTTTCCTGTGGAAAAGGTGCAGCTTCGGCTGCACTTTTTTTTGTCTCGTGCCCTGGCGGGACAGCAGCACAACCTGAACAATTGTTCGTCCTGGTCAACAGCAGGAGGCCAGGGGCGCAGCAAAATTTTTTTTTAGGAAAGTGTGTTTTTTTATTTGAATCTATGAAATAAGTTTCGTATAGTATATAGGTACACACAAAACACAGGAGAATAAAATGATATCACTTAATGTACTCGATGAACACATAAAGAAACACAAGGTTTTAAAAGCATTTAAAGATGGGGTAGCAGATGCTTGCTTGCATGGCAAAATGGATGATGAGCAGTCACACTATTATTATAAGCAAGGCTATGACTTTGGCATGACACTATACTCAGACATGCACACACAAAACACAGGAGAATAAAATGGAACAGGATTTAAGAGAACAGTTGGCTGTAGTATGGAGGGCGTTGCACAGCTACAGGCATGACCTCATACCTGAAGGCATAGACAAAGGTTATGATGAAGAGTGGGATGAGATATGTGGATCGATGGCATCAATAACCGAGGAGCTTGGGCTCGATTCAGTAGCCGTTGACTAATTCGTGTAAACGAACAAGGAGCAAATTAATGGAACAAGATTTAAACAATACTACACTACTTGAGTCTTTAGAGGATTTAGTAGACCAGCTAGGTAGGGATAAGATTACGGAAGAAGAAGCGACCACCGTGTTAGAATCTATAGTAAAATACCAAAAGTTTTGGGGTGAAGTGTGTCGGAATGGTAAACCTATGGTCGAATGTGAATGTTGTTAAAAATTGTTCGGGTAATGAACGGGCTGCTTGCGGGCAGCCCTTTTTTTATGTCGGGATTCGGGCATCGGGCTTTCCTGCTGCTGCTTAAAACCCGAACAATTGTTCTGCATTCCTGCTTCCTGCACCCCTGGATCACGCAGCGTGATTTTTGGTTTTTTTTGCCATTTTTGGCTAAAAACCCGAACATTTTGTTTGATATGCAATGCGTTTCGTAGTAATCTAGAGGAGTCGATAGACACACACACAATAAAAGGAAAATTTAAAAATGACTTACTTTAATGAAAATGACTATTTGGTTTTTGGTTTAGAATGCGAGGTTAAGGGATTATCTGTTAACCGCACAAGAGAAGCTTTACGCGATTCTAATATTAACTGGGTACATGTAACCGATGATGGAACATCTGGCGTTGATGCTGAAATTGTTTTCCCACCATTACCAGATAGCAATCTAGCATGGCGTAAAGTAGAAGAGGTTTATCAATGCTTAGAGAATGCAGGGGCAGGAATTAATGTAGCATGTGGACATCATATTCATATAAGCACTAAAAAAGTTGAGTGTGACCGCCATAATAAAAACCAGTTTTTAGCTAAAAGCATTAGACTGTCAGAGACTAGCAATTATCCAGACATTCAAATAGCGAATGAATGTTTTAGCCGTGATGAAATGTCCCCTGAGTTAATGATCGATGTGACCAGACGCATTGTTAAACATGATAGCGTTTATAATTCTATGGTTTCAGAGAGTAGAAGAAATAATCATTTTTGTGAGAATTCAAGAGTTAACTTAGAAAACATAGATTTGTGTAACACTATTCAAGATTTAGAAAATGCTTTTTGTTCTGGTTCATATAGATCCCATAAATTTATGGCTATTAACTTTACTAGATGGTCGCGCGGTACTGTAGAATTTAGAAAACATCAAGGCACATTAGACATGTATAAGATCAGGGCATGGGTAAGATTTCATCTTAATCTATTTTATACAAGCGATAGCACCAGATTAGATTATAGCAATACAACTCCAACATCTACTGATACGCCAATACAGCCATTCAGAAATCATTCAAGAGTGGGCTTAATCTGGACAATGTGTCGTTCCGATAATGGCTCAACTGTTCAAGAGTTAATGAACGCAACAGGCACTAGTGCAATAAATGTAAGAGCGCGTATTTCTGAAATGAGAGCGCGATTTGGTGATGATGTGGTTGTTACACATTCTCAACAAGCAAACGGTGCAAGCTATGGTGATGGTGACACTCACACCAGATATCAGATAAGAGAGACAGTTCAAACAAGTGCATCATCTATCAGATTATTACCAGAAAACAGAATAGGATTAGACAGTTTATTTTCTGGATTAGATGATAATCTATTTGAATTTCTGCAAGAAAGAATAGATGCGCTTTCATAGCGCATCTTACATTCACGAGATAGGCGGGTTATCCCCGCCTATTTTTTTGTCCAAGGTACCCTATGCCACATTGTGAAAAACCAATATGGATCGGGGCGGTATAGTATACCCCCCTGAAGATAGGGGGTTGACGGGAGGCGCGGGTTGCGCCCTGTTTCCCACAAACAATACAACAACTATTGACAGACTACGCAACATGCTTCATATTACATTTAGTCTAATCAACATGGAGGGTATTATGACGACATACAAGTTAACGATGGGCGAGGACTATATGTTTTCGGCTCGTGATGAGGGTGAATTCAGAGATAGGTTGCGTGAATACAATCCATTTCTAACGAGGGGCGATGAATTGAAGGATTTTTCGCGTACTATGTGCAACTGGAGTGGCAAGGGCATTGTTTTCAGTGATTTTGAGGGTTTTATAACGACTGCTGAGAGTGCTGGTTGCATGGAGGTGTGTAGTGGGCAAGGTAATTAACTACAAAGAGGCGTTAAAATCGAAGTGGGGACCAGAGGAAATCAAGGCTGCTCGTGCTAGGGCGAACTTAACTTTGAAGGAATTATCTGATCAGTTAGGTATATCGCTTAGAATGTTGCAATATTACGAGGCTGGGAAGACACCTGTATCGAAAGCATTAGAAGATTCGATAAGGAGCATTGTAAATTGGGAGCAGGACAATCAGGGTTATCCAGATATAGATTTAGATGCTATAGGTACCCTGACGGGTTTTGATATTGAGCGTATAAACAGGTTGATACAGGGTATAACCCGTTATTTGGAGGAGCATGAGTTTGAGCATGACAGGGGTTATTACAAGATTTTGTATCAATCCAAGCAAGAATTGTCTCTTCTGTTGTCAAAATTTGATTTATAGCATATTATTGATTTCATCTAATTAGATGAGGCAAAATATGGCACAGAATTACATGATGGGGGCTGGAATGGTTCCTCCTACAGCCCCCACACCACCATCTCAGTTAAGTTTTAAGAGCGATCCTAATCAGAGGATGCAATTTAAGAGTTTTATGCAGGGTTTATCGGCTCCGCAGGCTCCTATGGCACCACCTATGGCACCTCCGATGATGCCTATGCCTCAGATTCCTGTTCCGATGCAGAATATTGATGTATTTTCACAGCCTGTTCAGCGTATGGCTAACGGTGGGGCTGCTGCTTTTTCAGGCAGGGATGCGGTTGCAAGACGGGCGGCAGGAGAGGCGGCTGCTAAAAGAATTTTTTCCAAGCCCAAGCGCGAAAAAGATGACGATAAGAAAGATAGCGCTCGTAGAACTGTAAAAATAACACCTCAACAGGAAGAGGCCGCTAGGTCAGAGCTTACTCGAAGGATTATTGAGAATGCTGGAGGAGAGGGTACCGCTAGGTACAATGATGTTTTTGATACAATTAATCGTTTTACACCCAGACAAAGCAATAGAGGCACTTCTTTAAGTGAGCAAATAGCTAGTCTAAGAAATGTAAGGGGCAGGAGCCCTGTAGATTCTCAGGGTATAGGTTTTGAGGATGATATTCCTTCTGAAAGGTCTATGCTTGGGATAGACCCTAGACAATCAGGTTTAGGCAGCACTTTGAGTGAGCAGATAGCTGCTTTAAGCGGTGATGAATCACCTACTGTTTCTGAGATTGAGGGCATAGGATTTGAGGACGTTCCTGATGATGAAACTTTCTTACCTATTACCGCAACGCCACAAGAGGTTAATTTATTAGCTGATAGCTTCTTGACTAAGTTGCCTTTTGGCATTGGCAGTTATATTGCTGACAATCAAATGGATCAATTAGGTACATTTATGAACATACCTGGTTCTCAATACGATTATGAGCTTGGCAAGGGCGTTGCCCCTGCTGGTCAGTTTGGTTCTTTAAGTTTAAGTCCTAGTGGCGTTGTGACGTATTCAGGACCTCGTGATGCGAATTACACGGGTCCCTTTGCGAATTTAGTAAACCCGCCACCAAAGCAGGATAGGGACGTTAATCCTTGTCCCCCTGGTTATACATTGGTTAATGGCGCCTGTATGCCGATTAGTCAGCCTATAGCGCAAGCTACGCCTGCAACGCCTGCTCCTAATGTAATATCTAACATACCTGTTACCACAGCGGCTCCTAGCCCTGTTGTTCAGTCTACAGCACCTCCTGTGCAGTTGGGTATGCCATTGGGTCAGCCAAGTCCTATTCAGCCTATGAGTCAGTTTTTAACGAATATTCCTAATTCTTTAAATTTAGCTGCTAACAACTTTTTGAGTGCATTAAGCTCTTGACATGAATGAGTCGTTTAACATTGATTTAGATTATCTTACGGAGGAAGAACGTGGGATGCTCTCGAAGTACATTGAGAGTTATTCTTTAGTCAGTGAGCGAGAAGAGAAGCAAGGCACGTTTTTATCTTTTGTAAATCATGTTTGGCCTACATTTATAGAGGGCAAGCATCATAGGATATATGCTGAGAAGTTAGAGAAGGTTGCGAAGGGAGAGATAAAGCGTTTAATAATTAACATGCCGCCTCGACATACGAAGTCTGAGTTTGCGAGTTTTTTATTTCCTTCTTGGTTAATGGGCAAAACGCCTAACAAGAAAATTATTCAAGCGACACACACGGCTGAGTTGGCTGTTGGTTTTGGTCGTAAAGTAAAGAATTTGATTGACAGTGATATTTACAGGGATGTTTTTCCTGATGTTAAGTTAGCTGTTGATGCGAAGGCTTCAGGTCGCTGGAGTACGAGTGAGGGCGGTGAGTATTACGCGGTTGGTGTAGGCGGTGCATTAGCTGGTCGTGGTGCTGATTTATGTATTATTGACGATCCTGTGTCTGAGCAGGATGCGTTATCACCTACCGCGTTGGATAATATTTACGAATGGTACACATCTGGTCCAAGACAGAGGCTCCAGCCTGGAGGGTCGATAATTATAGTTATGACGAGGTGGAGTATACGGGATCTGACTGCGAAGGTACTTCAGAAGCAGGCAGAGGGCGGGGCGGATCAGTGGGACATAGTGGAGTTTCCTGCGATATTCCCCGATACCGACAACGTATTGTGGCCCGAATATTGGGCAAAAGAAGAACTTGAGGCTGTTAAGGCTTCTATACCTGTAGGCAAGTGGAATGCACAGTATCTTCAGAATCCGACTGCTGAAGAGGGTGCGATTGTTAAGCGAGAGTGGTGGAATGTTTGGGATAGTGGTAGCCCACCTATGTGTTCATATATCATACAGTCGTATGATACTGCGTTTAGCAAGTCTGAGCGCGCTGATTATTCTGCTATTACTACTTGGGGTATATTTGAGCCTGTAGAGGGTGATGGGGAGGCTATTATTCTCCTCGATGCCCAGCGTGGTCGCTGGGATTTTCCTGAATTAAAAGAAGTTGCCAAAGATTTATATAATGAGTTTGAGCCTGACATGGTGCTTATAGAGCAGAAGGCTAGTGGTATGCCTTTGACGCAGGAGTTAAGGCGCATGGACATACCTGTAACGCCATTTACGCCTAGTCGAGGCGCTGATAAATTTACTCGCATGAATGCCTGTGCGCCAGTGTTTGAATCTGGTATGGTATGGAGGCCAGACATGAATTTTGCTGAAGAGGTTGTAGAGGAGTGTGCTGCGTTTCCGAATGGAGAACATGATGACTTGGCAGATTCGATGACTCAGGCTATACTACGTTTTAGGCAAGGTGGTTTTATTTCGACTCCCACCGATTATGAAGATGAAGATTTAGTGCGTTATAATCGCAGGAAGGAATATTACTAATGGCTGAAAAGAAAGTTGTAAATCAAAAGGGTCCTAAACCTAGACCTGTAGCTGTATTTGCTACAAAAGCTCCTAAGAAGTCTCCAATCAGTAGACCTAAATCTGGTATGATGAATGAAAGTATGGGTCGTATGATTGATCCTAATACTGAGATTTCTGATGAGGAAGCTGCTAGGTTACTTAGAATGGCTAGAATGGCTAAAAGAGGCAAGAACTATGCAGAAGGTGGTGAAGTAAACCGTGATTTAGGAGGTTTTATTCTTGATTCGTATTTAGGTGGTGTTCGTCAGAAAGATTTAAGACCTCAGAAGATAGGTTCTCCTCCAGCTAAGAAATCATCATCTGGTGCGACAATGCCTGGTCGTGGCGGTAAGTTTAAAGGAACAAAATAATGGCTGAAAGATCTGCATATTTAAACATGATGCTTGAAATGGAAAGACTTGCCAGAGAGATGGAAGGTAATCCAGATAGACAACAAATGATGAGAAACTTTTTTATTGACCCTGATGCTCAACGTGCATCTGACCGTGCTGCTAGAAGAAAGAGCTACTTTGGTGCTAAAGCTAGAGGCATGAAAGATGGTGGTGTTGTTCGAGGTGCGGGTGCTGCTACGTCAGGCACCAAGTTTAAAGGAGTATTCTAATGAGCAATGAATTCAATGAGGCTTTATTAGAGCAGTTATTTGAAGAAGCATTAGAAATGGGCATGACAGATGATGCCGCCGCTAAGTTTGCTCGTAAGCGTTCTGAGGAAATGCCAGAGCCTGATTACAAGGCTAAAGGTGGTGTTATTAAGATGAAGAAGGGTGGCAAAGCTTTCCCTGATTTAACTGGCGATGGGAAAGTCACCAAAAAGGATATATTGCGTGGCAGAGGTGTTTCTGGTTTTAAGTATGGTGGTGTTGCCTCTAATGTTTCTCGTGGCGGTGGTGCTGCTTTGCGTGGCACTAAATTCACAGGAGTAAAGTAATTGCGCTCTGACAAAGAAATCAGAATAATGGCTCAAAGGAACATTACTAATCTTACTAATGCTGAGTTTGATAGGCATTTAGTTATGGAAAGTGAAAAAGCGATGAAATCCAAGTCTCCTATGGGCAGAGGGTTTGGAGTAGCAACAAGAGGTAGTAAGTTTAAAGGAACATTTTAACGACTATTCATCGAATGTGGGAAATATTGGTTATATTATTTGATGAAGTCTAAGTGGTTGGGTCATTTTGTATCATTGATAAGGTGAATTGCCCTTCGGCTTTATCAGCGCTCAGTAACCCTCACTTTGAGGCGCAATTCAATTTGACCCAACACCAATTAAGGGATTAAGGGGAACATAAAATGGCAGTAGAAAAAATACTTGGTGCAGGAGGGGATATTCCTATAGAAGCCATTGAGGAGATAGGAATAAGTGAGGAAGTTATTCCTGTTGACGCTAATATTCTTCAGTTTGAAGATGGTAGTGCTTTAATTGGTGGAGAAGAGGAAGAGCTATCTGTTCAGCTTCAAGACTTGCCTTATGATGCTAATTTAGCTGATTACATAGATGATGCAGAACTCGCTGTTATTTCCAGTGATTTAGTTGGTAGTATCGATGATGATTTTTCTTCTAGAAAAGAATGGGAAGATACTTACAAAAGAGGCATTGACCTTCTGGGGATGAAATATGAAGACCGTTCCCAGCCATTTGAGGGCGCCACAGGCGTTGTTCATCCATTATTGGCAGAAAGTGTAACACAGTTTCAGGCGCAAGCTTACAGGGAGCTTTTACCAGCAGGAGGGCCTGTTAGAACACAGATTATTGGTGCAGAGAATTCAGAGGTTGTAAAGCAGGCTGAACGCATCAAGAATTACATGAATTATCAAATAACATATGAGATGGAAGAGTATGATCCTGAATTAGATCAGATGTTGTTTTATCTTCCTATTATTGGCTCTACATTTAAAAAAGTTTATTTTGACCCATTATTACAGCGACCTGTTTCTAAGTTTGTTCATGCTGAAGATTTAGTTGTTCCATATACAGCAACTGATTTATTTAGCTGTTCTCGTGTTACGCACGTTGTAAAGATGAATAAGAATGAGATATTAAAGCTTCAGGTTTCTGGTTTTTATTCAGACGTTGATCTGCCGGGGGGCGGTTATGGTGCAGAGGACTACAGTGAGGTTCAGGAATCTATTAATGAGGTTGATGGTATACAGCCTTCAGGCTCCAATGAAGATGTTGTTTTGTATGAAGTTCACACAGATTTAGACCTTACTGGCTTTGAAGATTTGGATATGGAAGGTGAGCCTACAGGAATTAAACTTCCGTACATTGTTACCTTGATTGAGAAAAGTGGCAAAGTTTTGTCTGTTCGTAGAAACTACGACATAGAAAAGCCTTTGCAGAAAAAACAGTATTTTGTGCATTACAAATTTCTTCCAGGGTTAGGCTTCTACGGTTTTGGCTTAACTCACATGATTGGAAATTTAGCACAAGGAGCTACGAGTCTTTTAAGACAGTTGATAGACGCTGGAACTCTATCAAACCTCCCTGCTGGCTTTAAGGCTCGTGGCGCTCGTATTCGTGATGAGAATGAACCATTGAATCCTGGTGAATTTAGAGACATTGATGTGGCTGGTATGGATATACGTCAGGCTCTTATGGCATTGCCGTTTAAAGAGCCTTCACAGACGCTGTATTCGCTTCTAGGTACTTTAGTTGACTCTGGACGCAGATTTGCTTCTATGGCTGATATGAAAGTCGCTGAGATGGGTGGAGATACACCTGTTGGCACGACTATGGCTATTATGGAGCGTGGCACTAAAGTTATGAGTGCTATTCACAAGCGTTTACATTACTCACAGAAGCAAGAGTTTAAGCTTCTTGCTGGTTTGTTTGCTCGATTCACTCCTCCTTCATATATGTATGAGGTTCCAGGCGCCCCTCCAGAAATAAAAGCTACCGATTTTGATGGTAGGATTGATGTTATACCTGTATCAGACCCGAACATATTTTCTATGTCTCAGAGAATTGCATTGGCTCAGACTCAGTTGCAGTTAGTTCAAAGCAACCCTGAAATACATGGGGGCCAACAAGGTTTGTATCAGGCATATAGAAAAATGTACGAAGCTTTAGGAGTAACAAATGTCGATTCAATACTTCCTGTCCCGTCTGAACCAGTTCCTGTTAACCCTGCAAAAGAAAATCAGGAAGCTATGCGAGGAAAGTCTTTACAGGTATTTGCAGATCAGAACCATAAAGCGCACATTGAGGCGCACTTGGCAATTATTGCAACACCAGTGGCGCAAGCTAATGCGGCAATTGTAATGACACTACAAGGTCATATTCAAGAGCATATTGGATTTATGGCAGAGCAAATGGCTCAAGATGAAGTTATGGAAGGCATGGATCAAATGCAGGCTCAAATGATAGCCACAAATCCTGATTTGCAAGCTCAAGTGGCAAATCAAGTTTCTTCCCGTGCTGCTGAATTAATTGGTGAATTAACTGAACAATATGCACAAGCTGTATCTCCTCCACCAGAACAAGACCCTCTTGTGTCCATTAGACAACAAGAGCTTGCTTTACGCGGTGCTGATATTCAAAGAAAAGCTGAAGAGTTTGAGCGTTCACAAGAGTTTGACAAAGAAAAAGAACGCAATGATAAATTACTTGCTCAACAGCGTTTAGATTTACAAGATGAGGCTCTTTCTGATAAAACTAGGGTTGCAGAAGAGCGAATTCAAACGCAGAGGGATATTGCTGCGGCAAACATAAGGAGTAGAGGATGAGTGCAAGTTCAATAAATCGACAAGTAGCCGCTGATATGAAGGCTAAAAAGCTGGAGAGAAGAGATGCCATTGAAAAAAGGAACAAGCCAGAAGACAGTAAGCTCGAACATCAGCAAATTAATGTCGGAGGGTTATCCGCAGAGACAAGCAATAGCGATATCCCTGTCGTCAGCGAAAAAACCGAAGCCAAGCCAAAAGCCAAAAAGAAAGCTTCAAGCAAAAAAAAGACAAGTGCAAAAAAAACGTGATGGCGGAGTGATAACGAAGTTTTCACGAATATCTAAACCACAAAGATTTGAGGGAATCTTTTAGTTACTTGAAATGAAGGGCTTTTTACCAAGGGGTTGGTAATGATTGATCCTATTTCAAGTATGGCACTCGCCTCATCCGCTTTCGCGACTTTAAAAAAAGGAGTGAGTATAGGCAGAGATCTTCATTCGATGGGGAAAAGTTTGTCTACTTGGATGTCTGCGGTATCTGATATTGACCGCGCCCATCACGAGGCTAAGAATCCTCCTATATTTAAAAAGCTGTTTTCTGGTAAATCTGTAGAGCAAGAAGCGATGGAATTGTTCACTCAAAAAAAACAGCTTGAGAACCAAAGAGATGAGCTTCGTAAATTAATTAGTTCTATGTGTGGACCTTCTGCT
>Ga0209336_10001251_pt1 | contig 12465 bp, 2 predicted proteins | sample LinPmetageLP32_FD_184042 | JGI IMG/M metagenome (GOLD analysis project Ga0209336, IMG submission 184042) | Marine viral communities from the Pacific Ocean - LP-32 (SPAdes) (version 2) | ecosystem: Environmental > Aquatic > Marine > Oceanic | place: Pacific Ocean | collected 2009-08-23 | reverse complement strand
TAATGTTCCATATTTGAATGTGTTTGGATCCCATAAAAACATTTTTATTAATCCTGCGTCAGCAAATACTGTGCTACCATCTGATCCTAATGAGTTTGCATATGGGCCACCGGCTACAACAAAGTTTTCATCTGTACTCATTGATAGAGACTCACCTAATTTAGTGGTAACATCACTGCCTGCTGTTGTTGTTAGTGTAGACTGTGTTTCAAATGTTGATCCGGCTGTTGCTTCTCTTCTAAATAAGAAGTTAACAGTTCCTTGTGCTTTTCCTGGTGATGATACAACTACTGTCCGTCCATCATTTCTAGCAACAATCTGCTGTCCAAAATGTTGATCTGCTGTTAAGTTATCCGGAGACAATTGAATTGATGTTGTATACGGATCTTGTTTTTCGTACACACGCCATAATCCTGAACTGTCAGCATCAGTAAAAACTCTATCACCTGTATATCCTACTGCTGGATTTCTGTCTTGATAGTCGCTATATTTTAATATATCATTTACATTGTCAATAGATGGTAATCTTACTGAAATAAACTTGTAAACATTTCCATACGAGTCTGCTGTCGAGTTGTCTGAAATACTTTCTGAGAACGGCGTATTCAATGCAAAGTCTATTACAATAGTTTTATGATCTAACACAGAAAATACTTCATACACACCGTTTAAGTTTTCAGTTTTAGCATTTGTTATACCGAAATAGTCTGCTCGGCTTGTTGTTGTGCCTGCCGATAATCCATGAGGTTCTGAAAAAGTTATTTCTAGCTGTGTAGCTTCGTTAATTCTTTTAAGTTGAGATATTTTATATGGTTGATTAGTCAACCTAAACACGTCCCAATCATTGTTTAACTTGTTTGCTACCCATATTAATTGTCCTGGTTCAACTGCTTCCATATCAAGTTTTAGTAAATCAATTACATCGAATGCTGTATGATGTACTTGTGATAGTTGAGGATACCCTGCAGTTTTATAAACCTGTGCATGGTCTCTACTAGTGCCTTCTTTAGAATAATCTAATCTACTAAAAGTTGTTGAAGCTGTATAGTCTACTGGTTTGTAATACATGTTATCTTTTGCTACTGCATCTGATCTTGCGTATTCTACTGTTTGGTTTGACGTGTCAAACAATTCAAAACTGTTAGGATTTGCTGTTACTACATCATCTTGTAAACGAATCTGTATATTTTCAATCGAATCTACATTTCCGAAGTTTCCTGTCTTTAACATCCACTCTGGATATAGATCAAGTGAAATGTCCTGTCCTTCGTATTTGGCTTTTAACAATCTATCTATTGCGTTTTGTGTTCCTTTTTCTCTGATATATCCTTGGTAAAATTTGTATTGTGAAATATCATTAACAAATAGGTTGTCCAAGTAGTCTCTTGATTGATAGCCTATTAGTTTTTGTGCTAGTTTCTGTTGCGACTCGTCAAAGTTGTTTGATTCTAAATCATAGAAATCATTGAACTGTGATATCTTGTAATCAAAGTTTGGAATTAGTTGTGGTGCTGGTTTTTGAGATTTTAATACCCAGTTTGCAGTGTCAAACGATGAGCTCGATCCGTGATTTACTTTTGCCACATAAAATTTACCTTGGTACTCTATACTGTCGCCTATTTTATAATCTGTGTTTGCAGTCCAATATGTTACCTGTGCAGAATCAAACATAAAGCCCGGAGCATAATAATCTCCGTTCCATCCTGCTGTTTTCCATCCTACTACTTTTAACCTTGCTTGTCTAAATCCTGTTGTAGGCTCATGAATAATATCTGCGAACACAGTTTTATTATCAAATAAAAGAACATGTTCTTTTTGTACAGTGCTTAACACTATGTTATACAAGCCAGTATTTTCATCTTTTATTTCTAAGTCAAATGTTTTGCCTATTCTTTTTGTAGATACTTGTCTTATAGGAATTTTTCTTCCGCCTGCGTCTAGCAATGAATAGTCTCCGGCTAAATTTTGTAGTTTGCCTACTATTGAATTTTCTGTGTCTATCTCAAATCCTTGTGCGGCAGGTGAAACAGTGATTGCTGAACCTGGTGCCCATTCTTGAGTTGTCCAGAATAAAAACTCTCGTACTGCGTTTTGCCAATTTAGTGTTTCTTTAATCTCATTTGAATATTTGTTAAATTTAAATCCTTGTTGTTCTAAATAAGTTCCGTAACCAAGTAAAAAGTCTGCAATTTCTTGCACAGTGTCAAACACATATCCATATGGTATTGTTTGTACAGTTTCTTTGTAATCGTTATAACTTACTACTTCTTGTGAACCTTCCACTGATAATTTGTTTCCAACAGAAGTTTTAACAGGGTAATTAAATTTGAAATATGGTTTAGATGTTGAGTATCCTAAAACTCTAAACCCTCCTAGTATTGTTGATCCGTCTCGAGAAACTTCTGTGTTCTTTTCTATAAGCACACCAGAGTAATTAAAAGAGTGTACCGGGTTTGATGTTCTAAATAATATCTTGTAGTTCTCATCTGGAATAAATTTAGATCCAGATGCTGATCCTGGAGATACCGAGTCTGTTAATATTTTTAAATTGTCTTTATCTGTAAACCCACCTAGTTTGTATGCTAGTTGTGTTTTAAGATTTGTCATTTTTTTGTAGTAGAACGTATCTGTGTCGAGATTTTTTGATATTAGATAGTTTACCACTAGTGGTTGATAACCTGCTGTTAGGTATGTTGTTGTTACTCCACTTGCATTGTTTGTCGATGTTTGCAAATGATATTTTGCAGTTTTAAATATTCTTCTAACTTTAGTTTCTTTGTCTATCTGGTTGCCACCAATATTTGTTGTTTGTCTAGACGGATCAAACATATTAGAAAAGAATCTGCCTGGTTGTGTTAATGCTAATGTTTTTATTACTGTAAACGGATATGCTGGTGATTTTCTCCAAGCCGTTTCTGCAGGTGATTGATCGCCTACTTTCCACCCAGCTCTTCTTCCTGGAATTGCTAAAACATCTATTAGTCCAGCCGCAATAGGATCTAATAAATTTCCCGATGCATCAACCGGCAAATAATTTTTTATGTCTGGCTTACCGTATCTGCCTGATTTTGTTGCAATAGCCGTCCATAATACATCATTACCAGCTGTGTATGGCGCAGTGCCATATGTTGCGTCCCACGTGCTAGGTTTTTCAGAATGTCCTAACATCTCCCACGGTCTTACATGCGGTGCATCTGTGTCATAGAAGTAGTTGTATATTCCTCTCCAGTATCCTGGCAATTTTTCTTTTTTAATTCTATCTGTGCTGTTTGCATAGTTGTATGTAAAAGGTGAACCTTCGGAGAATGTTGTGTTGTTTATGTACTGTACATTGTTACGACCTGCCCAAATATGAAAATCTGTTGACATTACATCGTTAATTTCATTAAGTGTGTAATCTGTTGCAGTAAAGATGCTTGGCATCACATCGTCAAGTTTTATCATTGAAGAATCATATGATGTTTTAATATTATTGTAGATTCTTCTTTCTAACTCTATTATTAAATCATCTCTTTCATCACCGTATGCTTTTATGAATGACCCATCGTGTCTTCTAATCATCGACGTTGTTGTTATGTACGTGTCGTCTGAGATTATTTCTGGTTTATACGTTGGATACATTCCAAGTTTAGATGGTGATGGTGGCAAGTAACTGCCTTTGGTATCTGAGTAATCTTTTATTACAATTTTATCACCTTCAGCAAGAGTCCGTGTTACATCAATACTATCATCAACTTTGCTGAATGTATAATCAGCACCTAATATTAAAAGTTCATCGTTTAGGTAAATGTACACTGCTCTGTTGCTCAATGCTGTTATATCAAATTGTGAATCTATTGCGTATTCGGTTTGTGATGCACCTGCAACTGTGTGTGTTCTAGTTGAAACATTATTTCCCCAACCCACCATATCCTCATAATAAAATGGGAAAGAACTTGTTCTTCCTTGTGTTATAGAAGCAATTATTTCGTCGACTCTGTCTCTAGCAACACCTTCGTATGCTGTGCCTATTGAGTGTGTTAAAAATGCACTATACCATTTTTCATATTCTAAAGTTGCGTAGTCAATTGCAGAAATAAGATTTGACTCTTGATCTATCAGTCCAAACACTGCTGGCAACAATGATCCTTCGTGTTGAAGTATTGTTCCACCTGTTAATCTTGCATCAGGCTTATCTCGTAAATTAGATGTTCCTGGTATTTGTCCTGTTATGTCTTGATTTTTATCAAATATATCTTGGACATGATTCATTATTTGTCCATAGGTAAATGTACCCAGCGACTCATTCTCACAGTTTGTAGACAAACTGTCTGGCACTTCGTATATGCCTTTGTCTATAATTTTATTAGCAGAACTATACCCTGCTATTCTTATCTGATCATCTACTGCTAATTTTTTATTAAATTTAACGTATCTGTTGGTTGTTCCATCAACCAATGTGTAGTCTGTTGTAATTGTTTTTCTTACACCGTTAACTGCTACTGATATTTCTAAATCTGTAAGCAAAGAAGAATTTTTATAAAAATCAATCGGAAATAGTTGTGTTTCTGTTGAGTCTACTGTAAACGTTCTAATTACTCTCTGTTTGCTTTGGCTTGTTCTTTTAACATATGGTCCTAAATAATTTTGTTTGCTTGTTAAATTAGTATAGTGTAAGTGTCCTGACGCTAATCTTTTAGAAATCGAATCATTATCTATTTTGTATGTAAAAGAGTCCGATGTATAATCTGAATCAAATACTATATTACCTACATTATTAATGGTGCTGTATTTGACTTTCATGCCAAGCACTGTGTCTGTAACAGCAGAGTCGCTTGTTGCAAAACTAAAAACTTTTGCTCCTGCGAATGTTGAACTTGGATATTTTACAGTATCATCTAATGATGTCAATGTTTCATCAAATAAATTAAACAACGGTGGTTGGTTTAATGTTGTTTTTTGTTGTGCTTCTGCCCAACGTTTTGTAGTAGTGTTGTAATATAAAGTTTTTCCTTGGTGTGCTGTTCCGTACTCTACAAAAATCGAATCATCAGCTGTGGGTGTTCCATCAGTTGCTTTTGTTAGTGCTATAACCTGTGTTGAGTCTCCTGCTGTAACAAATGCAACATCATAAATTACTCCGTTTACTAAAGGATCTGTGTCGTTAGCAAAAACGATTCTCATGCCGTCTACTACTGCCAACCCATCAATGATGTAACCTGATTGTTTAACCACTGTTGAAAATGCATCTGTTGTTACTGTGTCATACAGTGTTATAGATTTTTTAGCAACTTTTCCGTGATTGTAAAGTTCTAGTCCAGAATCAAATTCTATAATTGGTCTTTTTGCTCTATCGTCTTCATTTAATACTGGTGTATACCCACTCACTCTTGATGTCTCTTCAATTACAGATTTGTGAAACCATCTGTTATATCTTGACCAAGCATTTTGATCACGTGAATCTCTCTTTATTATAATATAATCTTTGTCTTTTGGTGTGTAAGATGATTTAGCATACGGTCTTGTATCGTAACCGACCGAATCATAAAGTATTGTTGACTCCTCAGCATATGGTCCAGGAGTAATTAAATCATCTATGTTAGTAAGTGTTATTGACTCTCCAACGCCTTCTACATAGTACTGTTTGCCTTTATATTCTGCGTCAACTATACCGTCATCAAATTTTATTTTCATTCCATTTGATAGATCTAATGTTCTTAAACTGTAATTTTTTACACCCACAATATCATCTTGAGGTTTTATTTTTGCTGTTGATGTAACATTTTTAATCTGTAATATACCATACATAGCATCATGATTTCCACATTGATAGTACAACGTCGAAGGCCCAGTTGCTGGTACTGTAAATGTTACTGTTCCATAATCTGTTCCGTTATTTGTTACGCCTGTGGAATAAATTGTGGATGTCGATCCGTCTGCGCCAACTTTGCTTTTGTATGGTTCTGTCATAATCCATAACGGGTGTCCTTTTGCATCCACATTAAATTTGTAAGTGTTGCCCCTATATAAAGATAGTATAGGATTATTTTCATTTTCTCTGTGTGTAAAATTATAGGCACCTGTTGCTAAATTTTTTACGGAGTATTCTGCAACTGTGTTAGGCCCCACAGAATCTAATGATATCGCACTAGGTCCAATTGGCATCCAATAGTATTCTCTGTAATTAATTAATTTGTCGTAGTCAATTGCTGGATTCCAGGAGTATACAGTTTCTTTGGACAGTCTATCATGATTGTCCACATTACCGCCTAAAAATTTAATTTGGTTTATATAGTCATCATATGTTCCTGTAAATTTGACTTGATCTTCTGGGTTCAATGATGTTGTGTCTCTGTCTGTGTAAGTTACAGCAGGCTCTAACTGATAGGCCATTCTATCTCTAGAAGTCGCTGACACATATCTGTCTATGTTTTTTCTTGTTCTGGCGTCTTGTCTACCTACAAAGCCATCTAATCTTTCTAACGATCCTTTTTGTACTAGTGGATCTAGTGTGCTTGATAAAAATCTTTGATTGGCGTCTGTTCTATAAAATGCTGGCAAGTGTTGTACAGTTCTTCTGTATTCATTCTTACCTTGCTTAACAACTTCGCTGTTAGTTAGTGCGTTGATTTCTCTGTCTGCCATTAGTATCCAGCCCCACTACTGCCAGTTGATGAACTGGAACCTGTTGTAGTAGAGCCTGACACTGCTGATCCTGTTGTGGTACTTGCTGTGGATGTTGATGTGTTTGTTACAACAGTACCTGAAGCTAACAATTGGTTGGCTCCTAGTGCTGTAATAATTGAAACATCATTAACGGTGGCCCCACTGATGAAAATTTCGTCTGATGCTGAATCGATTTGGAACAGAGACCCAAACCCCTGTCCTGACTGGTTGGGTACAATTACTGCTGTAAGCACGTCTGGTGCTAGTGCATTGTGTATGAAAGCGGCTAATTCTGTAAAGTAAAAAGTATCACCAAAATCCCAGTTATCTAGTGCAAAGAATTGATTGATTGCGGCAATAACTCTTGTTTTAACAACTGCATCTGTTACATTTGTTTTTGAATTTTTTACAACTTTGAAAGTGGCTTGTAAATTTTCGTCTGCGTTTGTGCCGAATAATATTTTGTATTTTACTGGATGATATATTATTTGATCTGCTAATGATTTTAATGGGTTTAGCGTACCTGAATAGTTTATTCTCAATTGATTTGATGTCGATGGCGTTGGCAATACTCCGCCGTCTTGTAACCATATCCTGTAAAGATTATCATAAGTTCTTTCTAGCATGTAGATGTCAACAATGTTAGACACACTTGGATCAATTCTAGTACTTTGTCCTGCATTGTGTTTGTATTGGAAGTTTATACTGCTTCTTCCTCTTCTTGCTAGGTAATCTGTTGACGTTGATAATGTGTTTGTTGTTGTACTGTATTTTTTAATAACATCTTCTGCCGAGTCATAAAAATAAAATAACTGTCCATCTGTGTATGTTGATGAATTTAAAGTAATGTCTGTTTCATTTTTTGATACTATGAATTTTGATGATGAACAAGGTTTAAATCTTTCTATGTTATTGTATGATATGTACTTCTCTTGGAATACAAATTTTGTAGTAACACTTAAATCTGGTTCAACAATGATATCAAATATTTCTGGATTGTCTACAACGCCGTCATCGTCATTATCGTAAAATCCTACTTTTACTTTTCTGTTATCTTGAAAACCGTCTGTTTCAGTCACTGTGTCCACAACCTGCCATACTATTGGATAACCAATTGAATTACTTGTGGAAACAAGAGAGTTTGTTTTTAATACTTTTATCGTATCCTTAACACTTGTCCCTAATTTATAATCGTAAATTTTTTCTTGTGCATCAAAATGAAATTTATTCTGTGATTCAGATTCAAATATGTAATCTAATTTTCTGTATGTTACTGTGTAAGTGTTTCCGTCGTTTGTAAACTTAAACCACCAACTAGCATCTGCATTCGTGCCTGTTGTGGATCCTTGATCTGTTAGACCGAATATGCTACTTGTACTTAGATTTGTTGATGTAATAACTTTCCAAGTTTCTGAATCCCAATCATATCTCAATCCAAACTCTTCAAATGCTTCAATTCTGTCAATAATGTTTGTTTCTAATTCTGTCGAAAATGCTGTTGTAAAGTTTGGTATTACAGAGTCAATAACTGCTCCGTTTGGTAACACATCGTTTAATGTTACTGGACCTAACCCTGACTCTAAATTTCCTATTCCGCCATTAGCACCGTCACCAACGACAGCACCAATTTTTGCCCAAGATCTATCTTGGCTGTTATCAGTGGTGGATGTAACTAGCACACCATTTAAAAATTTTCTTGTGTCCGGTGATGTAAATTTAACCAATGCTCCTGGTTTAGCATATTTTAAGTTTGATGTGGCAAAGTCACCTAGCACCAAAGGACCTCCGGCTTCAATATATCCAGTGTTGGTGTTTGTTGACGTTGTTGTTGAATTCCATGAAGCTGATAGTGTGCTTACATCTTTTGTTCCATATTTCAAATAGTAAAACTGTCTTGCATATGCTGTTTTTAATTTTGCTTCTACTTTTGCATCTAGTGTAGATTGTATATTACTTCTGTTATTGAATGTAAATGTAAATTTTTGTGTCGATTCTTCTCTGTATAATATTCCGTCTTCAGCAAACACACTTACATTCGAATAAGCGCCTGTTGGATCTAGTATCTCTTTTGCTCTCGAAATGCCTGATGCAGATCTGTTTGTGGATTTAACTTTGACTATTTCTTGTGATGCAGATAAAGGCACAACTTGATAGTCTTCAGCAGTAATCATTCTGTTCTGTGAATAATAAACCTGTCCGGCTTTTTCTTTAATCGAAGCGTTTGATTCTGTTGAGGCACTGTTGTAAACTGATGCTTGTAAACTTAATGTTATGCTTAATGTTTGTTGTCCACCGTTAGCATCTATATAAGGTACTGCAAGTATTACGTTTTGCATATCTGCTGGTTGAATAGCATACTTGGCATTATCACTAGTTCTATAATATGTTTTGAACGACCCTAATGGTAGATTAGAAAAGTTTCCATCGCCAAACACTAAATCAACTGTGTCATTGGCTTTTGTAACAACATTATAAGTGTTTCTTTCTGATTTAGCTAAAGAATTATAAATTGCATTATTTCCTGATAATGATGGCACCTTTGTCCATTCTCTTGTTATCTGTCCAAATTGATCTAGTTGATACAACCAAACATCATTATTATTAATATTTGGAGTATTCAACGATTGAATATAATTTGTGATTGCTGAGTCAATTGTGAAAGTCTCTTGTTGCATTTTTCCTTGTTTAAACAAAAAGAAAAATCCTGTGTTGTTGGAACTGTCTCCGGAACCGTCTGATCTATATGTATAGGTAAGTCCTGTGCCTTCTATTGGTCTCGATTCGTATATAGATTCTGAGTCTTCTAGTGTTGACGGCACTATTTCAAAATCTCTGTTTACTCCGCCTACACTTGAGGTGAAGTTAAACATTGGCAAGTCTGATTGATTCGAACTTAATGTATAGACATCTGTGTCAATGCCTCCAATCTTGTTTGACTCTCTTGGATTTCCGAATAGCTGTCCTGTTTGATTGGCCGCATTCAGTATTGCTGTAAATTGTTCTCTATAATTTGAATTTGCAGAATCATTCCAAATAACTGTTTGATTGGAAACATTTGCTCCAGATGAATCTCTTACATCTTGTGTTGTGGATATTGCATTTACTTTCAATAGCCCAGTTGCTGGTTGATTTCTTTTTGCATTGTAGTTGATCAGTCTTGCTAATCTTAAAATTGAATTTCTTCTTTCTGCTGTTTCTAAAAAGTTTTCTCTAGCATTTAGATCAACTCTGAATGATAGTGCCTGTGCTATGTAGGCAATTAAATCTAAAAGTGCCACATACTCAGAGCTTTCAACAAAGTCATTGAAATCGTCCGGATAATTTTCCTTTAGGTAATTGACCATTGTTCTACGAAGTGTTTCAAAATCGTAGGATTTAAAGTCTGCTTGTTGGAAAGATTGGTAAATTTTTCTCCAATCCTCTGCAACTAATAATCTATTTTGTCTGTCTGTAGTGGCCATTGTTTTTTATTAATATTAACAATGGTATTTATAGGATATATTAAGTGCGTACTTTAAGATAGGCGCAACAGGGAGTTTTCATCAAAGTTAAATGACATTTTTTCAGTGATGTTTAGCGGAACATATGTTATTGAAGCCTCTATTGCTATGCCTTTATCTGCTTCTCTAACTGTTATTTCATTGGTTGATATACGCGGATCACCATTTAAGTTTGCAGTTACATCTTCAAGTATTGCTTGTTTAAGTGCTTCTGTGAACGGTTCAAATATAGCATCGTAAATTATTGTTCCAAACTCCGGGTTTTCAACACGTTCTCCCTTACGCACTGACAATCTATTAATTAGATCCTGTTTGGCCACTTCAAAGTCGTACAGTTTAAAATTTTTCTGCTCTGCTCGAGATGAAAAACCTTTGAACGTGACTGTCCCGCCGCCTGTACTATTTGATGAATTTGAATCGTATGCCATTTGTAATATTTATTCTACCAAAATTTTAATTTGCTGACGAAAGCGCCTGCACTTTTAAAAACATCAGATATTCCTGATGGATTTCTAATAAAGTTGTCAAATTTATCTACTCCTATCTTTTTACCAAAAAAGAAGTTTTCTGCAATAGTGGCATATTGTTTTATTTGGGCCACACTTTCAGTTATGTTGCCTGATAACATACCTTGCACAAATCCTAATGCTTCTTGTTTAATTACATTTTCAAGATTTTTTGCTGTATCAACTATTCCGGTGATTTGTTCAACTTTTAAGTTTACCTCATCATTTAATGCCACAAGTTTTTTAACCTGATTTGATACTCCGACTACTGTTTTGTTTGACAGTAATGTTTCTTTTATTTCTTTTAATTTTGCCGACGACATCTCTGGATTACTTTTTTTAATTTCTTCCATTATCCCGTTAATATATTTTTTCTTACGTGCTTGACTGCTTTGCCTTGCATATGGCTCGTGTGTCACAAAGTCCGACACTGTTGTTTTAACATCTAGCGTGTTTGGATCACCACCTTCTTTGATTGGTTTTTCTACATCTATGTCTTTGCCATCTGTAACAATAATTGCCACGTTCTCATGCTCAGGTGTTAACCAACTGCAACCCCATGAAGGATTTTGTTTACTGCCTGAGTTTAAATCAATCCTAGAACCTTTCAGATCCATACGTCCGCCAGCACTGTGCAGTTGTGAACCGTCAGCATGTGACATTATGCTACCTTTGGCATAACTTTGTATTGCAGACTCTTGTGAAGCATTAAAGATTCCATACTTACCCATGTTGTATAATTGTGGTGCACTGTTGGCAATGTTTATATCAGCAACCATTCTAATTCTCTGTTTGGCATGGAAGTTAATATCTCTGTCTGAGTGTAGGTTAAAGTCACCCCCGGATCTTATGTTAATACCTGCCGCGGAAAATATGCTTATTGTTCCATCTCTAGCCATTTCTATATATGCTTTCCCTGAACCATTTGCAAGATACACAACACCTTCTGTGTCGTGCATTAACAATTGGTGTCCTGATGATGTTCTAATTCTTGCAAGTCTATTTTGACCTTTTTCGTCTCCGTCATCTAAAACAAAACAATGTCCAAGATCTCTATCTACTTGTAAAGGTGTATTGTTTATACCAATGTTTAATTCTCGAGAGTTTTCACTTATTCCGCCTGGTGTATTCCAACCAAACACTTGACTGGGTGTTTCTCTTCTTGCACTTGTTGATGTTGTACCTCTAATATCGTCTTTAATTAATCCTTCTGCAAACAGTTGTTCAGCTAACACATCATTAACTGGGTACTTCCAATTAGCTATACCTTCGATTGATTCACCTTGACCGTATACTTTTTTATTTTTTTCTTCTACCGGTAAAAAATTTGTGCCGTAATTTTTTACTTTCTGTCCTGATTTTGCGGCTATGCCTCGTTCTCTGCCACTAATAGAATTTGTATTGTTGTATGTGTTTTCTGATGACCCCATACCAGGTACTTGTTGATTTGTTAAAGGTTCTTGTATACAGCCTAACCAAAATGCGTTTTCTTGTCCTTTTTCACCTTTGGCAAATATTATTAATACGTTAGTGTCCACATCAGGTGGAACAGCCCACATACCATATGACCGTTGTTGTGGCCCTGCGTCGCCGTCCATTGTGTTTGCTTTGAAAGGCTTTGCACCATAAAACGGTGACAAGTACTGACACCATATTACCTGTTCTGCATTAATTTGGTGTCCATCTGTTCTGGATAGTTCAGGAACTACTACTCCTAGTCTTCCCATTCTAAGAGGATCCACTGTGTTCTTAACAACTGCAATAAACGGGCCTGCATCTTTTTGCATACCTTTTTGATTAAAGTCTTTTTGATT
>Ga0209336_10001249_pt1 | contig 12470 bp, 28 predicted proteins | sample LinPmetageLP32_FD_184042 | JGI IMG/M metagenome (GOLD analysis project Ga0209336, IMG submission 184042) | Marine viral communities from the Pacific Ocean - LP-32 (SPAdes) (version 2) | ecosystem: Environmental > Aquatic > Marine > Oceanic | place: Pacific Ocean | collected 2009-08-23 | reverse complement strand
TTTATAACCGCCATTTTTTTGTTTCATCCAATGGAAACCTTTAGGAGCTTCTACTCTCATATCATACCTTCCTATACTGTTTAGTTTTACTAGCTATTTTTCTAGGCTGTTTAGAATGTTGTTTACCTTTTTTAGTATCTTCCCTTTTCTTTTTAGTTGTAGCTGCATATTCTTTACTAGATAAAGAGGATATTGCTTTTGATGGTAAATACCTTTCTCCTGTTTTAGCACTTGGCTTACCAGACTTAGTACGCCACTTTTGCTTTGTCCAAGATTTAAGACTTTTTTGTGGTTTCTTTAAAGCCATAATTAATTTGGTTTAGTTACTGTACCACCCTGCATATATTTTGTTTTACCACCATACATCATTTTTTTCTTAGGCATTTTACCACCCATCATCTTTTTCTTTTTTTCTTCTGGTCTTCCAACTTTTGATCCGTATGTACCTTTACCCATTGGCATAATAAGTTCTCCTATTTATATCCACCACCTTTGGCTTTATATTCTTTAGCTAACATTTGAGCTTTACGTCCAGACCACTGGCCTGAGTTACCGCCTTTACTACCACCTTTTATTTTATTAAAAAGATTTTTACGCATAGTAGGCTTAGTATAATTACCTGCCTCATTTACTCTTGACGTTTTCTTTTTCGTTGTCTTTGCTTTGACTACCACAACAATTTGTCTCCTTTATCCACTCATCATAAGCTACAAACTTTCTTTTAGCATAAGACCAAAACCTGCCCTCATACTTCGGAGTTTCTTCCTTTAGCCTCTTCAACTTCATCCTTCAACCGCTCTAGGAGTTCCAGAGAATTGATCTTCCCCTGACTGCGGTACATTTCCTGTTCCGATGTTGCCCCCACCAGTACCCGTAACTCCAAGTGGCGTAGGTTCTGTAGGTGCTCCTTCAAGCCCTCCCATGCCTCCTTGTTGCTCGTTAGGAGTGAGAGGCGTTTCGCCAGTTGCTTGTCCAACATTATTTTGCATCCCTATAATTTGAGCCATGATAGCTGCTTCTTCTGGATCATTGAGTATTTCATCAGGATCAAGATCAAGCGAGTACGCAAGCTCTCCAATGAGTTTATTAATTTTAACAAAAGGAGCAATAGCAGGATTTTGAATACTTTGAAGAAAAGTAGTTAGCCTTTGGCTTCTTACTTCTTTCTGCATAAGACTTGCTGTACCAGTAGCCTTAACTTCTAAATCTCCTTCTACTCCCAGTTTACTTTCTAAAAACTGCATATTCCACTGGAAGTATGCTTCGCCTAAAGGTTTTAAAAGAAAGTCATCAAGATTTTTAATTACTGTCTTTATGTTTAGTGAAGCTGCTCCAAGTAGCATTGACATCCCTGACGCTGTTCTTGTCATACTCTGAACACCAGTTTGACCATGCGAGTAACTTGGTATGCCTGTTTGTTCATCTGCAAGTTGTCTGAACTTATCAAACATCATCATGTTTTCATTTGATGTATTAGGAAACTTTAAACCATTAATGGCTGTACCCGGAACTCCTGCTTGTCTGCGAAAGACTTTACCCGGATATATGTCCATGCTTTGACCACCCACAAGAGCAGTCTCGTCTACATCAAATATTACTGAACCTGATAAAGCTAGGTTATCTATTGCCATACGTGCATGACCGTTCATAATCTTTTGAGAGTCATCCATGTTTTCAGCCACGCCTATACCAAAGAAACTATAAGGATTCTTTTCATACGAAAAAGAATGATAAGGAATTCTGTGTGGCGAAAATGGATTAACTACTGCACGTAATACTTTACCATTTGAAACCCAAGCATTTATTTGAACTTCATCTAAGTCATCTACATCATCATCAAGTTCCATTCCAATTTCTCTAGCATACTCAGCATCCATAATGCCCCAGTATTCTAGTACTTCGTACTTGGCTGAACTAGCATCAGACATTCGGTTATCGTCTTTTAGTTCATACTCATAATCTTTTTCTTCGTAGTTTGGCCCCATTTCTAAACAGGCTCGTATTTGATCTTTATTAAAATACGGAAGTTTAGCTAGACTTCTAAATTGTGAACGATTTAATTTATGCCTATGTACAACATATTCACATTCATTCATTGAAGTAGCATTAGGGTCTGGAAAAAAATCCCAAATACTTACAAATTCAATACGGGGTACACGTACTTGTAATGGGTTATATGTACGTTCACCGTCTTCCTCTGTCCATCTGTTAAGAGTTTTATTAAAATTAAATGGCCCTTTAACAATACCTGTGCCAAATAAAGATGCTTCAAATAAAGCATTTCTTATTTCACTAGAACCATTAGATTCTTCTATCTGATCATGTATAAGCTTTTCCATTCTCCTTGCTGCTTTTTGAGCAGGTTTCATTTCAGGAATTTGTGGATTAGAAGAAGCTCCTTCGACTAAAGAATCTTCTGCTTGCTTATCTAAATGTCCTTTAAACTTTCCTGTTCCGTAAGTAGCTCCGGGTTTTAATGTTCTGCCGTCACCTTCGTAACCTACGTCATAAGGATTTTCTAATTCTTCTTCCTGTTCTCCTATACTTGTTTCAATGCCGGGAACAGGATTAGCTGTATCTAAATGAGCAATTTCTGAAATACCTTCTGGTACTTTTGTTTCAGATACGCCAATAGGAAACTTATTGCCTCCAAAAATAACATCTACTAACTGACCAAAGGCCGCTAGTACTTTTGTTTTAGTTACTTTTACAAAGACTCTAGACTTTTCTGATTCTCTGAACTTAACATTCTTTGGATACAAGCCACGATAGTTATGGTAGGCTGTCATCCATCTGCCTTCATCAGCGTCTCTAGCCATCTCAGCAGATGAGAATCTATCTTCAATAAGTCCTGCAAGACGGTTATTTAAATCCTCTTCAAGATTTAAACTCATACCTTCTTCATTTTCTACTGTTTCAAAATAAATACCGTCAGCATTTTGTATTAAAGTATTTTCTTCTTCAGCCATATAAAAACCTTAATTTGTTAAAACAACAAGCGTTACTATGATTGCATATACTAAATATAGTTCTGGAAACATAATAACGCCTGTAGAAAATAGCTACGATCTATTGATCAGGTGTAGCGCCCATGTGTAAGAACTCAATTAAATAAGTTACAGTTGTTGCTGCCGTAGCAAGGTTATTTGCTAGTGGTTTAAGACGAGCATGAAGTGTTCTTGCACTAGCCGTATACAAAGTGCTTGCTATTACAATAGCTTCACTGGTTGCAGGGCCACCAACTACACCTGCGATTACACCTGTACCAACAAAAGCATTAGCAGCGTGACCATGTGAGTTTTGAATAATGTACAAAGGTGCATTAGCTGTCCAAGTTACTGCTGCACCACCATCATCTAAGATAGCTTTTTCATCAATAATTTGTCCACCACCTGCCGCTGTACCTAAATCAAAATCAACATCATCACCTGAAGCTCCTGCTGTAACAATGTTACCTGCGGGAATAGCAATAAGATTGCGAATTATTGTATCAGCAGGTTGTGTAAAACTAACATCATAAGTAGCGTCAGCCGTAACTGCAATAGTTCCTGTGGTTGCAGAAGTCATAGAAGTAACTATATTGTCAGCTATTTCTCTTACATCACCTGTTCTAGCAGAATTTCTACCTGTATCTCTAATATTATATACTGGATTTGCCATTGGTTATTTCCTCGTTTGAGTTATACAATTATTTTACTAATAGCCAAAATCACTATCAGCCGGGGTATAAGCCTGTTCCAAATGCAGATTTCTTATTCTACTAAATGAATCCTGTATTCTTGGTCTAGACATTATTAAATAGCGCAGAGCATCATAAGCATGATCTGGCGCGTGTGTGTCCACATCTTCTGGGTTAGAACGATCCAGAGGAATACTTTGAAGTTCACGTATCAGGCTAGGGCAGTTATTAAATATTTGCAATCGTGGCCTACCGCTTTGTTGTATCCTCAAGTATTCGTGGATTTGTATTTTACCCTGTATCCGATTCTTATCAGCCCTTCGTAGTTTATGACCTGCACGAATTAGGGACTCACCTACTGTTGGGCCTGTTGTTCCCGTTCTAGCCCACGCTGCCGTGTCTAAAACTCCTTGAACCGAATATGGGTCTTGTAATTCCATTTGGGTTATTAGTTGTCCTAAATCAACACCTGTCAACCCTTTTCTATATAATTCTCTGTAAATAATTAATGTGCCGTCTGAAGGGTCTACTGTTCCCCAGATACAAGCACTTTCAGATGCGTAACCATAGTCAATACCTTTGACACGTTCCCAAGAGATAGGTATCTCAAAAGGAGTAATTACATGGACATCTTGTTCAAATTCCGTAAAGGCTGCGCCTTCATTAACATCCCAGTTACCTTCTAGTAACTGTTTACGCTGAGTAGGCGGCAAAGCCATCAGCATTTCTTCATATCTTCCGTCTTCAGCTAGATATGGATTATCTTCTAGTCTAGCCGGAATAAACTTTCTTGTTAGGTTATCTTCTCCTTTAAACGATTCATTAGGAGGATATGGATCAACATATCTTTTCTTAACCCAATTAGCTCCTACACCGCCCGGATTAGCTGTACATCTCATGTATGTACTTATCTCAGGGTCGGTCGTTCTTAGGCGAGAAGCGAGATAGTTCCATCCAAACTCAGTAGGTAAGTGAGTTATCTCGTCAAAACCAATCCAAGAATAGGCTTGGCCCTGATACCGATAAACATCGGCATCTCGCTCTAAGAAGCCGAACTCTACTTTAGCTCCGCTAGGGAAGTTCCAAAGTTTTTCAACCTCTTTATACTTACAACCCGGAAAGGCTTTAGGGTAAAGTTCTCTACTTTTATCTATAAGCTCTCTTAACTCCGGCATAGATCGTCTAAGTATTAACGCTCTATGTGCTGCTCTGTGTGCAAACCGTAGTGGGTCTATTAACATTGCATAAGACTTACCACCACCTGCTGCACCGCCATAAAGAACATCTCGTTCTGCTGCTGCTAAGAAGTCTGTCTGTGGGCCATCGTTAGCCTTAAATACAACATTGTCACCGACTTCTTTCTTTAAAGATGTAGGTACTTTATTTAATACATCTTCTGTTACAACTTTACTAGAGTTTGGTTTTTCTAGTTTATTTAAAGTTTCTTTAGATGCGTTTAATGAATCTCTTTTAGCATCTAGTCTTTGTTTTAATCTTTCTGCACCCTTCTCTTTAGTTCGTACTGCTCGTCTTGCTTTTATCTTGGCCTTTGTTTCTGAGTGGAAGTTATATCCTCTACTCTTTGAACCTTTAGGTCTTCCTGTTCTTTTACGTGGTGTACCGTCTTTCTTGAGAACAAAGTCACCGTTCTCATCTGTCAGGTAGTTCTCTGGGTTCTGTTTCCAATCTTCCATTTTCAATTATGTTCTTTAGTCCAACGTGACTAAGATTCCTCCCTGTCTTTTCTGTAACCCAAAGACTTCCTTCCCTTAGAGACAATGCTTGATTCTTTACCATTCCTGCAACAGCTTTAAGAGTTTCTAGCTGCTCTGGTATAGGGTTTAAAGTTTTATTGTCATCGTCTAGTTCATACCCAAATGGTATTGTGCTACTAGTCCGTTGTAGTGTCTCCATTAATAACTATCTCTTCTTTGGCCGGAAGTATAAACAAACCTCCCTCTACCTTATGATTAACATCTAAACTATCTTTTTTGCCCAGACCTGTTCGGTCTAGAATTGTTTGTGCTGCTTGAATCCTTACACTGGCTTGCGGTATAGGCGCGTCAGAGTCCATAATGTTTACAAGCTTCATAGCAGCTTTAGGAGCAGACTGTGCTAAGATACTGGAGGCCATTTCAATGATCTCATGCTTCAATGCTTTAGCTACTTGCCAATGCCCATTCTTAGCATAACCAGAAAGCTCCGCAGCTTTCCTTAGATCACCTCCCGTAGTCATAAGATTGTCTAGAAAGTCTTGTTGTTTAACTGTTAATTCTTTTTTCATTCTATCTATTATACCCCAAAATCTCAGGTTTGTCAAGTAGTTTTTAATTTATTTTCGAAATAACTTGACAAAAGTCGAATTAGGGTGTATAATATAACTATTAAGACCCCCCCGTGTACCCCTATATAACCCCCTCCTAATATTATAGAGAACTCTGAAGAACTTTGGAGTTGCGCCCCTAACTACTTAACAAGCCTTTTGAGTAAAAATGTATATGATTTAGTATATATAGGGGGGGTGGGGGGTGGCCTCCTGCGTACCCTCGCGCCCTCGCTCGCATTATGCGCACACGCACACACACACATAGAAGACGCCCACACTCCGCACACTTCAGAGACCTTCAGAGTCTTCTATAGTCTTCCTTCCTCTCTCTGGAATCTCTGAAGACCTCTAAAGACTTCTAAAGATTCTAGGCTTACAAAAAGTCTATCTAGTTTACAGAGATTTATAAAGACTCTTGAGTCTATCTAGTAAACTTTGAAGACTTTGGAAGTCTTTTAAAATCAGTCTATTCTATAGTATTCTCCCTCTCTTATTTGATTAACTACTAGTATACAGGAATCTGTATAGTTGTCAAGTATTATCTTGTTTGATGGTCGTTAAAAATTACTTGACTTATTCTTAAAAGTCTATATACTGGTACACAGTTAAAACTTAAAAGGTACAGAAAATGACACAATTTAAACAATACGGCTACCGCAATTTAGAGGAATTTATAGCCGATCGTGATTTTCCAATGACTAGGGCCAGTTTGATAGCGTATTTTGAGCAGGTAACTGGTGAAAAGCCTACTTCTGGTCAAGTGCATATTATGCAGCCCGATAGTGAAGAAGAAGTACAGGATTCGTTAGATCGTCTTTATGGTTAAAAAATAATTAAGAAAATGCTTGACAATGATTATTGATTAGTTTAATATGTTTGACACTTAAAGAGGAAAAGAAATGAAAGCACCAACTAATCCAGCCCAATTAATGAAGATGTTATCTGAAATAAAGGCAGAAAATAATTGCACTAGAAAAGAAGCACAGAAAATCTTGAACCAAAGAATCACGGATCAATGGCATAAAAACATCAAAGCATCGGGAGTGTAAAATGTATAACTTGAAATTAAAAAACATACATAAAAAACCACAGAATAGCAGCATTAAGAAGGATTGGATTAAAAAAGATAATTGGTCTACAGGTCTGTACTACAGCTTGCTAGATGAAAAGAATCTACCTAATCGTATAAAAATAGGGGCGTGAGATATGTTTTATCTAAAGATATTAGGGCTACAATTAAACTGGCATTGGACTCTAGTTAGTCAGACTGAGAATATATATCTAGGCTCAGTCGATAGAGAGAATGAGATAAAAGGATTCGTAGGTGACAGCTATGGAATCATAGGATACAAAAGGGAAATTAGACACGGACAATTCATTAGAACATGGGAGAGAAGCGCATGAATAATGAGCTATTCGAGCACTGGCAAGCATTAGAATCAGAAGTGAGTGACGCTATAGGATTAACTATTCAACTCAATACGGACAGTAGTCTAGCTAAAGATTGGATAGAAGATTTTAATAACGATGGTTCCTATGCCACTTATAATTTAAAATGGCTATTGGTCTATCACTTTCAAGAACATGGTATTGATGGACTGTTAAAAGATTATCCAGAAATTGAAACAATTGGAGTTAAATAATACTTGACAATCTGATTTGATGGTGTTAAGATACTTACAACTTCAAACAATAAAGGGTTAAGAAAATGAGCGGATGGAATTTTGATAAGTGGACTCCAGTAAAAGAATACAGGGTATGGGCTACCTATAGGGATTTTGAAACTACAATTCATAAAGGTAAGCACCACAGAGAAGCGATAGCGTCTCGTTTTCCTAACGCTGAGCATATTAGTTATCAGTCTACAGATCGGGATCATATGGAATTTTTCATAAAAGATTCTAAAGAAGGCTCTCTAACTGTGACAGTCTCGGAGGTATCATGATCAGAATATCTAAGACAAGCAAGCTAGGCTGTCATAGTTGGAGTCTAGAAGCTTTGAATACCTGTCCGGCTGCTAGAAAACAAGATGGTAGTTTAGTAGACGCTTGCAAGGGATGCTATGCTAGAGGTGGTAACTATAGATTCCCAAACGTCAAGGCTCCTAGAATCCATAACAAAGAGGATTGGAAGAGGGATGATTGGGTAGATGATATGGTAGCAGAGTTGGACAATCATAGATATTTCAGATGGTTCGACAGTGGCGATATGTATCATATCAAACTAGCAGAGAAAATCTATCAAGTTATGGAGCGTACGCAATGGGTTAAGCATTGGCTACCGACTAGACAGTATAAGTTTTCAAAGTTTTCGGATGTAATAGAGCGAATGAATAAACTTGATAACGTGGTTGTAAGATTATCAAGTGATAGTGTGCAAGGTAAAAAGGTAAACTTTAGCACATTCAGATTGAATAGTATTAAGACTAGCAGCACAATACTACCGAAAGATATTGACGATGTATTCTCTAGCGATCATGACGGAGTTAGGCAGGATAAAAATGCTGTAATCTGTAGAGCCTATGAGAATGATGGCAAGTGCGGATCATGTAGGGAATGTTGGAATAAGTCAGTAGAAACAATCGCTTACGTGGCGCATGGTCGCTCAATGGCAAAAGTAATTAAAGTACTTGACACGGTATAACGTTTAGTGTATACTTGTTACCAAGTTAAAGGATAAATACTAATGACTAGCAAAGATTTTTTAGACGGCTTATATACACTGGCCTTTGGATTAAAAGAAGACGGAGATTATTATAGTCTTCAAGAGCTTCATGATGAGCTTTGGAAAAGATCAAACGCATATTTTGAATTACTCTGGGAGATAGAGGAAAAAGAAAATGACAATTAACGAAGCATTAAATATTATATATGATTCATCACCATTAGGAATCTCTGTACTAAGCATTAAAATAGATTATATGGATGATGAAATATGGCAACAAGCTTTTGAAACATTAACAGACTCACTAGGTGTATTCTATGATAAGAATACAGAACAATTTATAACGACAGATACAGGTGATGTGGTATGAAAATTTATACATTGGTAGATATACATAGGACAGAACACACTATAGATATAGATATGACAACATCTTTTCAAAAGAATAAACTATTCTATCTTAACAAAAGCCATGCAGAGGATGTTAGAAACAAAGTAGAAGAAGACTACGGTACTACTATGAAGCTTGTTTCGTTTAGAATAGCGGATCATAATTGGTCTACTATAATTTGAAACAAATTGTAACAAGTACTTTACTTTCATTTAAAAATATGTTACTATCTATATAGTTTTTTAAAGACGCAATGGGAAATGATAATGAATATTAATCAAGAATTAACAGTAGAAATTAAAAAGGTTTATGGAGTTGATAGAATCTATCCTGCTTGTAGTAAGTCACTTGCACTATCAAAGTTGATAGGTAAGAAAACTTTTAGTAGGCAGGAAGTGAATCTAATTAAGGATGATCTAGGGTATACATTTAAACATAAAACTTATGAGGTGTAAGATGCAAACTATTTATAGAGTTAGATCAGTTAAGAACCGTACAGGTATTAGCAATGGGCCAGTATTTATAGGGTTTCATTTTCTCAAGCGTAGCTTTTACTTTGAGAAGCCCAATGCCCTCAAGGAAATCAAGGTATCTGTTAGAGACACTCAAGGTACTGAGGAAATCAATGAAGGCTGGCATCAAGTCAATGCCTAATACTATATGTAATGTTAAGGGATGTACTACTAAAGGTGTAGTCAGGCTCAGTGGCGATAAGATTTATTGCGCTAACTGCTACACCTTTGTTATCTCTACAGTATTCAATCGAGGTAAGAAACATGAGTCAGCGAGAAGAATTTTACACAATAATAGATGATGAGTGGGCGCAATTCTGGGCTAGTAATCACGTTACTGCGCCTACAATTAAGGCTCACTTTGTAGACTATATTGATGGCGCATTAGGGATAGTTGATAAGACTAGTGAGGATAGGTTTGAGAAGATGATACACAAGATGTATCCGCATGGGGATTACTACTATCACTTTGGAGATATGATAAGACATATCATTGTCATGTTCTTAGAGAATAAGATATATGGCATGACAAAATATGGGGTAGAAGATGATGTTATTGAGCACTAAACCATACAAGTATGATACACTGAAGTCGGCATACGATTCAATGAAGGCTCAGTATGACTCAGAGTTTACCTTTGATGTTACTACTGATGAAGATAATGACGTAGTTGTGAGAGTCTCTGACAACTATAACAATGACATAGGATATTTAGAGGACTACTAATGGGTAAAGTATACACAGATTGGAGGACATTACCGGATGATCCTAACAGAGTAGGTGATGCAGACTATGATCCTGTATGCGTAGGTACAGTAGAGGATTTTGAATACTACGAAGATATGGATTACTGTCCTGTAGTTTATAAAGTACAACTTGGAGATAAAAAATGATAGAGGCAATGTATAAAAATACAATACATATCAATAACTTACGTGCTGCGGGTTGTGGTGCTGCTGACTTTCCGATTGACGTAAGGCCAGTACACTACGAAGATACTTACGGTAACAGCGTAGAGATAACGGGTCGGGTAGTATCTATTAGACCTGACACTGGTGATGTGTTAGGATACCATAGTAAAAACTACAACATCACTGAGCACAAACCAGTGATAGAGGCCATACGCTCATCAGTTGAACGAGCTACGGTAGATGCTACTGGTGTTAAGGAATCTATTAAGATTGCTAACAAAGGTTCTAGGATGATCTATAACCTAGAGTTACCTGCTCATAAGATTATTACACCGGATGGTGACAGCGCTACGCTGAGTTTCTTAGGAGTGAATAGCTTTGATGGTTCTTTCCCACTGATACTAAGTGTTGGCGCTAAGCAGTGGGCTTGTGACAACGGACAGATATTTACTGATGATGCTACTGCTATGTATAAGTCTAGGCATACAAGAGGACTGAGCATAGATCAGGGTTCTAGAATTATTAGCAGGGGTGTAGAGGTTCTTGAGAAAGAGGCAGAGCTATGGCATCACTGGGCTAAACTAAGATGCTCTACTCCTGCAACACTAACATCGAATCTGTTAGGTCTATCCAACACAGGGATAGCGGAAAGGGGAACCAGAAGCACAGGCTACCACTACATTATGGAGAAGTATAAGAACCATTATGCTAAGGCAATGGGTAGAAATTACTGGGCATTGTATAATGCTTTCACAGATTGGGCTACTCATGCACCAACTAAGGGTAGCAAAGCTAATGTTTCACTCATGAGACAGAAGAAAGTACAGGATATATTGAAGAGCTTTCCTACATTGGAGAGGGCTGCATGATATTAGAAAGCACCTACCAAGATTTGAGGCTGCTTCTTGATACACTTGAAGGATTACCTCTTGACAACAAGAAAGATACAGAGTATCGTGAAGCAGTTAGATTGTTAGTGGAGACTGCTGAGTCTAATAAGGAGATTGATTAAATGGTAGTGGGTTATGTATTATTTTTAGTAGTTTTAGTAATGGATTTTTTTATATATGGAATTATAATGGCGTACTATGACGGAGACTTTGAGAGATTAGATGAAAGGTATGGGATAAAAAATGAGAAGAGCACCACCAAGTCAGTTAAAAAATAGGAACCTAGTTGCTAAACACGCACACAAATTCAATAAGAATCAGGTGCATAAGGATAAGCATAGGGAAACTAAGAGGGGCTATGTCAAGCATAAGGGTATAGTCCGTGACCACCCAACACAGCACGATGAGTCAGATGAATTAGAATTAATTAAAAAAGTGCTTGACAAAAAAGAATAACTGTGTTACCATACACATATAAACTAAACAGAGGAGATATAGTATGGCTGTACTAGAAGGCAAAGCGTATTGGGCGAGTGTTCTTTCACCCAACACTAAGTTTGAGCCTGTCTTTTCCGTGAACCTTGTAGTAGATCAAGAGGTAGCAGAAGAGTACAAGCGTAAGGGATTTGCAAAGCAAGTCAAAGAGATGGAAGACGTAGGCACTGCGCTAGTTATAAAGCGTAAGGTAAACTGGACGGACAGGAAGTCAGGTCAAGTGCATACACGACCTGCTCCCAAGCTGTTCGACAAATCCAAGCAGCCCTTAGATTGTCAGGTAGGTAATGGCTCTAGGGTTAAGGTTCAATTCCGTGAGTGGGAGAGCGGTGATTGGAGTGGGTTAGACTTCCAAGCCATGCAGGTTCTTGACCTTGTGGAATATAATGCTCCGGCAGGTGCGGAGTTTGATGTAGAGGAATCTTTAAGTGAGGAGGATGAACTATGAAGATAGACCCTGATGCTCCATCAACAACGGCAGTATTCAGGACTGAGGAGGGAGATTATAATGTCTCCCTTTTTAGTAATGAAGGCAAGCTAAAATTTAAGTTAGCTCAGAAAGCTTTGAGAGAAGTGGGTGATCTAAGCGACAAGGTAATGA
>Ga0209336_10001247_pt1 | contig 12478 bp, 13 predicted proteins | sample LinPmetageLP32_FD_184042 | JGI IMG/M metagenome (GOLD analysis project Ga0209336, IMG submission 184042) | Marine viral communities from the Pacific Ocean - LP-32 (SPAdes) (version 2) | ecosystem: Environmental > Aquatic > Marine > Oceanic | place: Pacific Ocean | collected 2009-08-23 | reverse complement strand
CAAAATTAAATTTTTAGAAAAAAAAATTTTTTATATTTTTTCACACAAAAATATAATATTATTTATTTTAAAAAATTACTTAAAAACTACGCATTATATAAATATATTATAATGAATAAACAAAAATTAAAATCTATGTCTAATATAACTATAATGTCTGATAATAAAGAATTGAAATCAAAAGCAAAAGAATTAGGTTTTAAGGGTCAGATATTTAGAAATAATAAATACACGAATACATACAGAAAATTTTTAAGAGAAACCCCAGAAGCACCTTTATTAGAAGGTGATTTTTATTTTAAAGGCAAAATTAGAAAAGTAGCAGACTACGCCGATAAGAGGTCTAAAAATAAAACTGTACTTAAAAAGTCAGTTAAAAAACAAGTAGATAATTTTAGAGAAGAAAAATCATTAAATATTTTTAACATTAAAAAAGAAACATACAACGCAGAATATAAAATTGAAAAGTATGATTTAACTTTTAAGAATGAAAAAAAAACTTATACTGATATGAAAATTAGAAACGCAATCCAAAAATTATATCCAACACTAGGAAAGAATAATAGTAAATTTAGAATAATCTTTAGTAAAGATGATAAAACTTTTTCCACAAATGTTTTATCTGAATTATCAACTAATAAAATGACTGAAGCACAACAACAAGCAACAGAAGATTCAAGAATTCCAGATAAATTAGAAGGTTCAAATATTACACTTTTTGTTTATAATACACCTAATGGCGGGTCTTGTATCAAACCGCCTAAGTGGTTGGAAGGTTCTAAATCAATGTTCTTTATTATTAATGATGATGATTTGTGTGGTCAACGTTGTTATGTTGCTTACAGTTCAAGTTTTGAAACTAAAAAGAAACTAAATAAAAGAAAAGACGGTTTTACTAAAAAAGCAGTTAAAGTAGCAAAAGAAATTGGTATTGTAGGTAAAATGAGTTTTACAGATTTTGATAAAATTACAGAATGTTATAATACAAGAGTTGTTATATTTGGAGGTAGAAACCAAATCATATATGATACTGAATCAGATTTAGAATTTGAAAAACGAAACAACGAAAACATAATGTATATTTATTGGGATATGACAATTAGTCATTATCATTTAATCACTAATACAAATTCTTTTAATAGAAAAAATGATAAACACGAGTTCAAGTGGTGTAATTCGTGTCAGAAAGTATACCCCTCTGAAGTATATGATTTTCATAATTGTATTGCTAATAAATGTAAATGCTGTGGTTCATATGATAAATGTAAAAAGGAAGAGTGGGAACAATGTTTTGAGTGTGCAAAATTCTGCGTCAGTGAATCTTGTTTAGAGAAACATATGAATACATTTCATACAGTAAAGATTGGACCAAATAAAGGAAACATTAAAGAATCTTCTTTTTGGTTTGGTTGTAAATGTAAAGCAAGAGTTGATAAAGGAAGATTTAAGTTAGGTCTTCATAAATGCGGTGAAATGAAATGTACTAATTGTGATGAATACCACATGAAAGAAGATAAACATAAATGTAATATTATTAAACCTAAGAAAAGTGAAAAATCACAAGGTGATGATCATACTTATTACTGCTTTGATTTTGAAAGTAAATTTGATAATGAAAATACACATATTGTAAACCTTGTAAAGGTTGGTAAAATTGGTGATGAATCTTTTATGATGACCTTTTTTAACATTAACGAATTTATCAGTTGGGCAACCACATTAAAAAAATCAACACTAATAGCACATAATCTTAAAGGATATGACGGTTGGTTAATTCATCATTATCTAAGAACTGAATTTGGAACTAAACCAGATAAAATTGTATTAGCAGGGCAAAAGGTAATGTATCTTGAATTTAAAAAAGTTAGATTTATTGATAGTCTTAATTTCGTTCAATCATCATTATCAGCACTACCTAAGACATTTGGATTAGATACAAATATTGTAAAAAAAGGGTTTTTTCCTTATCTAATGAATACAGACGAAAATAAAAATTATTACGGTAAATTTCCACCAATTGAAATTTTTGAACCTCATAAAATGAAATGTAGAAAAGAATTTGATATTTGGTATAATGAAAACAAAGATAGAACAGATTATGATTTTAATAAAGATTTGAATGATTATTGTGAAAATGATGTATTGGTGCTTTGTAAATCATTAGAAGTATTTAGAAATTCAATGAAATCACTTTGTGAAGATATTGACCCTTTACAATCTGTAACAATTGCTTCATACTGTCATAAAGTATATTTAACACTACACGCTCCAACCGAAGAAGAGATTGAAAAAAGAGAAGCAGTTGAAACTGATAGAGTGCAAAGTGCTATTTCTATTCTATCAAAAGATGAATATACAACTATTAAAAAGGGTTTTGGAGGAGGACGAACCGAAGTATTCCAATTATACAAAAAGTGGGATAATAGTAAAGGAGAACTAAAAGAAAAAGGTAAATACGGTAAATACGTAGATATTGTTTCATTATATCCAACAGTTCAATTTTTGGATTTTCTACCATACGGTAAACCTAAACACATCACAGAATTTAAAGATTGTGATATTAGTAAATACTTTGGTACTATTAGATGTGATATTACACCACCAAAAGATTTACTAATACCTTTATTAGGTGGTAAATCAAAAGACGGTAAATTTTGTTTTGGATTGAATGATATGAAAGATGTAGTTTATAATTCAGTAGAACTCCAAAAAGCAGTATCAATTGGTTATAAGATTACTAAAATACATGAAGTTTATAATTTTAAGAAAACAAAAGAATTATTTAAATCATACATTAGAACCTTTATGAAGGGTAAGATTATTGGAGGCGGTCATAGTGGCACGTATGAAGAAAAGGTTGAATTTTGTAATAATTATAAAGAAAAATTTGATATTGATGTTAAACCCGAAGAACTTAAAAAGAATGCTGGATTAAAAGCAGTATCTAAACTTTGCTTAAATTCATTGTGGGGTAAATTTGCGATGCGTCAAATGAAAACAACTGAATACATCACCGACACGTCAAAGTGGTTTAAACTTCTTAAAAGAAGTGATGATGATGAGATTACACTTAGTTTAAAATCAGTTCAAGATTTAGGAGATTCTGTATTTGTAGAATATCAAGAAAACAAAGAAGAAAAGACATCACTTACTAAAACTAATATTGCTTTAGCATCATTTACAACAAGTCAAGCACGGTTAAGACTATATGAAGAACTTGAAAAATTGAAAGAAAGAGTTGTATATTGTGATACTGATTCAATCATTTACGAATATCAAGAAAATAATTATAATGTAAAGACTGGTAAGATGCTTGGAGATTGGGAGGCAGAAGGCGAAGAAGACCACAAGATGCTAGAATTTTCAGGAATTGCTCCAAAAGCATATTCATATAGATTAGAAGGTGGATATTCTGATGTTAAATCAAAAGGCGTATCATTAACAGTTGAAAATAAAGAACTAATTACACTAAATGCTTATAAAGAATTGATTGATACAAAAGTATCTATTAAGTCTAATATGATGGATTTTAAAAAGAATAAAGACGGCATGAAAACAGTTCATACTTATAAAGATATTTCATTTGATGACAATAAATTTAAAAGAAATATTATTAATGATTATCAAACTTTACCCTTTGGATATGTTAATTAATAAATATTTTTTTCTAGGAGATATTATAATGACAGAGGAGAAGAAGAAGAAACCTAGGACTGAAAAACAGTTAGAGGCGACTAGAAAACTTGTAGAACGAAACAGACTAAAGGCAATTGAAACTAAAAAAGCAAAGGCAGACGGTACATACGTTAAACCACCACCAAAAAAGAAAAAACCGAAAAAAGAAATTAAATACGAAATTGAAAAAGATGCACGACCTGAACCACTATCTGAAACTGAATCTGTATCTGATAATGAAACTGAACCATCGCTAGACAAAGACCAAGAACGAGAAGACGCTATACAAAAATTTATAGATAATCTTGTTAATGAAAAATAAAATATTAGTATCTATTATAATGAACCAGTCAATTACATCTCAACGCTATATTAATAAAAGACGTGTAGCACGTAGAGTAGATGACGAAGTACAACCTAGTATGATGACTAATTACAACAACCTAGCGATGAGCCGCCCAGAGTTAGTAGCAATGAAATTACTAGACGCAGATAATCAGGGTGGTTATTATTCTAATAAAAAAGATAAATCAAGTGCTATACCGTTTAACGCTCAGATGAACGAGATACGCCCAGGACGTGAGGGAGATTCTTTTGAACGTAGACGTTAAATTAACTTTTTAGAAAAAAGATATAGTATATAGTATATGAATCAAAACAAGAGATTATATTTAAATAGTGGTGATTCAACAGAAACATTTAATAACGACGGTAAATTTACATTTGATTTATCAAACGCTCATTTACACGCACAAGCAGGAACACGAATGAAAATGAAACTTATTAGATGTGAATTACCATCTACAACATGTATAGGCACATTTAACGATAATCAAAATGCTGATGATTTTAATTTGAAACTAGCATTTGAATATACAGCAGGAGGAAGTACAAACGCTTTTACAATATTTTTTAATCCTCAGGTAAATTTAGGGGGTGCTGATTCAAAAGTTTGGAATTTACAAACAACTATTATAGATGTATTAGGATATATAAACCAACCTATACAATCACCAGGTAATCCTATAATTGGAGTTGATACTGATGTATCAGAAATTGGTTTAAATAGATTAAAATTATTAATACCTAGCGTGTCTTTAACATTTCTAACAGGTGAAACATCAATTGAAATATTAAGGGCATTAGGATTAAATATTGATTTAAATACAACAATTACCGATTCATCAGGTAGTCCAAGAAATTTTGATTTAACGCAAGTTTTACCGAATATTATTATTTCATCAAATCTTAATTTTAACAGTTTTAGCACAACATCAGTATCAAACGCAAGTATTATAGAAGTCATACCTACAGCAATGACTCAAGACGTAAATTATATCACATTACTATCAACATTAAATCAATCAGGTTCAACTACAACCCCTGTATCATACAAACTAGGTTCATCTTTAGTATACGAGAGTACACAAAGCGGAAAAACAATTGGTAATACATCTGTAGACAGAATGACAATTGAATTACTATCACCACAAAATAAAAAAGTAGTTCTAGCACAAAACAAAGCATCTTTAGTAATTGAAGTTGAATTTGTTAAATAGAATTTTTAACTAGACTTTTTATAAAGTATCATAAAATTTTCTAGAATTATTGCTTATAATTTTTGTTTTACTTTTTTTAAAAAAGTATGTATAGTATATAATGAAAAGTAGTAGACGTATATATTTAAATACAACTGATGAACAAAGTTCAGACTCTTCAAATCACGCTGATACAACTTTTGATATTTCAAAAGCACTCATAACAGCAACTAATAATGAAAAAATATCACTTTCATTATGTCAAGTACAAATACCAGTAGAAACAACCTATATAAATAATACAGGTATTGATTATATTTTACAATTTACTACAGACCAATCACCAACAGCAACAGGTTTATCATTACCAGGTGCTAATGTTTTTATAGCATTTACAGACGGTATATTACAACCGCCTTTTATTGTAAATAATACGGTTGCTTGTGCTGTACCCTTTTTCTATTCAAGCGATATTAAAGGTTTAGTTCAAGTTATGAACCAGTGCTTAGAAGCAAGACAATTAGACAGCGCCCCTCTCACCGTATCTCTAGGAATTTCAGAACAAAATACGCTTGTATGTAATAGTGCTTTTGGTAAAATTACTTTTCAAAATTCTTATTGGGATTCATCAAGCACTGTAAATAGTAATTTTAAAAAAGAATCACAAAAAGTTGCACGACTACTAGGTATTAATTATAAAGGAGATTTACCAGCAACAACGGTAATAACTCAAGTAGACATGAATTTAGTTAATAGAAGTCCAGATTTAATTTATCCAATTTCAAAAGATAATGACAGCATACTTATAAGTACAAATCAAAATACAGATTCATTTAGTTCAAGCACAAATAACAGTTCAATTATTTCAAGTGTTCCAGTTAAGTTAGGTACTACAACAGAATTTTTTACATTAACAAGAGTTGTAGAATCAACATCACCTATTTTAAGTGAAGATACATTAAAAGAATTTAGAGACGGTTTTATTTATCATCAAAATAAAAATGTATTTGATAGTCATAAAACAATATCAGGTAAGAATTTAAACAATTTAAGATTAACTTTAAAAGATTCAAATAATAATACTGTATTTTGTAATAAAAATATATTTTATGAATTAGAGGTTATAATATACGAATAACTTTTTTTTTAAAAGATATAGTATATGAACATTACAGAAGGTAATTCAAACAAAAAAGTAAAACTTTACAAGTCTAATAGAGATGATATTATTTCAAGTGAAATACCTAAAAATTGTGGGTTGTTAAATACAAATCAAGTAATTATTATTTGTGGACAACCAGGACAAGGCAAAAGTCTTTTGTGTGAAAATCTTATACAAGATGTATTAGTATATAAGAGAAAAAGTTGTTTTGATAAAATATATTTATTTGTACCAACAACAAGTGCTTCATCGTATCAAAATAGTTATATACAAAAGATAGACAAAGAGAATATATACGGTGATATGACATTTGAAAATTTAAAAGAAGTATTAGATAAAATATATGATTTAACACACCAAATAAAGAAAAAAGAAAGGGGTAAACCACCAATTTATCACACACGCTACGCATGTATTATAATTGATGATTTTGCTTCTAAATTACGCCTTAAAGATATTCAAAAATTATTATTATACATTATACAGTGTCATAGACATATTAATACAACTTTAATAATCATAAATCAGTGTTTTCAAAGTATTCATAAGGATTTAAGGGATTGCTCCAATACTCACATCATATTTAGTTGTAAGAGTTTGAAAAATCGTCGTGCTGTTTATGACGAGTTGCTACCTAATTTATCACCAAATGAATTTGATGAATGTATGAAATATATATATCAAGATAGACACGATTTCATGATAGTTAATAGGAAAGAAGATTATTTTACTAGGAATTTTAATAGAATATATTTAAATTAACTTTTTAGAAAAATTTAAAATTAAAATATAATTATTTAATTTTAAAAAATACTTAAACAATTAATAATATTATTATATAGTACTAATATATAACAATATGCCAAGACCAAAAGGAAGTTTAAACAAAAATGTTTACGCTGTTGAATTTACAATTTATGATGATAAAGATAGACAAAATATTATTAAAAAACAAAAGTATGTAAATGTTGATGCTTGTATTAATGATAATCCAGAACTAGGATTTAACCGCCATCAATTATACAGAATCTCTAGAAACCGCTATAAAAATTTAGACAAGTGGGGTATGTATGAAATGAAGATGATTAATAATCTTCAAAATAATAAAAAACTTGTTGTTGAAAAACTAAAAGAAAGACTTAAAAAATTAGAAGATGAATGTAATACTTTTTCTTAAAAAGTATATTTATTCATTTTTTATAGCAAAATTTTTAGATTCACTATCAGTTTTTTTACTAATACCTACTTTTTTTCTAAGTAATACATTTTCAAGAATTTCAGATACTGTATCTCTTGAATACAAATTACACAACTTACGAATTTTATTACATTCAAGACATAATGACGATGTAATAACATACTCTTCACCACACAGACAGCAAGTAAACATATAATATATATGTTTATTTTTTTTTTTCATACGCTAATACGAAAAGCATATTATAATGCTTTAACATACGGTAATTTTCTAATTCTTTTGGGTCTCTTTGTCTGTAACTCCTAAATCTAGCGTACTGGGGATTATCCTTACCAAACGGTATAATTTTGTATCCGTGCTTTTTAATCCAATTATCACTTTCTTTTTTAGTAAAAAATTCTCTATTAAATCTTATTGATTGAATAACTCTAGAACGCATTATATACTATATCTTTTTTTTATTTGTTGGTAAAATACGATTACCAACTACTTTACTATTTCTTTTTTCTCTATAAGAAATATAATTTTTACCGCTTGCTATAGCAGTTGCTTTTGATTTAAAATTAGGTTTAGCGTATTCTTCTTTTTTTAAATTAAATAATTTAAAACCCTCTTTTGTTTTAACAACTTTAAAAGGCATATACATACATTGTAGATAAATTTTTTCTAAAAAGTTAATATATGAATGAACCAACGAACAAAAAACTTTATAATAGCATTAAAAAAAAAGTTATTTCAGATAATCCTATTAACAGTGCTTATAGAAGCGGTAATATTGTACGTGAGTATAAAAGACAATTCTTAAAAAATAATCCAAATAAAAATCCTTATACAAAAGATGCACGACCTAAAACAGAAGGTCTTTCTAGGTGGTTTAAAGAAGATTGGAAAAATCAACGAGGCGATTTAGGATATAGTAAAAAAGGTGATGTTTACAGACCAACAAAAAGAATTACTAGGGACACCCCTATAACATTTAATGAATTATCATTAAAAGAAATACGAAAAGCACAAATTGAAAAACGTTTAAAAGGACATGTAAAGAATTTTAAGAAAAAATAATTACCTAATATATATTATAATGTTTGTATCAAAGGCAAGAACTCACAATGAAAAAATGATGAAGATTTACGCACAAAATTATACTTTACCAACAACTCAACCTACTAGGAGATTTAACAACCCCTTTTTAATTCAATCATCACAAGTTTTATTATCTCAAATATTAAAAAAACAGTCATCAACATCAACTCCAACTGTCAAAACAGCAACCGATTTAAACCCTGTAAATGATGAAACAAGTAATATTGAAACACAAGCAGATTCTACAAAAGCAACAGAAGCAAAAAAAGATGTTATAAAAACAAAAACAAAAGCAGATGCTAAAGCAAAAGCAAAAACAGATGCTAAAGCAGATGCTAAAGCAGAAGAGATACAAGATAAATTTAATAAAACCGTAGCAGCCCAAAAAGCAGAAGCAGACGCTGAAAAAGCAAAAATACCTGATGCTGATGCTCAAACCGCAAATGAAAAAATACAAGCAGGTAAAAGAAAGAGAGAAAAAGAAGCACAAGCAAAATCACAAAAAGAAGCAATTGATAGTATAAGTAAAAAAATTAAAGAAAGCACTGACCCAGCAGAAAAAGCAAATTTAAATAGTCAAAAAATATTAATACAAGATAGTTCTACACTAAAAGAAGCAGAAGCAAAATTGAAACAAACTACAGACCCTAAAAAGCAAACAGCACTAAAAGCAATTATAGAACAAAAAAAGAAATCAGTAAATAGTCTTAAAAAGAGCATTAAAAAATATAATACAGACAATGCTAAAACTGAACGACTTGAAAAACCAGGGTATTTAAATGCTGAAATAGTAGGGCAACTTAACAGAGATGATTTATTAACATCATCAGGTATAGACAGTAGGGACGGTTTTTATATATACCCAGGTTTAACATCTAAAGAATCAAAAAAATATAATGATAATCTAGCAATCAGACAAGAAAAGTTCAAGAGTTTTAAAGCATTTAAATTAAAAGCAAGTGAAGAATCAGTTAAACCTAAAACTTCTAAAGTAAGAAAACAAGAAGACAAAGGAGCATCAAAAACTATTGAAAAATTAAGAAAAGAATTTAATAAAGCAGATGCTGTACTTGATAAATTAATAAATAAAGCAAAGGCGAATAAATCAAAGGCAAATAACCCGATGGGTAAAAAGCAAGGAACAACAAGACCTTTAACTGATGAAGCATCTTCATTAGAAAAAGGACGACACAATAGCGGTTTAAGAGGTGGTAACTAACTAACTTTTTAGAAAAAAGTTATATCAAAAATTTTTAGAATTATTGCTTACAATTTCTAGAATTATTGCTTACATTTTTTGATATAACTTTTTTCTAAAAAGTTAATATAGTATGTATAATAAGAAAATACGAAAATTGTATGAAGACAATTACACCGCACCAGTATTTCAAAGTATTAGAAATTTTAACAACCCTTTTTATATTGCTACAGAACAGCAAATTTTAAATGAAATATTAAAAAATATAAATTTAGGAAAACCAATATTTAAATCATCAATAGCACCTACTCCAGCACCAACACCAGCACCTACACCAGCACCAACACCAGCACCAACTCAAGCACCAACTGTAGATTATGATGATGATTTTTTTGAAGAAGAAGACCCTTCAATATCAAAAGAATCTGATTATTACCAAGCAGAAGTATATGAACCAACAGGAGAACGAAAACCTTTTAAAGATGGTGATGTAGTTGATACAAGTTTATCAGATACACGACATTTAGTAGTATATAATAAAAAAGAAAATACAGTTTATTTATCACACAGAGGAACAGATAGTATTTTAGATGCTATTTTGGACATTACAGCATATGCTAGGGGTTTTTATACAGATAAAAAATCAGAAAAAAGCGGTATGTATGAGTTATTCAACCCAACTAGCGATTTATTATCACGAAGAAATAATGCTTATCATATTAATTTGTTAAATAGCGTTATTGATAAATACGGTAGAGATGTTAAACTAAAATTATCAGGACACAGCAAGGGAGGGGCAGACGTTCAACTTTTAATTGATTATTTAGAAAACGGTATTAAAGGTGTTAAACAAAGACATAAAAATATAGATTATAAGGCGTATCTTTATAACTCACACGCATACAATTTTGAAGGAGAAAATACAAATAAAAATATACACCCTAGGCGTGTGTATGGCGACCCTGTTTCATTTGCTTTTGGTAGAGAGCACCCAAATTTAAAAACAATTTCAAAAACAGCAGATGGTAAAGATATAACATTTTTAGGTTCTCACAGTTCAAAAAATTTTGTAAATCAAGATTTTAATGATATTAGACCTAAAAGTGAAATAGAATTAAATAAAGTTAAAAAAGACAAACGAGAAGGTAATGTAATAGCAAAAACTGTATTAGATAAAGTTAATAATTATGATGATAAAATAACTGATTCAGAAAAACAAGAAAGATTTTATAAATATGATAAACTAGAGTTTAAAATAAAATCATTAACACATTTATTAAATGTAGACAATAAAGTAAAAATACCCTTAATTAGGGGTAAACGTAATGAAATTAAAAAACAATTACAAAGTTATAAAGATGAATTTGAAATTGAAAGAAGAGAACAAAATTTAAGAGATAGAGATGAAATGTAAGTTTTTTTATCTATACTATAATATAATATGAGTGAAGTTCAAAATACAACGCAATATCTCCCTGAACTACAGCACGTTTTACCGTCTTCTGTAGAAAAAGTTAAAATTAGTCCAAATAACGGTACAACCTTTACACCTGGTCAATACGTTGAATTTAGGGTTAATCCAAATAGCGGTGCTGTTTTAGATAATTCAAAATGTCGTCTTTCATGTACTTTTGAAGCAACCGCTGTAGCATCTACAGGTGATTATAATTTGTATTCATCTCCTTCTTTTCAAAGTGCTATTGAACGCTTAGAAATTAGAGTTGGACAAAATGTAGTTGAAAATATTACGCATTATAATAGAGCGTATGCTTGTTTATCTCGTGTATATTCTAGCATTTACCAAACAGCAAATGCTGGTTCTTTAACTGATTTATATGAAGGTCATTATTTTAGTAATATTGGTAATCAACCTTCAACAGGTCCAATTTTAAATTCTACAACAGCAAATCCACCTGTAACCCCTGCCGTTGATTTATCTTTTGATTTATCACTTTCAAGTCTATTTGGTAGTGGTAGTAAATACGCTTACCCTCTACACGGTCTAAAAGAACCTACATTTATTCGTATCTATCTATCACCAAGTGTAAATGAAGTTCTATATTCAAGAGGTGTAAACGCAACCGTTAATTTTGGTGCTGGTACAACTTGGAAAATTTCCAATGTATCTCTTGATGTAGTCCAAGTAAATTATGATTTTGATGAAATGAAACATATTAAAAGTATGATGAATGAAGTTAATGAATATTGTATTGAACAAGTAGCAAGTAGTACTGCTAATATTGGGTATTCAAGTAATGAAAAGGTTATTATGCCTAATTGTAGTTATAGTTCAGTAAATTCAATGATTTATAACTTTTGGTATAATTCATATTCACTAGGAAGTGATGCTACGATGGGTAACAGTCCTGGGTGTGGTGTATTTAGGTCTACGGTATTTATTAACGGTGTACCCTTATCATCTATTAAAACTGGTACTGCTAATAATAGCAACCCAATTAATAGTAATAGTTCTTTAGGTGCTAGTGTTATGAAATTAAATAGACCCCTTAATTTACTATTTGATAGTAATACTCAACTAATAACCCCTTCGGGTCTAGGCGGTGCTACTACAGCAAAGGGTAATTACAATAATATTAACGGTCAAGTAAATTTTGGAATTCCTG
>Ga0209336_10001246_pt1 | contig 12485 bp, 16 predicted proteins | sample LinPmetageLP32_FD_184042 | JGI IMG/M metagenome (GOLD analysis project Ga0209336, IMG submission 184042) | Marine viral communities from the Pacific Ocean - LP-32 (SPAdes) (version 2) | ecosystem: Environmental > Aquatic > Marine > Oceanic | place: Pacific Ocean | collected 2009-08-23 | reverse complement strand
GTATACTGCAAGACATTTTGATCCTGCGGCACCATTACTACAATACGCAACTTGACCTTCTGCAAGACCTGACTGTGCGTTTAATTGTGTAACTGTTTGCGGTGTTAGTTCTAAAATATTGCTTAATTTAGTAATTTTACTTGCTGGTGTTAATGTTATGTTACCACTTGCACTTACTAGTGCAGTAGGTAATTTTGTGTTAACAATTAGTCCACCTGAATCTAATGCCGCGATACCATCTGCACTGTCATAACTTGCTATGATATCATTTAATTTTTGTACTGCTAGTAGTAAATCTGCTCTAGCACTTGCTGGGCTGTCACTGACATTGTCTAAGTTATCTGTAGTAACTGCGCCTGTTGGGAATGCCATATTGTTTCTCCTTTATTAATTAATTATTGATGTAACGGTATATAATATGTTGTTCCATTGATATCAATATCCAACCACGCGGCTGGAGTACTTGTGTTGCTTGGTGTACTTGCAACATTTTGGTTTACTATGTTAATTGCACCATTACTAGTAATAGTTGTTTGTGTTGCGGCACTACCTACAACAAAGCCACCACTACCACTTCTAAAAATATTACCTGTTGTTGAATTACCTTGCGTACTTACAACTATTCCGCCAGTACCTGTTGTTGTAGCACCTAAAATTAATTCATTACCACTAGCACTAGCAATACTTACAACACCTGTGCCATTACCGTCTAATACTAAAGCATCATTTGTTGTACTTGGTTGTATAGTTGTGTTACCACCTGAGCTTGTAACATTTAATTCACTTGCCGTAGGAGCATCAACAAAACTTAAATTACCACTACCATCTGTTTTTATAATTTGGTTAGCACTACCATCACTTGTAGGATATTTCAATCCTTTTGCTTCTAATGGTCCTGCGTTATACATTGTAGCATTTGCATCAGCACCATAAAAACTATAGTGTCCTGTAGTACCTAAATTTGCGGCTTCATCTCCTGCAGGTGCATTGTAGTAAAATCCATAAAAGTTTGTAGCACTACTACCAACACCATTACAATAACCTTGCACTTCAAGTCCTGCTAAATCTGTTACAACGATAGCATTTGCATCTACTGTATCAATTTGTGGTGTAATAGTAATAGCAGTTGATTCTGTGATATTACTTGTTGTAGTAGTTGAATTTGTAAGTAGTCCACTAACGAACATTCCGTTGTGTCCTTTACCAAATCCAGTTGCAGTATTGTTAAAACCTGCTAGGTCATATATACCTTCTACATAATTCTGTCTTATTCTTGCTGGGTTACCACTTGAACTTTGTCCTGCTGTAACCATACTTAATCTTGGATTACTATGAACTCTGTTGCTTGGGTTTGTTACTTTGTTTACATTTACAACACCATGTACTCTAGCACCACTACTACTAAAACTATCAAAGTCTGCACTACTTGGACTTGCTGTGTTACCTAATATTTGATAGTTACGACTATCATCTTTAAGCATAAATCCATTTTGATCTACTTCTTGTGCAAACGGTGTTTGTGCTGAAGTGTTTGCTTCTATTTCAAACTTACCTGTGCTGTTATCATATACTAAAATTTTGTTATCTTCACTGGCACCTGGAGTACCAATATTGAATGTATCAATAATTGCATTTTGATTTGTAATACTTTGATTTATATCACCACGAGCTCCACTTATACTGTTGCTGTCTGCGGCAGTAGTAGTTGCACTTGCTTTAGTTCCTGTAGGCCATGTTGCCATAATCTATTTCTTCTTCCAAAATTTTAATTTTTTCTTAAATTCTCTAAATGTACATTTTAAACACCAAACACTGTGTCTACAAATTCTATGTGTTACTTTTGTCATTGTTTTTTCTCCTTGCCCTTGTTAATGTTTCTAAATCTTGTTGTATTAACACTGGCACTGGTGTACCATATTCTCCACCAATTGAATATAGCCACTCTTCATGTGGTCTACAGTCATTTAATCTATAATGTATTTTACACAATGTTCTTTCACTTGCGTGTTTGTGTATATACATTCTTGCAACATAATCACCTAATGGTGTTATATTACATTCGCCTGTCCACTTTACAACATCTATTTTCTGTTGTTTCCAATAGGCTTTGCTCCATGGACAGACAGATACTATTGAAGCAAAATACTCGCTCCAATCAATGTTATTTTCGCTTGCCGCCTCTTTTGCCACCGCGTTTTTTCTTTTTCTTCATTGCCATGATACGATCTCCTTCGTTAACTATACTATTTACCTAAAATGCGTTTAGCCCAACTTAACCCTGCTGTTGATCCCCATAGGTTATAAGCCTGTGTGCCAGGTGTGTTTTGTCCTGGTTTGTAATATGTTTTTGCTCTGCTTAAAAACGAGAATGTTCTTTTTACTGTTTCTAAACTTACTGCTTCACCTTTAGCAAATTGATTTGCTCTAGCAACACCAACTGCTGTACCACCTTGTCTGCTTTTAGGACTTGCTCTTCTTTGTTTAAGTCCACGTCTTGCCGCGGCTTGCATTGCTTTTGTTGGTTTATATGTTTTAGCCATTATATTTTGTCCATAACAGTGGTCATAAGTTTTATAACATTGGCATTTAATGTATCAACTTTTTCTGCCATTATTTTATGATCTGCTTGGTTCTTAATTGCGTGTTGTTTTAAAATTTTTACTTCACGTTTAATAAAATCTATGTTCTTTGTGTTCTTTTCTACTTTTTGATCTAATGTCATGTTAACTTACCACTATGTTTCCACTTGAATCTGCACTAATAGTTGGGAAGCCTTGTACTACTATGTCTGCCGTAGTTGCACTTGCTACCTTACCCCAAGTGTCTAAGTCATAACCTATAACTTTAGGTGCACTTGCTGTTGCATCTGTTAAAACTATTTCTCTGTTGTGTGGTGCTGTTGCAATTATACCTAAGATTGCACTGTAATTACGAGCAATGGGTAATGTTGTTGCTGTTGCACCTACACTGAAGTTATCAAATGTTTCTTGAATTGTATCAAAGAAAAATTCACCTTCAAATTCATCTAATCTTGCTGTTGCACTTGCATTTACAACTGTAACTTGGAATCTAATGTATCTACCTGTTATAGCACCCAGTGTTTGTGTACTCCAACCACTAGTACCGTTTGCACTTGCTTGAACATTGATAGTTACACTTGTACCATTGCTTCTTACACTTGCTGTAGGGTAAAATGTTCTGCTTACACCCAAGTCTTTAACTGGGCTTGTGTATACTAAATTGTCATAGCCAGTTGAACCATTAATGGTAGTACCGTTACCAGTCCATTCTAACCATTCTTGCCAACCTATTGCTTGTGTTGATGATGTGTATCCTGCGGCTGTATAATCTGCGTCTGTGTAGATACTTGCTACACTTTCATCTGCTAGATCCTGCCATGTGTAAGTTCTTATACTAAATTCTGACATATTATGGTCCTGTTACTACTGTTCTAAATATACTTGCTGTTGAAGTATATGATTTAGTTGCTGTTTGAAATATAATATTTTTAACAGGATCTTCACAACGCAGTTTATAACTGTGTGCAGTACCATCCATAGGAACATTTGCATCCATTTCATATGTGTTTGCACTTGTTCTATGTACTCCTGGATTCAATGTTATTATTGGTTCCCAAGCACTTGAATTATTATTGTATTTGTATAAGTTTATAATATAACTATCTACTAAAGTGTTAGGAATAGTTGAGTTTATTTTAACTGTTTCAAATGCAGTACCTGGTCTATCAAACTTTGCAACGCTTGTTATTGTGTTAATTAAGAAGTTAGTATTTGTAACTCCTGTTTGAATATTCATATTGGGAAGTGTTGCTAAACTACCGCTTGTAACACCCGTAGACGTCGTATAAGTGCCCGTGCTTCCTTGAAACGCATAGTTAGTTACTCTTTGTGTATCTCCCACATATTGACGTTGTCTTGTGTATCCAATTGTAGTGTTACTATTGTCAAATTCATAGTTTGCAGGTGTGTGTTCTCTTAATCCAAGTGTTATAGTATAGTCATCATCTACTTCCCAACTAATAACTCTAAAAAAAGCATAGTTGATGCCTAATGGTGCATATTTTAATCTTATAACATCACCTACTGTAACATCATGTAGTTCTGCTGTACATTTAACACTTATAGTTTTAATTCTTCTTTCATTCTCACACAATAATTTTGCGTGATACGACGCAAGTTCACCATTTGTAATATACTCTAAATTATATTCTTTAAGTACACGTCTGTCTTGGTCTTCAGCCAACATAGCAATATCTCTTGCACTACCTGTTGTAGGATAGATAACTTCGTTTGTACTCCAGTCATTATCTTGACCACTATTGTTTGGTTCAATATAACTTACACGCACTTGGTTTGCTTGGTTTCTTGTTCCAGCATCTACAACTTCAACACCATCAATAATATGTTGTTCTTCTAAATCAAATACTGGTGTAGGTGTAGGGTCAACAGGACTTGTTGTACTACCTGAATTCTCTGGTTTTAAGTGAAACTTACCTTGTTGATAAGGAAGTCCACTTCTACACTGTACTAACATTTTCTTAAGATTGTCTAGCATAGTGTTTCCTGTGTCTATAACAGCATTCATTTGCATATATGCTGTAGGACTACCGTTTGCAAGTGTTACTTGTGTAGCATATAACGATCTTGCCGCCGCAAAACTTGGAAAGTCAATTCTATCATTGCTTAGGCCTCTACCATATCTTGGATTACGCAAATAATCTAAAATAATGTCTGCAGGATTGTTACTTGTTACATTTGATAATGGTGCTGTTTCATTTTCATATGTATCAACACCTGCTGTTGCACTACTTGCCATCATTTTACCTTTAACAAGAGCTTGTATTCTTGGAATACCTTGCCAAGGGTTTTTATCAGCATCATCTTGACTTTTAATTTCTGGCATTGTAAATTTACAAGCCAAATATGCTAGTCCACTTAACTTATGGGAGTCTGTCCAACCTGGACACTCTTTTAACAAAGCATCTGCTTGTTGATTATCAGCACCCGTGTTTTTTATAATTGAAATTAAATTGTTTTGTGTAAAACGAGTGTCTCCACTGTCAACACCATCTATGAATACTTTACCTATACTTTCAAATCTTCCTTCACCTAATACAACAGCCATATACAAATATTGATTTCTATCTCCTGCTGTATCCATGAATACAATAGTACCACCAACTTTACGTTGACCATATACTACTGGAATATTGTTTAGTGTTCCTGTTCTGTTAAGCAACACACCTTCGTTTGCCGCACTGGCTTGATCTACACTGCCTAAGTCTGGTGTACTAAACATACCACCAACTAAATTACCTACAAAGTTTACAACACTGTTAACTGTGCCTTTAACAAAGTTAACAACACCTTTAACAAGTTTCTTACCAGCTCTTTTAATTTTGCTCCATAAACCCATAGTCTATACCTTCTTTCCCCAACTCAAATCTTTTACATCTTGAGTTGCAAATTCAAAACCTAAGTCACTAGGAAAGTATTGGCTTTGGCTTGCTGTGTTTGTTCTACGACAGTTAACAGCATCAAAGTCATAAAATATGTTTGCTGTTGTTACTTGTATTGTACTTGTTTCTTGTGTATCTTGAAGATTGAAACTTGTCATCTCTCCATCCCACATCATAACTGGTGCACCTTGGTCATCTAATGGACTTACATCTGGATCAAAGAACTGTCTATAAATTACAGCTCTTGTACCAATGTATGCTTTGTTTAAAAATATGTTGCTGTAGTATCCAGCAGGGTCGCTGGCACTTAATGCTATAGTACTTGTGTTTATAATTGGAGCACCTGTTTCACTTGGAGCACCCCAACCTAACCACATACCATCACTGACGAATGTTCTTGAACCTGACAGCGTAGGTGTTCCTGTAGGTAATATAATTTGGTGTGGTGCGTTAGTTAACAATTTAACACCACCAGCATCACTGCTAAAATGTAGTTCTAATAAATCTACAAATCTAATTTTATCTTGTGATAATAAGTTTTTTACTATGGTAGTTAAGCGACCCATTATAAATCCTCAACTATATCTAATTCATACCTTACTGTGTCACCATTGCCTGCTGTAAACTCTTGTACATCACCTGCTAATCTGCAAGTAAATTGTACATCTCCATATACAACTGTTTCATCATTTGCTATAGTGGCTACTAACCCTGGTTCAAATGCTAGTGTACCTTGTCCACTACCATTTAAGTCACAATCTGCTGTTAGCATATAAACTTTGTTGTGAAAAGCAAATCCAATATAGTCTCCTGCTTTTAAGGCACCTGTTGTTACACCACCTGTTGGTGATACATCAACTGCTATGCTTTTTGTACCTACCGCATAACCACTGCCATTGTTTACTAACATTGTTTGTGATGATTTATCTAATGCTCCACTTGTATCGCTGTACTGTGGTAATTTGGCTGTAAAACTTTCAAATTGACCTTGTTGTTTAGCAATAAATCCCATGAGAGGTGCATATGTTGTTCTTGTACCTAGTTCATAACTTGCTGTAAAACTCCAACGTTGTACACCTTGTGTTTTACGCTGTGCTCTACCTGTTGTTGAATTTGTGATACTTGTAAATGTATCATTCTTCATGTTAAGTGTTTGAAAACTTGGTGATGTTGGTAATGTTCCTGACATTAGAATGCACTCCTTACGCCATTTGTCTCACTGGCTTCTCTTATTATATTAGTAATTAGTCCTCTGCGTGACACAAGGATTTCATCAATGCCTTCAGCATCAACGGCGTTAATTGTAAAGTTAACATTTGTAGTTCCTGTGCCGCTCATTTGATTTTGATTTAACACTCTTCCATTTTGACTTGGTGTAAATACCTCAGGACCATTTTCGCCAACCATGAAACTAGATCCACCTGTAACTGGACCACCAAACTGTCTACCACTGTAGTTTTGACTTTTGATTGCATTAACTTGTTGCATACCAAATCCAATTGCCGCTACAGCCGCCGCGGCACCAAGTGCAGGACCAATAACTGGTATTACCGCTAAACTGGCATACGCGGCAGTTGCCGCTTTGTATGTGTCCATTAATGCTTGTGCAATTTGAAATGCTTTGTAGGCTTCAAACGCTTCTTTTGATTGTTTACTAAATGCCTTAAAGAAGTTTGCACCTTGCCCAATTAAGAACTCTGTTTTATTTTCTTCGTACTGCTGAATATTCTCAGCGGCTTTACGAGCAACTTCGTCACTCATACCTGCTTGTTTAAATTGAAACTGTCTTGTTAGTAATAGTTCATTACGCTTTTTCTTTTCTGCGTCCATGAATACACGCATTTTTTCCAGCTCTTCTTCTCTTGCTGATTGTATGCGTTCTTCTGCAAGTTCTTGGTAGCCTTGTGTATATGCCGCTTCTGCATCTGCTTTTAATGTTGTTGCATCTTTGGCTGAAATAGCACCTTCAAATTCTGCTTGTGCAATATTTTTAAGTGTGTTTTTGTATGCTGAAAGATTTTGTATTCTTGCTTTAAGAACATCATTAGTTTCTGTTGCGGCTCTTAAACTTAGATAAGTTAGTTCATTACTTCTTTTTTGTTGCTGTGCGGCTTGGAAATCTTCTTTGTTCTTTTCTTTAGTTTTCTCTAATTCTTCAGTTAACTTTTTAAGATGTGCATCTCTGGCTATAGTTGCATTTTTCAATGCTTGTTCTATACTGCCATACATATGTGTATTGTCTAAACCTTCTTGGTTTAGTGTTTCCATAGTAAGTGATAGGTTTGTAACTGCTTGTTCTGATTCTTTGTATGTTGCTTTTAACTTCTCAAGTCCTGATAAGAAGTTCTTAACATCCATGCTCTTGTATTGTGTAACAAGTTTCTTATTAGTACCAAGCAATTGATTAATTTGTTTAACTTCAGCATTGTAGGCTTCTGTTTTGGCTTTGTTAATTTCTGCTTGTTCTTTTTCTACTCTTAATTTTTCTTCTAATACTGGAACTAGTTCACTTTCTCTAGTAATAAGTTCTTCTAGAGCCGCGGCAGTGTTTTTGTATGTTAACAGTTGCTCTTCTGTCATATTGACAAGAGCACCTTGTCTGCCACTTAACTTGTCCATTTGTCTTCCTAGGAAGCTCAAAGTGTCGTTATATAATCCTGTTGCACCAGTTGTTTCTGATAGTGCCGCCAACATAAATGTAAACGAATCACTAAACTGTGTTTCTAACTGTTCTGTTGTAATAGACATCTGGTTGAAACTTGCACTTAAACTTTCACTGTTTTCAAACATCTCAAACATAACTTCAGCAGTTAATTTACCTGCTTGAGCCATCTTACGAAGTTCACCAACATTCAATCCACTCTCTTGTGCCATAATAGCAAGAGCAGGACCAAGTCCTTCAACGATACTGTTAAATTCATCACCTCTAACAACGCCTGAGGCCATGGCTTGACCAAACTGTCTAATAACACCATTGGTTGTACCAGCATCAGCACCTGCAACTGCTAGTGCTTGTGATAACTTACCTGTAACGTTTATTAGTTGGTCTTCTGATTTACCTAAGTCACCAGTTGATACTGCTAACTTTTGAAATAGTTCTGCTGTTGCGGCAAAACTTGTTCTATTTTGTATACTTGCTTGTGTTAAGCGACCCATTAACCTTTCAAGGTCTGCTTGGTTCTTAGTTACAAGTCTTAATTGGTTTTGAAATGTCTGCATCTTTTTAGATGCATCAATCATTTCTTTACCAAACTTAACAACTCCAGCGGCTACAACCGCAACTCCTAATGCTTTAAAACCTGCGGCTAGTCCCTTAACACCACCAATAGCCTTTCTAGTATCAGCATTAATTAAAATTTTATACTCTTCTGTTTTTGCCACGGTGCTGTTTCTCCTTTTGTTGTTTTATCTTAAAGTACTGCGACCACAGTCTAATCTCAAATTCACTGAGATTCATTCCTTGCTCCAATGTTATATGCAACTGTTCACACAGCCACATCAGGAATTGTAGATCATGGTCTACTCTAAGTTTTTTTCAATGTCCCCATTAGTAACAGTTGTCCCATTGATTATACCAACTATTCTTAAGATAATTGCTGGATCAACTTCGTTTGATAATGTTACTCTATCAGGTCCATTGAATAACGGCTTCCCGTTTTCATCTAAACAACGAATAATAAGTGTTTCAATCAATGCTTCACTTGTTTTTCCATTTGTTGTTAGATCTAAAATTTTGCTTTGTTCTCTCCATGTTAAAGTAGGACGATAGTGAATTGTTGTGTCCCATTCTTCAACGTGGTATTCTTTTAAATTATTCTGCACCAAATCATTAAAATGTTTTGTTGCATTATCTAGTATTTTACTCATCGCTTTTTCCTTGTGTTATTTTGTGTTTCGTTTGACACTTGCTTGTACCCAATTACGTTTCTTACTTGGGCCTTTACCTGATTTACCTTTGCTTACCCAACGACCTTCATTTAATGTACCAATCCATGGTTTGTTGTTCCTAACATCAAAACCTTTTGGTCTATTGATAAAATCCCAATTATTTGCAGTTTTACCTGTTTTATATGGTGTTTCGTTGACTCGTAAATCGTCTCTGATATCTTTACCAATTCTATCAACATCTGCTTCTATTTTTTTAGTAATTTTAGAAACAACTTGTTGCATAGAGGACGCCCCTATAGAGCGTCCGCTACTTGATTTGATATTAATACCAAAAGCCATTTATTACGATGCACTCGCGTTCAAAGTAATATCGCCTGTTCCTGTGAAACTAATACTTGCTTCAACCATTCCATCTAAACTAGATGTAATGCTGTAGCCTGTAATAATTATAGAACCGTTGATTTTTGGATTACCACTTGTTGCGCCATTTGGGTATGCCTCAAATGCAACGTGATCAACTCTTGGTGATGCTCCGCTTTGGTTTACGCCGCCTAAAAATGCAGGAATGTCATTTGCTCCTGATGTTTCTAATTGGCTATCGTCATAAAAAATGTCTGCTGTGCCGCTGAAAGATTTCAGACCAGCAAAGTAATTACGACTGTTGTCGCCCATAGTAGTATTTTCAATAGTTTCAGTTGTTGTTTCAATTGAAAAACTTCTAAGTTCTGCAACAGATTGTAATGTCGCTGATGCATCTGCAACTTTTAGCACGCCAAACTGTCCTGTGTATACACTCATGTTAGTTCTCCTCTGTAGGTGTTACTTCATCAGTTGCTTCATCAAGTTCTTTTTCAAAAGCCTCTATAACATCAACTGATTTTGTTTTTTTAGTTTTGTTTTTTGGTTTAGTAAGAGTATCTTCAATCAAGGACCAGCCCATACTAGTATGGTTTCCTAAGTCCTGTTCGCTAATTGTTCTTACACGACCATCTTTAGTTACTTTAAGCATTATGCCGCTCCTCTTGTGTAGATATATTCAACCTCAAAAGTTAAGGATATTAATCCAAATCTTTTATCAATTGCTTGATCAACTGTTAGTTCTACTAATTTTGTATTCTTAGCAACACCGCCACGAGTTAAGTCTGCAACAAGAGCTTCTTCAACTCTTTCTGCAATATCGTTACGCTGTAAATCAATGTTTGTGCCTGTTACATAACATTCACATACAACATTCATTGTAGCGAAACGACTACCTACATCACCTTGCATTGTAAGTTCACTTCTGTTTTCATCACTTGTTCTGACTACTACAGCAGGAAACTGTTGTCTTGCTAGATTATCTAAGTCTATACTTTCTCTTGTAACAAAAATTGGTTTAGGATCATTTGCGTCACCTAAAATATCAACTATGTTCTGAGCAATGTCGTTACGAATACTCATTATCGTACTAACCTTTGTCTTGGTTGAATCTCTTGTTCATTATCTTCAAAAACGCCGTCATTATCCCAGTCATAAAACAGTGATCTTGTTGTTACACTAAATTCTTCATCAAATGCTTGTTTATAAAAACCTATTTGAGTCTGAAAACTATCTCCTTCTACAGCCCATTGTGTGAGCTTAGGAAGAACATACTTGTGTAAACAATAGTACACTGCACTACGTTTGAGTTGACTATCCTTTAGTTTTGTTGTGTCCATAACTGTTCCATAACGACTTCGTCCAGAAAGTTGTGGCCACCATTCAATCCTAAGGAGACGGTAAATGTCTTCATCTGTTTTTGCAATCATGTCTGAAAAGTCCTGTATACCGTAATTGTGTAAATCAGGAAAGTATTCTTTCATGTCGTTTTCAGTGAATAATGCCATTTGGTTCTCCTTTGTGATTTATATAGTGGGGAACAAAGCCCCCACTATAAAAACTAATAGTAATAATTACGCTTGTGAGTCTTCAATAATAATACCACGAGAAGCATCAATCATTAATGCACCCATAGCCATTGAAGCAACAATATCAAAACCAACTGCCTCAGGTCTACGAGCAACTTCAACGCTGACTCCACCTTGACTAGCCATTTTAACAGCATCTTGTGAGAAGATAGCCATTGCTGGGTTTTGGTTAGTTGTTCCCATGTCAGTATCATTTAAGTATGAACTTACATAACATTCAACACCTGCGATGTTACCAAAGTAACCGTTTCTCATTGCTGTGTTTTGGAATTCACCACCTGCAAAAGAGTTTGATCCAATTGCTGATAATAAGTTTGCGTATTGGTTAGTACCTACAACACCAAATAACTTTCCACCTTCGCCTTGGCCACGAATTGTGCCAACTGCTGTGAAAATGTCTGAAAGTGCAAGTACACCTGCGCCAACGGCACCAGTTAATTCTTGTGCTGTTAGTGAAGCGAATTGTGTAGTAACTGCTTTGTCAACTGCTGTTGCAATAGCGTTACCCATAATTCTACCCATATCACTAGTATCAATTCCACCCAAGTCTCTTAAAATTGTGCGACTTGCATGAAGGTCTAGTGCGATAGTTTTTTTAGTGTTTGCTGGAAGTTTAGAAGCAAAATCAACACCTGGGTCTGTTTCACCGCCTGCTGATGTTACTGTTACTGCTTCAACTGAACCCATCAAAGGTACTTGAGCAGAGGCTGACCCTGCAGGTACTTGGATGTTTGGCACGATTTGACCTGGTAGGTACAAACTGTTCTCGTGTGCCGCATATACTGTAGCCGCTTTAACGGGTACAACCATTGAATCAAGGTTAATACCTGATCCATATTCATTAACGTATGCCATAATAATTTCTCCTTTTGGCTATTTAAATTTGGCCAAGCCTTTTGGCTTCGCCGTATATTTTACGATGATCTGGATTATTCATATCCAGTTCTGCCAAATTAACTTTTATATCCTTTGCAGGAGCCAAGTTACTTTGACTGCTTGTGCCACCTGGAGTAGCGGCTTTAAAATGTGGATTGTTCTGTAAAAATTCATTTACTAAACTATCTACACTCATAGGATCACCTGATTCTGCATAACGAGGGTTACCTGTATCATCAAGTACTTCTGCGTTACCATCTTCACCTAATCTAATCTGGTTTTTCACTAGTGCTACA
>Ga0209336_10001242_pt1 | contig 12513 bp, 9 predicted proteins | sample LinPmetageLP32_FD_184042 | JGI IMG/M metagenome (GOLD analysis project Ga0209336, IMG submission 184042) | Marine viral communities from the Pacific Ocean - LP-32 (SPAdes) (version 2) | ecosystem: Environmental > Aquatic > Marine > Oceanic | place: Pacific Ocean | collected 2009-08-23 | reverse complement strand
GAAGGCTGTTCAGACGTCCCTTGCAACTTCTTCAGAGCGTCAGAAATGAGTTCCCCCACGCGGGCGGGGGCGACATTACCCGTCCCCACGTCGATTTCGACCTCCGTCTCCAACTCATGGAAGAATTTCTGATCGCGGATCTGGCATGACACTTGTGGGAGATTATGCGCTGCGTTGACGCATGTATTAGAGTCTATGTCATAATATGGACCACGATTCACCTTCGTGGGGTCTCGGACGATCGGGAGATAGTAGCGCTTCGCTGATGGCTTTATATTCGCTGCCGACCCCTTGTAGAGGGCTGGTTCTAGGGTCAGAGGAGCTTGATATTTCCCCGTGGCCTTCTGAAAGTCAGCGGGGTCGCGGACCAGCAACACTGTTGTGATTGGATCGTTTTTAGAATCGTCCCCGGCGGTTGTGCCATGGTCTTGCTTTCGGCACGGAAATGCGTAGATCCCTCCCTGGACATCTTCAAGAGTACGACTATTGGCCTCGGGGAGGATGCTGTTGTTGAATAGGCCGTTCGCGATCAGTTTGTATGGTGCGGCTCCTCCGTTTTGCTGCGGGACGGCTGCGATAGGATCCGTCTGCGAGTCACCAGACCCTGTGCTGATCTGTGCCGCGATGCCGTCGAAGTCTTCCTCAAAATAAGCCACATCGCGACGCTCGATGTTTCTATTCAGTGTCTCGCTGACTCCGGGAATGTTTTCACCGAATTGCACGCCTGGAAGGTTGACATACGGTGTGGAGGCGAGGAACGAGGCGTACCCAAGCGCGGAAACCAAGTTTTTCTTTTCGTCGACATCAGAGTTCAGGGCTGACTGCGTGGTTGCAAACAACCCATTTTCGAATGCTCCGCTCCGGCAAGACAAGTACTTATTGTAAGCGCTCTCGATCGAGTCGGAGAAGAAATGAAGACCAGTGAAAGTGGGCTTGGTGACAGGGCCGAGATTTGGGTACGTCAGATTTGTCATGCGTGGCCAGATGAAACTTTTCCCGGTGAGATCGGGGGCGCCCCAATTGGATTGCGACCAGTCGCACCCGTTTGTATCGACGATGCAGCCAGCCCCCATTGGCATGGGGCACGCGATCTGGTTGTTTCCGCAGATGTACGCCTTAAACTTTAGTTTGCACCGATTGTCGACGCGTACGCGGCCGTCCGTGAGAGGGGGAGTCGTTTCTCCCAGAAACGTCTGCGAATTTGTGTCAGACGCACCTACTTGGTTGGTCGTCGCCCCAAAGAGGGTCACGCTGTCGCCTGGCTGCAAGTGGATCGGGTCGCGAAGGATCGTTGTCCACTCGTTCGTCGGATCCGAGGTCGTAAGGGAAGGAGGAGCAAAGAAGTCTTCATTTTGAGGCGATTGACTGTCTTGCTTCGCTTCGGCTATCGTCCGATTACTCTCGACAATAACGGATCTCTCCATCGTCTTTTTCCTTCTTACAACGGAAAAAAAAGACTCCGCGCGGAGCGTATTCGTCAGTCGTCAACGTACAGGATTTCCTTCTCCAAGTTACGATGTGCTTTGGGGGGGACTGAATCAAGGCGTAGGTACAAGAAGTTGTACGGTTCTGCTGTGGCGCGCCGGTGCATTGCAATCAGATTCTCTTTTCCACCGAAAGTGCTACCATGCTCCTCCGCCACTTGGCTGACTGTCATGCCTGGCACTCGCCCTATGAAGATGCTGGTCACATTGTTACGCACGCGCAACGGGAGTTGCTTGTATCCCTGCACGAGGTAGATGAGAGACGCGGAGTAGTGGCGTATGCGAGACGCCAGGTCGAAGAAGAGGCTGTTCGTTTTCACACTCCCCGCGAAATCGTCCAGGATGAATAGCGAGCTTCTGCGCGACTCTTTCGGCGTGTTCTGGATGCCGTCAAGGATGGACTCCAGCTTCTTTTCGCTGAAGTGGTCGTACGTAGTGCTCGGGAATGCCTCTTTCATGCGCATGCCAACATCGTCCTGGTTGAGTGTCGTGGAGAAGTAGATCACATCATCGAAGAGATTTCCTGCCATGTTTTCATTGAGGCTCATATTGAGAGCTCCGAAAAGGGACTTCCCACTCTTGATCTTGCCCAGGACAGCGACGACGGCGCCCCTGTCGAACTCTGGCAAGCGGCGGTGGTACTCGCGTCTAAGGCGGATCCCTTCCCCCGTTTTCTTCATGGGAAGTATGGTGAGATCGAATCGCTCATCATCTAGGTCCTCTGACGCAGACATTTTGCTTCCTCTTTCCTATATGAAAAGAGAAAATCATTTCTGCATGTTCAGGGCCAGCTGCGCCTGCTTCTTACTCCGCTCCGTCTGCTTGAGCGTGCGGCTTCGGAACTTGAACGTGTCGCCCGGATCAACGCGGATAATTTTTCGGAGCTCTTGTGGCGTGACGGCCTCGTCGCCTTTGAGGCCCAAGAATTTGCGAAAGGCACCCTGCTTGATGCCATTCCCCTTATCCACTTCCTCAAAGAGGCCCTGGCTCTCTCGAGTCTTGACGTTGGTCTTGCGAGGTTTCTTCTCAAAGGGGGGGTCCGGCTTACTCTTTCGCTCGCCGTAGTCCATTCTCTTGTGTTTGAGTAGTGAGGAGGATTTTTTTTCAGGAGAGACGGAATCGTTTCTTGAAGTCCGAGATGCTTGCAGAAAGAGATGGCTTGTTCCAAAGAACCCATCGACTTAGCGCCCCCGCGCTCACTGGGTCGTTCCAATTCTCGCGCGCGCGGTGACGTTCCAAATACCTCTTCTTTTGATCTTCGTCCTTGGTTTTCGTAAAGTCGTCCATCCCCTTGGCGCCGAAATGAGTCTGCTTTTCTCTCCCGTTGTCTAGGAGGAATGTTGCGACGAGTTTCTTATCAGCTTTGGGACTGGGCTTGATCGATAGGAGCTTCATTTTTGAGTATATGCACCGAGATTTTTTATGTACCCTTGAGACAAAAAGCGAGATGAACCAGAGTGGTTTTTTCGTCATCGCCAACTCGGGAAGACGAACAGGGGACGCGGACGACGACTCGGCTGCCGTCTTCGATGTCACCCTAGACCAACCGATTGGACCACTCGGATCCTTTTCCATCGAGCTCGTGTCGTCTGTCCTACGAAAACGGAACTCCGTGGTCATTACGGATAAAAACAACACAATCGTCTTCCGCATGGGCACGGCCGGAAACCTGGACACATCGCCCCAACCCGTTGGTCAGGGAGGGACGGGCGAGCAGTATGTGGCCCGTGTGGCGACTGGGGCGTACGCAAACCTCACGACATTGACTGACGCGGTCGCGTTCGCCATGAATCAGGCGACGCCGTGCAATGCATGGCGAGGCTGGTCGTGCACCTTCGACAATTCCACTTCCAAGTTCACACTCACGCTGACTCCTCCTGCGGCTACGACGGGGAGCGACACGTCGGTCAATCTGCTCACGAACGTGAAAGGCGTAAACTACGGGTACGATGCGTCGATTCAAGGGACGGCGGTGCCTGAAGAGCGCGAATTGACCTTCATAAGAGACACGACCGTTTCTGGAACAAAGCTCTTCAATCAACCGCCGCAGACAGCAGTGTCTGACGATGTTTTGCAAGCGATCGGCCTGAATGGCTCGTTTTCTGGATCGGATTGCGGAGCTACATCTAAAAAGAAAGAAATCGATACAGGAAGCAAGAATACAGTGGAGGCACAAACGTGCACTGCCTTCAAAGATGTGGGAGTGCAGGAAAACAACGGCCGTGCGATTTTCGACCTCACGCCGCACGAAGTGGTGGTTGATAGCAACTATATCCACGATGAAACATACTACACGTTCATCGACAAGAGAACCGATTTCAGGATCGCCAATCAACCCCCATCGCCGTACGACCAACCAGCATATTTCTGGAAAGATTTCGAAACCTACGGACGACAATTTACACCCCACGTTGCTCACCCGTATGTATCCGGTCTGTTGTGCGCGGTAAAGTCTGGGGGGACGCCAGCAGGGCGAGGCGCACCATATAACAAGAATTTGATTCAAATGGCCTTTCCGGCGCAGAGTAACACGGGGACGAACGCGACCGTTCCCGGCTCCAGGATCCGACAGTTTCGATACACTTTTGAAGGGAACTTGCAGTTTCGAGGCGATGCCAGCCCATACGAGTACGCTCTACATCAAGACATGTCGTCTACGAAAGGGTCTGAGGAAGATCACGCGCTCTCTACATTTTACCTAGACGGTGAACTGGAACCCGAGCCAACACTTGTGCGGAGAGCGGTCAAATGTCTGAAAGCTGGATTGCCGCAGTCGAACGCCGGAGGGCACGCTGGAGAAATCACCCAGACCTTCCTGGAAGGCGCGATTCTCACGACCACAGCGGGGGCGATTGGGTCCACCACAATCGAATATCAGGTTGGGAGCGTTGGGGTATTCAACATCCGTGTCGGGGAAGGGAATCGGGACGTGGGGACCACATTTGACGGCTCCAACACAGGGCGCCGTCCTGCTGCGGCAACGGAAAGCAACGATCTAGATACCGACTTCATTCTCCCTATTTACAAGATATTGGAAGTGTCTGCCGACAAAAAGGAAGTCACAAAGGCGATTCTGCTTTCTGGGGGTGAGTACATCGAGGCCTACAGCGCAGGGACGGGAGCGACGCCCGCTGATGACCAAGCACTGTTTTTCAACGATCCGCGGACCTTCGTCATCAACGACGAGGGGACGACGTCGTTTGGTGATATCACGCTTCAGCTTTGCACACAGGCAAGACCGGCCGCAGGGGATATTTCCGGATTCACACAGAGAGACACTACAGAATTCCGTTATCTTGCTTCGACTGTAGGGGTGGTCGACGATGTGATCTTCCATAACACGAACATTCGCATCGATGCGGGATACAGAATGACATCCCTACAAAAGGGAGATTTCATCAAGAATTTGTCCGTTGAGATTCTTCCGAAATCTGACTCATTCTTCATCAGGGTTCTCCAGTTCCAACCATCAGACGCGTTCTTTGACAACGGAAGCTACGTCGAAGACGAATTCTTCAGCAAATCAACTGCAGGGGAAGCGGATACGAAAGCGCTCCTTCTGAATGGTGCAAATCCCGCGGACTGGAACACGTTCACATATACGGGGATTGCCGCACCGGCTGCATGGACTGTAGGAACCGCGGTGGGTGCTTTCAATGTCCAAAAGGCGACGGGAGGCGCGCCCGACTCCCGTCTCCGCATTGAGATCCAAAATAGCAACATCTTCTCACAGAGTGTCACCATCTCTTATTCGACGGACCAAGGGGCAACGTATATCAATCCGCGCCTTCTTACAGAGACGGGGGTTGTGATACAGTCTCCGGGAGGGACAGCTTTCAGTCGTTTTGCGATCACAGGCAAAGCGAGAAACTTTCCTCTCCATGTATGCGCCTCCATCTTCCCAACGACTGGGCTGACGCACGGAGGAGGCTCTCTGCGCATCTCTGGGAACTTCAGCGCGTACGATCCCCCGTCGGTGAATGGACAAGACTTCGAGTGTCATTCGAAGAAGAACTATGGTCTCATTGCGCAAGGAAGCGTCGTGCCGACGATCACTTCATTTGCGCCTTTCACACTTGGAGCGCAGAACCAACCAGAGGTACTCTTGAAAACAGGGGTGCAGGTTCTTCCCGTGGCCAATGGAACCGCATACCCCCTGCCCGCGGATTCGTGCGAGGTTGGAGACATTCCGCCAGCGACATTGGCAGTCCTTGGGGACGTCATCGGGCTGAGTCCCGCGTATACCGTCGCAAACTCGTTCGGCGCATCAGTGAACTTTGCCGGGGGGGTGGCCGTCGGAAGCCTTGGCGTTTCGGATACGATTCTCGTAGAGCTGTTGAATTATTCGCGCGCCATCACGGGCCACGTCGCGAGCGCGGCGGACTACCTTGCAACGACCTCCGTCGCTTACACTGGGGGATCGTTGGCATCGCCTATCATCGGGTGCATCCCCGCTTCGCAGATCACTATCCCCGAACAGGGCGCGCTGACGCGGTATGTTTATCAAGCAGAGTACCCACTCCCGATTATAGTATCGACCCATAGTGACGAGATCTCGTACATCAAGAATCTGTCCCTGAGGTTGAGGACATTGTCGGGTGAGAGCGTTCAGGGACTGGTTTCTCCGTCGACACTCGTCATGCGCATCGTCCCCCATGATAAAAAATCCCTTCCATGATTCAAACTCACAATGGAGGGAATCGATGGTACATTCGTCCTCGCGATGGCGGGGCTCATCGGAAGCGGGATTTTGAGTTTCTACGCTTACGTCCTTCGTTCTCGATGCGAGGAAGTGCGCTGCTGTGGCCTGTTCTGCAAGCGGAGCGTGATCAACGGAGAACGAGTAGCCGATTCATTGGATCGAGAGAGGGGAGCGAGAGCGACCAATGCTTGAGCGCCGCACATTTTTTTTGTGCAGCAAGGAGAAAAAGGAAGGAAACGATGGAGCTCTCCGATGAGAAGACGGATACTGTGATCGACCAGATGGTCGTCGTCCTACCCGAGCGCCAGTCCGACATTTCATCGACACAGGCAGGGCAGCTTGTGCGTATCACCTTCCCCGAAAGCCTTGGATACGTCGATTTCAAGCATTCCTACCTGACATTTTTGGTGGAGATGAGTGGGAGGGGGCAGCCGATACTGACTCGCAGTGCGGGGATGTCGTCTCTGTGGAACAGCGTGCGTGTGTACTCTGGGACGGGTGGGACCGTTCTTGAGGAGACAATCGAGGCGAATACACTCGCGGCTCAGAAATTCCTGTATACCAAGTCACAGAGCGCGGACAACCTTCGTTCTGCCTTCGAAGGGTTCCAGCTCAACGATTCGTATACGCAGAACATCTTTTGGAACCCTCCAGGCGGTACATCTCAAGCTTCTTGGGCGTACCCAATCGTGCCTGTGGCGCAAGCGGGGGCGGGTGTCCCTCCCGAGAATCAGCCAACAACGGCGAAGAAGGTGATGGCACAGGGGTCTATCCAGAGCCCGATGTTCACCACGGACGGCTACATGCCCACGCATCTCTTCCAGGGTCTTCGCGCGGAGCTTTTGCAAGAGCAGACCAGTCGAGCGCTCATGTACACAACGGGGGACTTGGGGATGACAAATTCGACTTCCGTGTGCCCAAATTTCAACGCGGCTGCTAACCCACAAACGGGAACGACGGCGTGCAATGCCATTTGTACGAACGTGGCGATTGGAGGGGACGGTAATCCGCGCGGGACTGCCACTGGTAGCTTCGGAATGCAAATCACGAGCACTGGATCTAATGCCGATGCGACTGGGCCGATTCCATACGTAGTTGGGAGCATTTACGCATTGTACGACTCACAGTATTCTACAACGCGGACAATCATCGGATACGGTCGGGTCGCTGCAGGCGGGTTGAATGGAAACGGACTGTTGTCTTCTGGACTGGAATGGTACGCGACCGCGGCTGGCAAGCCACCTCCATGCATCGGGACACAGTTCGTTGTGGGCCAAGACGCGGCTCAGACGGTGGGAGCAACTGGTGCGCCAGTAGGGATCGTACAAACGCTTCTCCTTGGAAACGCACTAATGGCTGACGCAAACGGAAGCTACTTTGTCGAGGCGGGTGTAGGATCCGTCGCATCCGCTCTCACGAACACATCCATCAACATCGGGTCCTTCTTCGGTAGTGCAACGTCCATGAAAAACCCAGAACGCGTGCTGAACGGGAATACGAACTCGACTGGCACGGGGCTTCAACCAACCGATCTTTTCCCGCTTCCGAATAACCCATTTGCGATTGGCGATAGCCTCATCGTTTCCGACGCAAATTCTACGACGACAAATTCTCATGGTTTTGGTGTCATCATAGGATTTGGGATGAGCACTACATCAACACAGGGTCAATCGTCGTGTCGGATTTTCTTCAGTCCAAATCGCACCACTTGTATTGTGGCTGGTCTCCCTACCGACGTGGGCGTTGGCTCTATCTCGGCAGCGGCCCTTGCTGCGCTAAATCCAGGTGGAACCCTACCTACGGGCTTGGGGCTGTCGGCAATCGTTCCTAGTGGTTACTCATTCGGTAGTGGACTCCAGGGATACTGTCTGCACACACAGAGGACGTTTACTGGCTCCTTCGTCCTCGCGAGAACGATTGCACCGCAACAGGCCACGCTTTCAGCGGCGATTGCGAACAAGCCAGGATTCACTATCAGAGACCTCCAATACCAAGTGAGAAGGGTTCAGTTGGACTCTGCGACCGTGAAACGCGATAGTTCTGCGGCAGCGTCCGCAAGTGGGTACACGATGTCGATTCCGAGTGTTCTGACCGTCAAAAACAATCTACAGCACTTTGTGGGGGTTGCATCCGAAATTCTCAACTTCCCCCGCGTTTCTCGCGCGTTCGGTCTCATTACAACCCCTCTCCCGGTCGGCAACCAGTTCACACTGAACGAGGACTCCTTCGCGGGTGAGAGTGATCACCTGGTGGGGTACCAGTACAGCGTCGGCGGACAACTGCATCCTCTCTCTCAAGTGGAAACGACGTTAGCGAACTTGGCGACTCCCTTGATGTCATCCCAGCACTACCTGGAGCTACGGAAGACGCTTGCGCAGTTCGATACGCGCATCCTAAATCTCGAAAATGTGAATTTCTCATCGTTCAACATCGGTCGGTCGTTCTGCCTTCCAGGAACGTATTTTGATCTGGAAGCGCAGGGGGGAGACCTGAACGTTCGTCTAGAGTATGGGGAAGGGACAAGCCTCTTCAAAACGCTGGTTTCCTTCCTCGCATATGACAGAGAGATCGTGATCTCGAACACGGGAATCAAGACGTCTGCGTAAAAAAATAATCTCTACGTAGGAGTAAGAACGAGGAACACAATGAAGCTGACCGCCGCACAAACGAAAATGCTGAAAGAGCACAGCGCTCACCACTCGAAGAAGCACGTCGACATGATGAGGAAACTCATGGAGGAGGGAAAGACGTTTGCCGAAGCTCACAAAATGGCACAGAAAAAAGTTGGCAAGTGATGTGCCTCGTCATTTTTTTTGTGGGGGAGTTGTTAAAACGACCAGGATGCAACGCGAGAAGTTCACCCGCCAGCGCGTCAAGCTTCAGCCACTGAACGTTCCTGCGAGTCAGTCATTCAGTGCGTCACAGTTCAACCAGATCACGTTCCAGCTTTCTACGTCGCGGCATTTACTCCTGACGAAGTCTCTGCGCCTGAATGCGACGGTGAAGTTGTTGCAGACTAATGCGAGTGGGGGAGCGACCACGACGATGCCGGCCAACGATCCTAACGCGGTAGCATCGGCGGCCAACGGCGCATCGCTCAACACGCGCATCGGCGCTCAGTCGTGCGTTCAGACAACGAACTTGACGACGTTGAACTCACGGACGCTGGAGACGATCAACCAAAGTGGGAGGTACTGTGCGACGACGTTCCCCCTCGATGGGACTGGACTCGATTACGACAATAGAATGTCTCTCTCCGATCCAGGTATGTCGAAAAAGAGCATCACGGCGGTTCGGACGTACAATAACAGCCACCAAATCTCCATCCCAATCGTTTGCGGGTTCCTCCAGGGACAAGACGCCGTGGATCTGTCTGCTAAGGGGTACCAGGGCCTGAGGCTATCACTCTTGCTCGCTCGGAACAATACGGCGATGTCTGGGTATGACGTGTTCAACGTCACTCCCGCGTCTGGGTTCAAACAAGAGCCTACGACCGTTGTTACCACTCAAGTGGGCGCGGCCTCCGTGGGATACCAATTCGAGCTTTCGAATGTGACGCTCAGTTACGCGGCGCTAGGGATCCCACCAAAAATGTTCGATTCGATGCCGGCGTCGTCGGTCAAGTCGATCCGGACCTTCAATTGCCTGGAAAGCACTCTTGTCGCGTCCGATCAAACCGTTGCGTTGAGTCTGGGGTGTAAGAACGTGATCAGCGTCACTCATTCGATATGTCCGTCAATTTTCACGGCAAACCCGAACGTTGACAGCTTCCAAGTAACGTCGCCGCACAACAACTCCACGCAGACGACGATTGGGACACCCGCACCGATCCAGAGCGTTTCCTACCTTCGCGGTGGAACATTGTACCCCTACGAATATCCCTTGGATGCCCGCGATACGGCAGGCGTGGATCCCGAGGGAAGCGTGCAGAGTATCATCACATATCCAGCGATGCAGAGCATCACACTTGGCGACAACCGGATGGTGCAGCTTTCTACGCAAACGAACAAGGGAATTGACTCCCTCAGCACTCTGTCCAACGCGGGAGCATCGACTTCGATGCCTCCTACGATGGCCTCCGACCCTTCCTCATACTACATCCTTGGGACGCCCATCGACCTCGCACGCGGCGGAAGCAATTACGAATCCGCACAGTATGCTGTACGCATTCAGAGTTCTCTCAACGACGATGCATCGACAGCCAATTCGTTCCTCACATTCGTGCGATGCCGCAACGTGATCAAGATCGACAACGGAGACATTTCAGTTATGGAGTGAGATGTCGTTATGTGAAATGGTGTTCGGTATTTTTTTTGTGTGTCCTTGAATAAAAAGAAGGATGTCGGCTCGCGCGTTTGATCATCACGATGCGGTCCTTCGGGGAAGCGATGACACTCCCTCGCGGGTGACTGTGACGACTGAACAGCTTCTTCCTGTAGTTTCGACCACACGGCGCTGCAAATTCGTCCTCCCGACCACAGGGACGCTCGACGCGGCAAATTCGGCGTTGCGGGTTCCGATTCTTGTGACTGGCGCGCCAGACGGAGCCTTCCTTCCAGCAGGAGCCGGTATCTACAGCGCTATTGAGTCAGCGACGCTTTCGTTCAACAACCAAAGGATCCAATCGTTCCGTGACCTTGCATTCTATAGATCGATGACAAACTCGTTCGATACGCCAGATTACAGACACGGAATCCGACGTATCACTGAGGGCGTCAATACGTGCGTTGTCCCGACCCAAGTTCAGAGCCATGTTGCATCGGGAGTTGCTGGGGCGACTGGGAACGCGGCCTTCGGCCGGCTTATGCCGGCTGGAGCAAACGTGGATAAGGTAAATCCCTCAAAAATGCTTCTTCCTGAGTCGATGGCATTGACGTCTTCGGCAAGTACGACTCCACAGTGGACAGTCATGCTTTCCGACCTTTTCCCCCTCCTCAAGGACGTGTCCATCCCTCTTTACGCACTCGACTCGCCTCTCGTCATCGATATCGAGTGGAAGGCGCAGCTTTCGTCGGCGGACATCGATTCCCAGACAAACGGTAACGGCGTGGTCGCGGTTATCATCAACGGGGTCGCCAATGCAGGCGCTATCGCCACCGTTTCGACGGAGCAGATCGAGATGTACATCGACACGATAACATTCGACGATGTGCGCGAAGCCGAGCGTTTGGAGCGAATGAATGCGGAAAAGGGCTTCTCCATGCCTTACGAGACGTACATTAGCAGCGTATCTCAGATCCCTTCCTTGAGCCCGCCCCCCGTCGCACCGGCCATATCGACACAGGGCATTTTTAACACTGTCCCAGTGGCGGGCAACACACTCAAAAGTCTTCTCTTCGCATCCAACGCGCCAGACCAGCCCGGGTCGACGCCAAGGTACAGTAATACGATGTTCGGCAAGTATGCAATGACTGCGCCCTTTGGGGGTGAAAGCTTCGACCTCCGAGCGAACGATTCGCTCCTCTTCCCCTCTCCGATCACATCCGTGACAGAAAAGGCGACGGAATTGTCAATGATCTACGGCTCTCCTGTATGTCTCACTCCAGCGATGTTTTCATACGACGTGACCGTGCAAAAGGGAACAGCAACAAGGCCTCCGGGATTCAACTCCGTCCCAGTGGATCAACAATTCCCCACCATCAACACGGCCGACTTTCAGTTTTACGGACCAGGAATCGTCCTCTCGGACGCACTGACTGGACAACAGTCGTTCACTGGGGCACAATTGAGTGAGGGAATCGGTGATAGCAATGAGATGGGGATGCACCTGAGCAATCAGAAGGGTCTGGAGGTTCTACTGCAGCGTGCGAGGACGGCGACCGACAATTTTAAGTTGAGCAATCATTACTTTGCTCATATTGTACAGCATTTCGGAATCAAGGGCGGTCAGATCCTTATCATGCAGCAGCCTGGGAGCGCGATGGCGTAAAAAAAAGATACAAACGTCTATCCTATTTTTTTTGCATCAGAATCCAGTGGCGCGTGCACCGTAGGCCACCGCGGAATTGACGGAAGGTGCGACGGCTTGGGAACGGAAGCCTGTGCTGGTCGTGGTCGTCTGTGGAGCGAATGCAGGTCCTTTGGGGACGGGTGGTGCTTTGGTGGGAGCCTTGCTGCCGCCAGTGAACAATTCGTAGAGACCTATCCCCACGCCTGCGAGCGCGGCACCGACGTCGAGAATCGGAACGGTCGATAGTGAGGCGAGAACGCCCTCCGTGGCTCCAAGCGCGGCGTCTGTCGCTCCAAGCGCGACCTCGCCACCTTCGGCTAGGGCTCCTCCTCCACCAGCAAGGGCCTCCCCGCCGGCAGCGCCGCTCTCGGCGCCCG